>Ga0233428_1001673_pt1 | contig 23059 bp, 24 predicted proteins | sample SI_118_April2016_4_FD_179890 | JGI IMG/M metagenome (GOLD analysis project Ga0233428, IMG submission 179890) | Seawater microbial communities from Saanich Inlet, British Columbia, Canada - SI_118_April2016_120_MG | ecosystem: Environmental > Aquatic > Marine > Inlet | place: Canada: British... | reverse complement strand
GCGTAGAGTTAAAGGTGATTTTTTAGATTTTTATGGAAAGTATGAAAAAATCTAGGAAATTTTTTGGAAAAAATAAAAAAGGATTAAATTTGGGATGGAAATTTTGAATTATTCAAAGGTCTCTAATTAAAACACATTAAAGGAATAATATATCTAGATAGTTTGTTTTTTTTCTATATTACTATTAATATCTTTTAACTCAATGTTATCATCTAAATAACTAACGATATCATGCATATTAAAATACTTTTTTTTGGGGTAAATATCGCTAATAATCTTCTTTATTACTTCAAAATCTTCAGGGTAGTCGACTGTAAGCCTATAGTCACTTAAATCTTTAAACATTTTAATGCTTTTAAGTTTAAAAATATCTTTATTCCTATATATATAGGGCGTGACATGTTCTCTTTCATCTTTATCAAATGATTTTTTATTTGCTATATTAAGAGCATCAAAAGAAAAAATTTCAGTATGCATACCAATTGGATAGCTTTTTTCTAAAATATTTGAAACATAGTCATAATTCGGAAAATTATTAATATAGTATTCAATAATTTCCTCTACAACAGAATAGTCAATCAATGGACAATCTGAATTTATTCTTACAATACAATCTGCCTTAAATTTTATAGCTGCATTATAATATCTAGAAAGAACATTATGTTCAGATCCTCTAAAATAACTACACTTCATACTGTCACAAAGTGACACAATTTCATCATCGTTACTCTTTGTAGTGGTTGCTATGACTAACTCGTTAGCATTTTCTACTTTTCTTAATCTTTCTATTTGGTACGATAGAAGTGGTCGCCCTTCAACTTTTTTTAGAATCTTGCCTGGCAATCTTGTAGATCCGGTTCTAGCCTGAACTATTATTACGACTTTTAATTTTAGATTTGCCACGATTCAAAAAAATTATATCGTTGTGAAACCACCATCAACTGTTATAATACTTCCAGTAATATAACTAGAAGCCTCTGACGCAAGAAATACAGCCACACCTTTCATATCATCATGATTTGCCATACGTCCTGAAAGTGTTTTCGAAGTATAATTATCAATAAATAACTTAGGCTGGTTATTAAAAAATCCTCCTGGAGATACACAATTTACACGAACATTACTCTTTGCATAATAAGATGACAAGTATTTAGAGAAGGAAATAATTCCACCCTTTATAAAAGGATAATCTGGCTCAGTTTCGAAGTCCAAGTTCTCATAAATATTCATATTAGGTGCGACCATCCCATAAATAGATGATATGTTAATAATACTCCCACCTCTGGATAATGCCATTTCATTGCCAAATGCTCTACAAGTAATAAAAATACCTCTTGCATTTACCTCCATAGACTTATCCCAATTTTCAACACTGTCATGGAAAAAATTTTTCATTGGTCGAGAATAACCGCAATTTATTAAAATATCAGGAGAGTGTCCATCATCCTTAATTATTTTTATTGATTTATTAACGCTTTTTTCATTTGACTGATCCAAGGTAATACCTTTTGCGTCTAGACCTTTTTGTTTAAATTTTTCGATTATAGGCTTGTAATTTTCTTTACTTCTAGATGCTATATAAACTGTAGCACCAGCTTCCAATAAAGCTTCAGACATTGGAAGCCCTATTTTTCCAGCACCACCAATTACTATTGCACACTTTCCTTTTAGAGAGAATAATTCATTTATGTGCATAATATATTTTGATAAAAATTACTATTTTTTTTAAGTAAAACTATATTTTTCTATTACTGATCTTTTTTCCATATACCATTGCTCTTCATGAACAAACTTAAAAGTGTCAATTGTATCCGAAACAACAAAAGAACTAGATAGTTCATCTATAAGATTCTTTAACTCAATAAATTTATTTTCACCTATAGGCTCTAAAATTCTACCTATAGGAATATGAGCCCACTCTGATTGTTTTTTAGGTGCAAACCTAAACTCTTCTTTTAGTTTTTCGCGAACTCTAAAAAGAGACCCGTTTTCATCACAACCTCTTGCAACAATACAACCATCAGGATTAACCTGAATACCTCGAATTATGAAAATATATGGATCCACATCTATTCTGCGCAAAGCTTGTTTTGTAATGTCAATATCTAACCCATTCAAATCATCACTTGGCCACTTAAAAACAAAATATTCTAATCCAAAATTATTTGGTTTTACCCAATAATGAAGAGAGTCTCCCAATACCTTGGTAATTTTCAATTGAACAGATAATAATTTTTCTGTAATTTTTTCACTAAAGGGTAATCCAGAAAGTAATGCATATACTTCCAAATCTTTTGTAGATGGCCGCCCCAAAATTAAACTTTCATCTGTAAAGAAAAACCTTGACTTTTCAACTTCTGACTCGATAAAGTCACTATTTTTCCATGTTTTTTTTGCAACAAAATTATACGATTTGGTTAATAATGCACAATGATTTTCAATATTTAAACTCATATATTTTTTTAAGTGCGCAAGGAAGGGATCAATCTAAATCAATTTACTATCTTTTAACATACTTCTAACACCTAATAATGAAAGTGTATTTTTATCAGATCGTAACGACTCTCTAATTTTTTCAAATTTATTATATTTCTTTTTATAGCTTTCTGTTATGTATTCTGGCATTATATCCATTGTATCTGGGAGTATAACATACATATTATCTTTATAAACCGTGCGCTGAACTTCACTTTCTGTGACGAGTTCTTCATAAGATTTTTCACCAGATTTTTGACCTATGATATTATATTCAAATTTCTTATTGTCACATAAGGCTTCTGCTAAATCAATTACACTACAACACCCCATACTTAAAACAAAAATTTCACCTCCTACCATATACTTTGTAGCATGTAGACATAGATCAAGTGCTTGATCCATAGTAATAAAAAATCTTGTCATATCGGCAGATGTTATTGTTAGTGGCATATTACTATCCAATTGACGTCTAAAAATATGCAGAACTGAACCATTTGTGTTTAATACATTCCCAAATCTGACACTTGAAAACCTTGTATTGTGATTTCCTGAATAATTGTTAGCAGCTGTCATTAACCTTTCTCCAAGAAGTTTTGTCGCTCCCATTGTACTAGAAGGATTAACAGCCTTATCACTGCTAGTAAAAACAACCCTATCTACGCCAGCATTTATAGCTGAATTAATTACATTATTAGTACCAATAATATTGGTTTGCATTGCTTCGAATGGATTATATTCCGATAGATAAACATGTTTCAGTGCAGCGCAATGAAACACAATATTAACGCCATTGAATGCTCTTAATAATCTGTCTTCATCACGAACACTTCCAACGAATAATTTTAGCTTATTATTATATCTCTCCTTAAATTCTTGATCCAGTTTAAACAATCCGTCTTCACTTTGGTCGAAAGCACAAACAGTATGTCCATCTTTAAGTAACCTTTCCACTAATTTATAACCAATAGAGCCACATGCTCCGGTAACTAAAACTCTAAGTTTTTTGTATTTCATAATAAATAATTACCCTAAATTAAATCTGTCCATTTAATATACTCTCCTGCACTAACATTTATTTTTAATGTTTTTCCAATTATATTTTCAATTTCATAAGGAGGTATACTATCTTCTTTACACGGTCTTAATACAGTTAAATCACGCCTTGTTAAAATATCACCTTTGCTATGATTATCGACTAAACAGATACTCCTTCGTTGTGCAATAACAGTATCTTTCTCATTTTTTTCAACTTTTTTTACACCATCTCCCAATGACAATTCCAGCTCTCTAGTTCTGCTCACCATTTCTCTCCATGAGTTGGGGGTCATTGAAAATAAGTGATCTGGTCCAGACCTATCGACTGAATCGGTAAAATGCTTTTCTATAACCTTAGCACCTAATGCCACCGATCCAAGAACAGAAACATGTCCTGGCATATGGTCACTAAGCCCTGTAATAATTCCAGGATATAGTTTTTGGAATTCCTGTATAACTCTTAATTGAAGATGCATAAAATTATTATTTTTAGCAGTGTAATTAGTGTTGCACTGTAGTAGAATTACGTCAGATGTAATATTTAAAATAGCGTCTAATGCTCGATTCACATCTTCCATACTTGACGCCCCTGTTGCTAATATAATCGGCTTTCCTTTTGACGCCATTTTTTTAATAATTTCTATCCAAGTAATATCTCCAGAACCAACTTTAAATGCTGGGACATACTGATCAACATAATCAACAAGTTCAAGTGAATAAGGACTTGTAAGAAAAGAAATCTCTGCTTTATTGCAAGTTTCTTGCAGTTCGTATGTCCATTCTTTATTTAAAGATGCGTCTTTATATGTTTTATAAACAGATTTTTTCCATTTTTCTTGATGTGATTTTCTACTCCCAAGACTCTTGAATCCATAATCGCTAACCAGCGATTTTGCAGTATAGTGTTGAAACTTTACAGCATCCGCTCCTGAATTCTTCGCTAAATATATTAAATCTTTTGCACGATTTAAATCATTATCAAAATTTGAACCTATTTCGGCAATAAAGTAAACAGGGTTATTTTGACTAATAATTTTTTTATCAATAGATATTTTAATGGATGGTTCTAATTTTTTTTTCATATGAAAAAATTATACTGGTGTGTTATTTATTTAAAAAATGCAATTATAGGGTATTTTTTTTAAATAACAAATAATTTATCTTGATAATATAAAGTCAATTAAGTCTAAATCTCGCTCAGTATCAATACTAATATTATCACCCTTAATAACAAGCGCACCTGTTTTATCGCCTTTAATTGATTTTTTATTTAAAAGACAATCTCTTGTTATAGCATAAGCAACACCATTTCTATGATAAACCGGCATAAGCTGTTGTCTGGCTATTATTTTAGCTCCACTATCATCATAATAGTTAAGACAACCGTTATCTATAGTTAACTGCTTTAACGGATGTGATTTTGAATCTGTTTCAGACACAGTCCATACCGAATCCCACGCTCCATCTATTAACATCCGTATTGTGTCAGAAACATGTTCAGTCTTTCGTAAGGGCGAGGTTGGCTGCAACATAACGATAATGTCATATATAACACTATCAATTGACTCAATCTCTAATAATGCATGTGTCAATACTTCAACATCACCTACTCTATCACCCGATAGATATTCTGGACGATAAAATGGTACAGCAATACCAGCATCTTTTGCAACACTCGCTATTTTCTCATGATCAGTTGAAACAATAGATCGATCAATCTCTGGTATAGATTTGATTATATTACCAACACTAGCAACCAACGGGGTGCCGTTTACTTTACGTAAATTCTTCAATGGAATCCCTTTACTGCCTCCTCGTGCAGGCACAACCACTAAAATATTCAAACCATTAATCATCGTTTGCTATTATTAACTCCATATATATATTGTCACTCTGTTTGCTTTCATTCAGATATGATTTCCATAAAGAATCTGCCATATTATTAATTCCACCCATTCTAACTTGTCCATTTGGGATTTTATCCCTCAACCAGTACAAAGCATTTGCCATACCATACCTATGTATAAAATGAACATTTTCTACTTTAAAACCAGCGAGTTCTACGCATCTAGTTAAACTATTTTCATCAAAATACCAACGATGTTGGGTTCTGTAAAAGAATGGATAAAATTTATCTTTTAATAAAGTCATTAAAATATCATTTTTATTAGGAGTGCTAATTAAAATCCTGCCTCTAGGTTTGATTAACCTTTTAATCTCTTCAAGAAAACCTTTTGGATCTTTAACGTGTTCAATAACCTGAATAGAAAATGCATAGTCTACAGTGTTATTATTATTTTCACCAACTTCAGATAAACTTGAATACACTTTTTTATACCCACGCTTAGATAAAGACTCTAAGTATGGACTACATGGCTCTATACCTATCTGACTGTTAGTAATATTTTTCAACATGTCAAGCAAGCTACCAACACCACAACCCACATCAAGTATATTTTTATCTCTCAACGATTTAGGGAAAAAAGCTTGAAGAGTATAATGCTGCATTTCATCTTGCACAACAACCGCCTTTTTACTCTCTAAACTTTCCTCTAATTTCTCTCTATACTTACCAGTTTCATAATATTCATCAGGAATACAATCTTCTTCTCGTAATCTTTGAACTCCGCATTGATTACACTGATAAATTACTGCATGTTTTTTTACCCCCCCAAAAACACCATCCCTAATATCACCATTGTATAATTCATAATATTCACCACTACAGATTTCACATAGTTGTTTCATAGTTTTAATTCCAACGTAAAGTTATTAAGCGTCCTGAGCAATGTAGATGGTTTACTAGTAAACCGACTCCAATCTTTTCCTATTCCAATAAATTTACAGCCAATTGATAAAGCCGCTTCCTTATCTACTTCACTATCACCAACAAAAACAACTTGAGATGTGGAAAGTTTATTTTCTAATAATATTGTTTGTAAATGATCAGTCTTTCTATCTGGGGAACCGAATACCATATCAATCATCTCTTTCCAACCACGCATATCTATAATTTTTTTCAATGTAACTTCTGGCGTTGCAGAGCTTATAAAAACTTTAATATCTAAGTCTTTTAGCTCTTTAATAGTTTTAGTAGCTCCCTTAATTTCTGACGCGCGAGAGATTTTATACTCACATATTTTGGTATAACGATCAGATAACCGTAGTGCATTGACAAAATCTTTATCGGCTAACTTAAGCTCGGCAATTAGTGAATTAAAAATACTATATCGATCTCCAGAGTCAGGGGAAGAGAGTATCTTATCAAGCACACCCTCTGCACCAACAAGATCTTTAGTTACTTCGTAAAAAGCTTTTGTTTTTATTTCGTTAGACTTAACCAAAGTACCATCAAAATCAAAAACAACGCATTTAACCATATGTAGCTATTAATCTTCTACTAACTCAAACCTGCCCCAATTATTCACTACTGTTTTTCGTTGAGGCCTTTCAAGATCGTTAATTTTTTTATCACTGTAGACTGAGTCATTGTCATAATGAGTTGTTGAAACTTCCTCAATAATACAACCATCTTTTGACCAAAACTCATGCCAAACACCTGGTTGAACAAGTGCAGTTTCTCCTGGATACATTGTTCTATGATGATTGTCTATTACACACTCAAATACGCCAGTCAATACCTGAAAGGTTTCTTCTTTACGCTTATGGTAATGAGAAGGATGTTTCTGACCCGGAAGAATAACAATTAATTTTTTACAGTATTTACGATTAATACAATCAATAATTAACGCCCCAACCTCTCTAAAATTTTCAGCACCATAATGATGAGAGAATTCAATTCCAAAATCACTATTAAGCACTATTGAAGCTTGGTTTAACATTGCTTTAACTTCATGTATTGATTTTTTTAATACCTTATTCTTTGTATTTTTAGTAACAGTAATATCATCTGGGAAAATTGCTTCATTAGCTTTAAGTGATTTATTTATCACAATTGTTCCATTAACCCAAGATTCACTAGATATTTGACCTGGAATAAATGGCATCGCAAAATAAACATCATCAATGGTTAGCAATGTACCTTTTTTAACTTCCTTCTTTGCAAATACCCCTCTTTGAAGACCTTCCAATGATTCTCTTTCAACATCAGTTACAGGTCTATCAGATTTACCCGTCTTGGGGCCACACAAAGCCTCCGCATGTCTATACGCTTCAAACCATTTATCCAGCTGTTGTGGCGTTGAAGAGTATAAATTTAATTTAATATCATTGGCTTCATAGCCAACATGCCTCTCAAACATTTTTGCACCCTTAGCCACTGCAATTTGAACTGGGGCAATTTCATCCTGATTTTCATGTGTTGACCACCCAATTGTTAAATCTTTATATCTATCCTTAAGTGTGTCTATATGGTTTAAATGAAAGTCTTCTGTAGGTATTGGGTAAACTGACACACAATGCATTAATGCGAGTTGAACGCCACAATGATTAAAGAAACTCACTATATTATCTATATTGTGTAGGGCCAATCCTCCAGTAGATGCAATAACCGGTTTTGCTAAATGTGAAATTTCTTCCAATAAAGGCCAGTCTTTTGCAGAACAACTAGCAACTTTAATAATATCAAAATCCATTGCTGAAATTACAGGGACAGACTCATTATCGAATGGTGTACACATGGTAAGCATCCCTTCATCTTTCACCGCCGCAAATAATATTTGCCACTCTTCTCGTGTTAATTGCGTAGAAAGAAAGCGTGGAATGTGTATATTATCACTACCATCAACATGGTCTGGATGGATAAAAGTATCATACTGACGAAACTGAAACTTTATTGCAGCACGTATATTATGCTTGCGAACAACCTTCCCACATTCTTTAATAATTCTAAGTCCATGCTCAACACTTCCTTGATGATTATTCGCTAAATCTAGCACAAAAAGATTATTAAAATCAAAATTATTCATTAGTCAATCGTCCTTAATTATTTATTGTTTCAGTAATGTCAGGGCTTCCGTTATATATCCTTTACTATAATCGATAACCACTGGGCACTTGCTTTGCTCTGACATATGTGACGCAGATATTACTAGCATTGTATCAAGTCCACATTCTAAAGATATTGGAGATTTGCTATAATTTCCATTTCTCAGCACTTCATCTATATGCTGCATTTCTTGAAAAAAATCATCTGGTCTTGTTTTAGTGATCTCGGTTGTTGACTTTTCGCCATCATTTGAACATACAATAACTGTATCAGTCCCTGGCTTATTACCACAATACCACTCAACATACCCATCACTACACTGTGCACGAGCCCACTTTCTAGTGGGTTGTGTTATGACATCCTGAACTACCCTGCCAATGATACCTTTTTCTGTGCGAACTTGTAATAGACATATACTATCATAATCAACCACACCATCTTTTACATACTCTATATTTGCAGACACCTCTACAATTCTACCTATATCTGATTGTTGTGCAAAGCTCTGCCAAAGGTTGATTGCATGAGAATGCTCCCCACAAGCACCACCACCTTTATTCCAATAGCCAAGATATGTATCTGCAGGCCCGTCCAACCATGGGTGGGCAGCAAATATACCCCCCCAATATTCACGGAACTCCACGTCTAAGGTTTGAATTTTTCCTACTTTATTATTTTTCAATAAATTTGACATTTTGATTGCTGATTTACTAATAGCGTGATCATATCCAATAAAAACTGTGCAATTTGCCGCTTTAGCCTCTTCAAACAACTCTTGTGCACCCTGTAAATCTGGTGAACACAATGGCTTCTCTACTAAAACAACCTTTGCTCCTTCTTTAACTGCAGATCTAGCCAGCTCAATATGACTGTCTGGAGGAGTTCCAATAATGACAAAGTCATAGGATCCTTTTGGTATTTTATCAAATTCATAAAGACCTATTCCATCATCCCATTTTCCGTATCTCATTGGATAAATCTCATTTTTTGTTCTCTCTAATGCCTTTGGATCAATATCACAAATATCTACATCCCACCCCATTCTTCTTGATGCTTGTGCGAGATGATTTCCGATAGATCCTGCACCATATATTTTTGTTTTAAACATAAAATTACTTTATTATTAATATTATTGCATCGCCAAAAAACCTCTGACAACTTTTTAAAATTCTTTATCTAGAACATCTAAGCGATTCTCGCTTTTTTCTGGTTTAATTTTATACTTTCTTGGTGTACGTCCATTGGTTTTTTTATAATCTAGTGTTTGATAAAATGATCAAGTAAACTTCTTTCTGTAAATTGACGTCTATTCTATCTCTACTTGTTCCATTTTACCCTCAAATACATCCTACCACTAACCCACTGTTCTGACACTTCCATAACAATAGCAGATACCAGCCTTAAACAAGACTCCTTATTAGCAAATATCTTTGCCGCCTTGGTTCGCCACTTAACAGTCTGATTGAGCCTTTCAATCATATTGCTTATTCTGAGTCGTTTTCTATTAAATTCACATAAGTCCATACCATACACCGTTAAGCCCTCTGGAATGTTATCCTCAGCCCACTGACTAAGCTTAGGCACGGACTTTTGGTAACGCTCAACGAACAAGTTAAGTTGACGCTTGGCACCATCTTGATTGGCTGTATTAAAGATTGCACGAATGTCACTAGTCACCCCACTTTTTTCACTTTGTCTGGTCACATAGCCTTGCGCATTTTGTTGTAGATGGAACTGACAACGTTACCAAGCAACGTTTGGTATTACCGCTTTTCGAGCCGCTTTGATGCTGTGATGGGCGTCACTGACTAATAATTTAACCCTATGCAAGCCTCACTTATATAAATCTTTAAAGAACTCACACCAGTGCACTTCGGCTTCACTTAAACTAACCTGAGTGCTCAATAATTCTCTTTTACCTTGTGGATCAATGCCAATGGCAATTAGTACAACACGGCCTCTAACTAAGCCATTAACACGAACTTACTCATATCTAGCATCAACCAATGAATAATCCACCCGCCCTAGACTTCTATTACGCCAAGCCGAAAGGCTTGCATCTAGATCTTTAGAGGCGTTTGATGCCATCTGTGCAGAGACTTCAAAACCACACATTTGCTCAACAATGTTAGTAACTTTGCGAGTACTGACGCCATTTATATACATCTCACTCAATGCAATGCTTAAAGCGCGTTCAGAACGTAGACCTTTATCTAAACAGTTGGGATAAAAATCACTGTCTCGAGTTTGTGGTACAGACAAGTCTAACAAACCAATACGCATTTTAACGCGTTTTGGTTTGTAACCATTGGCATAATCAAGACGATCACTATTACGCTCATAATGCCCAGCACCTAGAGTTGTTCTCGTTCTAGACGCATAGCCTGATTAAACAAGATCCCCATGGCTTGTGGCATGGCTTTCATGCCGTAAGTGTTTATTAGTTCGTGCATACTGTTTAAATTACCATCATCACTACCATTAAAATCTTTAAAATTACTATTGTTCATCATTTATCACCTCTATTATTTTGTCGAAAAAACAATAGAATAGATGATGGGGCGCTTATTTGAGTTTTTATTTTTACTTTTTTTTAAAAGCAAAAATAAAAACAAGTGCCTTTGTTGAATTTATAGAAAGTTTTTACAGTACCTTGAGACTCCCCCAAAATACTGGACACTAAATTTAACCATTTAGGAGTCTAATATGACCATCTATAGTGCCCCAACAAATTAAGACGACATTCTTATTGTGATTACGAATCACCAGATAATTTTGAAAAAGTATTTTATAATCAACAGCGAAGTGTCTAGTTTATTGGGGGAGGTTCACCTTGACCCTTTTTAAATTTAAGAATTGTTTCTATTGTTCACAATATTAATAATTACGTCTGTGTATTTTATTAATGACACTCCCTCAATATCATTAAAGAATTTTTTAAAAACTTTTTTACGTTTATCAAGCACAGCATGATCAATTGGTGGTTTATTTATTGACTCCAAAATCATTTTTTTAAAATGGTTTTTATCGTCAGCAACTGTAAAGAGATCTGTGTATCTCCTCCATGTAAAATCTTTATAATTATCAGTTTGTCTATAATTCTTAAAAATAGGCAATATAATAGGCTTTCCAGATATTGAAGACTCAATTACTGTGCTAGATTGCAATGCACAGATAACATCACTATTTAACATTAATTTATGCACATCAGCATATGGATTTACTGAATAATTTTCAACCTCTTCTCTATTAAATCCAATTTCTTTAAGCACTTCTTCATAATACGACCATGACTTAGAATCCATCATGATTTTTTTTGGCTTTATAATAAAATCAATATCTGGATGATCTAGTGAGAGCTCTGCTATAGCTGTATGCACATCCTTAAATAGTAATTTTCTATCTTTCCATATAGAATATACATATTTGTATTTATAATCACTAGTTGGTGGCTTGCCACGTTTACCAAATAAACTCATGCTATACGGAAAGTAAAATAGAACAACTGTTTTTCTTTTATTTTTGTTATCTATTACTTTATTCGTATCTTTTATGTATTGATCCATTCTTAACGCGCCTACTGTGGTTACATCTGATTCTTTACAGTAACCACTTTCAACAAATGAATCCTTACATGTATCATTATGAACTACAATATGGGATCCATGAAATTTATATTTAGAATGTCTATACTTTACATCATCATAAAATCTAGTTTCTTTTTGCAATAAGCACTCTCGATATAATAAAATGTATGGAATGTTGTTGTTTTCAGCTGCAATAGTCCAATCCAAGTCCTCTATATATCTATAGTTAACAGTAGTGACACAGTCAATACCAATCATTGAAATTAATTTTTTTAGAAACTTTTTAGTAAATTTCTTTGCTAATAATATTTCATTGTAAATTGCATCTTTGGGCTTAGCATTAAAATAATCATCTAATGTTAAATTATAAATATCTGAATAAATCCTTCCTAAGAATAAAACCTGCCACTTTTGTTTAATATGTAAAACCCTAAATTCTGGTGCGCTAGCTAACACTTCAAGATCACCACGGTATCTTTCAGAATCCAGTGCAAGAATTGTTATACGGTTATTAGGCTTAGAAAAAATTATTTTATCCTTCCCATTAGAACATCTTTCCTTTATAAAGATTCTTATAATAAGTGCAGATATATAGTGATACTCACTGTTAATAATGAATAAAATTATTTTTTTAATAAAAAACTTCATGGTTTATTTATGTACACGCGAATGAATGCCAAAAAACCTCTGGCAACTTTTTAAACTTCCTTGTATCTAAAATTTCTCTGAGCGGCATTTAATCTCGCTTTGAGTTTATTAATTTTATAGTTCTTTGAGCGCCTAATTTTATACTGATCTTGTGCAAGCCTATGGTTTTATAGAATCAATAGTGAATACTACGATTGTATGCAGATTTGTACCATTGATTACTCAAAAAAAGATTGTCATGACTTCCTACTCCTGTTACCATTCCATCTTGTAAGACTATAATTTTGTCATAATGACTTATGCGTTTAACATTATGAGAAATTACAATTATGAGTTTATCAGTAACTTCCTTTATATTATTGAGTGTTTTATTAAAGTTATTTTCAGATATCGAATCCAGCCCTGATGTTGGCTCATCAAGCACTAGCAAAGGCGATTCTTTTAGTAAAGCACGAGCAAGATCAAGTCTTTGTCTTTGGCCACCAGATAAATTTGAAGCACATTCAAGCAGTATATAATCAAAACTATTAGGTAGCTGCATTATGAAATTATACGAGCCTGATAGTTTTGCTGCATTAATAACCTCTTCTTTTGTAGCACCTTCTTTTCCATATGCAATATGTGAATATACAGTTCCATCAAAAATTTGTGGATCTTGTGGGACAAAAGAAACAAGTTTAGGAAAAAAAAATTCAGAATAATTTCTTGCACTAATACCGTTTATTTCTACATGTCCACTAGAAGGCTTTCTAAAACATGAAACAATATCAACCAATGTTGACTTCCCGCCACCTGAAGGGCCCACAATTGCAACTAACATATTTTGATTAAAATCTATATTTATATCTGAAAGTGCATTATGCGCCGATCCGTGATACTTGAAGTTCACATGTTTAAGGCTTAGATTTTCTAATAATCCTATTGATTCTATAGTGTTGTTTTTTGTAAAAAAACTTTTTTCATTATGTATATCTCTCTGCATTTTATCAAAAATTAAATTTACCGACTCAATAGGCCCTTTGGCTCTGTTAATGCTTTGTAACTGTGATAAGGTGTTTTTTACAATAGGGATAATTCTCATCATTATGATTAAATATAGCATAATCACAGAAAAAGGTAATTTGAACACTTCTAATGCAACATATAGCATAACTAAACTAATACTAACAACTGACGGCTCTATAAACAAATCAATGCGGGCTTTTAATAAGTGCAGCGCAAGTGTTAACTTTCTCTGTTTTTCAGTAAGCTGTGAAAACACAATATTTTCAAGTCTAGACGTTCCAGAAATTCTAACCAGTCTTGGAGAACGTAAACGATCAAGTAAAAACTTTGCTATTATCGAGTTGTATCCACTATTTTTTCGCCCAAGGGTACTTGTTACCTTTACCCACCTAACTGGAAGTATTGAAACAATGAGAATCATAAACATGGATATTAATGTTAATTTATACGACAATAGAAGCAACATAACAAAAGCACCTAAACCTGAAACCAATGTAATTACGTATTTTATAGGTAGCATGACACCATTTACTGCGGAGCTAAGCTCTACAGTAACACGATTAGTCATATCGCCTACGCTAACTTGGTCATAATATTGAGGTGATACTTTTAGGTAAAGAGATACAATTCTATCTCTCATTTTCTTTAATATCATTCCAGTGTAATATGATTGGATGTACTTTCCTATAAATAATATAACTTTACTAATAAAGAAAATAACAAACGTTGTAATTAGCAAAGACTCAATTGTAAGGTCCAATCCAAAATAAGAGTAAAAATATTCAGTTATCTCAATAACCCTATTCTCATTACTATTATCTATATTTGGATTTATTGTTTCAAATAAGGGTAAAAATATACTTATACTAATCATTTCAGCCAAAGTAGCAATGACAGATATCACTACTAGTGCAAAAATAACTCTATCTGTTATTCCATACCTATTAAGCTCTGATCTCCACTTTAAAATGCTTTTCATTCTAATAGTATTTAATTTAAAATTCTTTCAACCATAAAAGCTTCTGCCGCAATAAGACCAACAGATGATCCACGATACTTAGCTAAATATTCTACGGATTTTGCTGATCTGCTATGTGGAAATTCTCGCAATTCATCTTTATAAGCGTCGAGTGCATATAATTTATCCTCCAATGTCTGGCTGATGTCGATATATTTATTAGGTGAAAAGCACGGTTTTGATACTGGAGATGTCCATCCAGTGCTTGACAAAATTTCAAAACTATATATTTCACGAACACAATAATTAGGCTGAGGCCTACACGCGGTCATTACAACCTGATGCACAATTCTATGATCTATATTTAAATCTCCAGAAAAGTGTGTATAAACCACCAAAGGATTAACTTCATCTATAATTTTTTCTAATTTTTGAACCAAATCAAGAAATGGTATTGTGTCTAACTTATTATCAGGCATGTCTAAAAACTTAATATTCTTTACTCCCAATCTATTGCATGCGGTAATTCCAGCATTTTTACGAGCATTCACAAAAGAACTATTGGTATTATTACGCGAAGTAACGCCGTCTGAAAAAAAAACAATGGACACTTTATCTCCATTATTAACATGGAGTGATATAGTTCCACCGCACCCCAATACTTCATCATCAGGATGTGCTGCTACAACTAGAATACTATTATTTTTATAATTTTTTGGCACAATATGGTCTCTTTTAATTTTAAAAGCCTTAAGGAGTAAATAACTTTAGAAGTTTGTCTTTAAAATAACTTTATATGGTTTACCTACAATTAAAGAGTTGTCATTACTCCTATTCTGACTCAACAACCTCATGAAAAATTGAATCAAAATGAAATTTTATTGCTGCGGCATCATTCAAATAAGCAATAAAAGTATAGCCCACTTCCCTTAGCATATCAATATATTCAATATTGGTTGACATTGCACCAGCAGCAATACCATTAGAGTTAATTACATCAAAACAACGCTTAATTTCATCCAACACTACTGGGTGATTAATTTCTCCAGGAATGCCAACAGATTGGCATATATCAAACAGACCTAAGTATATCAAGTCAATTCCCTTGACTTTAACAATATCTTCTAAATTCGATAAACCTAGTTTGCCCTCAACTAAAATACCCACTAATGTTTCTCTATTTTCTTTTTGTAAACTTTTATCAATATTTTCATGAGTAAAGTTATGTGATCTTGTATATGGTGACAAACCTCGATTTCCATCAGGGTAGTATTTACAACATTTTGCAACTCGTTCTGCATCTTCTACTGTACTAATATGGGGGATCATTACCGATTGCACACCCGTTTCAAGTGCTCTTAATAATGTCTGTTCATCATCATCCCAAACACGTACAATGGGTGAAATTCCAGTTGCTTCAGCTGCACGAACCATGTTTTCTACCGTTTCAAAAGACATAGAACCGTGTTCCATATCAATCACTACAAAATCTAAATTGGTGGTGCCTAAGACACTAATTACATTAGGTGATGACAGGCTACTCCAAGTGCCTACAACCGTTTTATTAGAATTAAGAGCTTGCTTAAGTTTGTTTTTTCTATTCATATTCAGGAAAAATTGGATCTATTTTCATCATTTCTTCTACAATAATTCTATCTTTCTCAGTATCTACAGATTTAGAGATATAAGGCGATAGAACCATGCGCACCTTATAACCGTGTTGAAGTGCTCTATTCATCTCGATTGATTCTTGAAGCTCTAAAGGTGTCTGTTCAAGTTTATGGTTGAATGTTTTCATAAAGTGCCAACGAAATGGCATAATGCACACCTGTTTGTACCACTTGGTACGTTGCTCTTCATGATCAATGGATGGCATGGGAGCACGGGACATATACATTGCATTCATATCTAGATCGCAGACGACTTTAATTTCTCCTGGATCAATCCACTCTTCTTGGTTTAATTCTGTGGTTAAGTTAGAGACAAGTATATCTTCTTCATCTAATAGTGGTTGTATTGCTAGACCTATCATTCCAGGATGCACTAAGGGCTCATCACCTTGAACCACAACTACAATGTCATTGTCATCCAAATTTAGTTCCTCTGCTGCTTCTGCAACTCTTAATCCAGGTCTTTGTATATTAGGATCAGTCATAATTACCGACCCACCAAAACCTTCGACAGTTTGTTTAATTTCATCATCACATGTCGCTACAAATAAACTGGTCACATTTTGGCTTAGTGAACATCTTTTATAGCAGTGCTCTATCATCGGCTTACCTAATATATCGCATAACGGCTTTCCGGGAAAACGTGTAGAACCCATCCTTGCAGGTATACCTACAACTATTTTTACATTACTCATTTTTTTCCAAAATTACTGATATATTATTTCCTTTCTGCATTCTTTCTATAGAATTAACAAAATTTTCATTTATCCAGTCGATATCTTTATTAACTTTTGTTCCGCTCTCAATATCCTTACTTCTAATGCCATTAATATACCAATTAAAATAATTTAGTACCGAATAATCTTGTACTGTTGATATTTTATTTATTTTCCATGAAGTTTTTCCAATAAGTTTAGAAAATGTTTCAATTGTATAATAGTACGGATGCGCTAAATGGAAATTAAAAGTTAAATACTTTTCTTTTTGTTCCTTGTTCAATGTAGAGGAATAAAAATCATCAAAATTTGGCAATGAAAAATACAACTTGCAATCAGGGGTTGATACTTGATAAATTTCATTCAGTACTTGTATCGGATCTATAAAATGCTCAAAAACATGATGACCATAAATGACATCATATATTGTTTCTGTATCTAGAATCTTACTATATACAGAAGAGGCTAATATTTCTTGGATAAACCTCCTATCTTCATCATTAATTTCTATACAGTCTATACTCAGTTTATCAATACTATTTTTCAAACTATAAACTGACGCACCATTGCCAGCCCCGATTTCCAATATATTTTTATAATTTGATTTTTTAATTATATCAATGACTACTTCATTAAACTTTTCTAAACTTTTACTTCTCTTTATCATGGACTCTTCTTTATTCCATTTAGTTGAGAGTGTTAAACCGCCATAATTTCTTGAATAGTCTATTCCACTATAATCTTGTAAAAAAATAAAGTTACAACTATCACACATTAAAACATTGTGACTCTTTTCTCTGATTTTTGTTTGTATTATATGACTTGAAGAGCAATCACACACTATGCACTTATTTTTTAAATCGTTGCTCATTTCATTAGTAATTTTCCAATTTATTGTATTTATCCATAATAGGAATATTTTCTGTTTTTGCAATATGCAGATATTCATTCATTGTATAGCCCCAGGTCGTCAGGAAAACACTATATCCTGCATTATTTGGCTCTAATAAATGGGTTACATTATCATCAATAAAAATCATATCAACTTTATCACAACCAATTCTCTTTCTAAAGATATCTAATGCTTGTAATTTTGTTTTTATTTTCGATTGATCTAACAAATTTTCATCTGCTATTTTCAGACCTTGTTTGCCCAATATCAACTTAACTGATTCTGCGTCTTTTAAGGTTGCAATATATAATCTGCTTTGCCGATTAAGTGTTTTCATCGATTCTATAACACCGTCAAAAACAGGGTGTAGACCAATCCACCCCTCTAAATCGATTTCTCTTAGTTTTTCTCTTGCCTTAAAAAAGACCACTTTAAATGGTTCAATTTTATCTTTCCATTTTTCCTCTAGTTGGTCATACTCTTCTTGATTATCAATTCTTAAACCTTCTGAGAGGGCTCTACGCAATATATAGTATTCACCAGCTCCTCGTACTCTTGGTCGAACTTTGCGAAAACTAAGTCTATCTTTTTCATTAAATTCTCTTAAATTAGTACGGAAAGCATCTCTTTCATTCCACTTTTCCCATGCATTCCATGATGTGACCATGCATTCGTCTGTACTATCACAAACAACACCATCAAAATCAAATACTACTATCTTTCTATTTTTGTTCATACTTTTAATTCAAATGGATTTAATAATCTGCCCAAACCCTCTATTTCGCATGTAAAAATATCTTTGTCTTCAAAGTACATACGATCCCTCACTCTACTTGGAGCACCTGTTAATACCACATCACCTGGTTCCAAAGTCATCCATGATGATAGCCATACAAGTAGTTCTGGCTCTTTCCATAGTCTCTGTTTACAATACCCACTACGAATTAAAGTGTTATTATGGTAGCCTCTAATCTGTTGATTATCTAGCTTATATTCAGTATCTATCCATGGACCTAACACACAAAAAGTATCTGCACCTTTTGATCTGGCTAGGTGGTGGTCCCAACCATGTACATTTTCACATGAAACATCATTACCAATGGTATATCCAAAAATTGCATTACTTGCTTCAACGGTAGTTGCTTTCGACAGTCTTTTTCCAATCACAATTGCCAATTCAGGCTCGCCCCATACTGGAACATCTTTAAATGGTGAGACAATTGTTTGGTTAGGGCCAATAACAGAATTTGATGGTTTAATAAAGACCAATGGCTCATCTACTTTTTCTGTTAACCCTGTTGCGCCAGGATAATTGATTGCTGTTGCTACAATTTTACCCGGCTGACATGGCGCTAATAAACCTACATCTTCTAGCAAGATAGTTGGCCCATCTTTTATTATATTAAGGGTATTATCACCATATGGTAGTTGTGTTATTGGTTGGATAGAATTATCCGTCAATAATATTCCGTGCTCAATATTATTGTTATTGTTATAGCGTATATATCTCACTATTTTTTTAAACCTTTTGAACTAATATTTGAAATTACTTCAATTAATCCTTGACCCAAGTCAACATGTATTGGCGGGATATATTTTCTACCCAACTTTGGTTGATATGAGTATGGAGTTCTAACATAGTGTCCTGCATATTTGTCCTCAATAAATTCAACTGATTGATTTGGTAGATTAAGTATCTCTGCCAACATTTTAAGCATATCAACTACTCGCATGGGCTCTTGTCCAGTTAAAACAATACTCTCATTTGCAAAATCATTATTAAGAGATTTAACACTTGCCCTTGCCGCATCATCAACATGAATATACTCACGCATTGCATCGATATCTCCTTCATACTTAACAACTCCATCGACTAGTGCTGATTTTACTATCCGGTAAAGTCCATTAGTCTCATCTGCTCGTGGTCCATAAAGTGAGCCGTAGCGAAGGATTGTGTAATTGAGATTATATATTTTATGGTACTCTTCCACATATGCCTCTGACGCCTGCTTACTACAGCGATAAAATCCACCCTCATGACTATGTACGTAGACTGTACTGGCATAGATAAATCGTTTTACCTTATGAGCTACACATGCCTCCATCACATTGAGATTACCAAGAATGTTGATATTGACGGTTTTAATTGATTGTCTTAATGCTTGATTTATATCTGACAATGCGGCAAAATTGTAAACTACTTCTGCATCCGAAATAGTTCTATTAAGTTTATCTATATCCAGAATATCACCAATTACCATCTTTTGATCAGGCCTTAACCATTGCGATTTATTTTTATCATAGATGGTTACTTGAAAGCCCGAATCGCTAAGACGGTCTGCTACATGAGAACCAATAAAGCCACTACCGCCTACTACTACCGCTTTTCTCATCACAATCCTTCCCTCTGCACAGTATACTCCTCTTCTGGTACTACACTTTCTAGTGGCTGTTCGGTTAAAAAACGCACAACCTCCTCAGTTGCCTCTATCTCCATTCTGGTACGGCAATCAACTGACATAGACCCCATATGGGCAGTTAGAATGCAACGCTCGATCTCTCGTAGATTGCCATCGTATGGTTCAAAATCAAATACGTCAATAGCTGCACCACTTAAATGATTAGACTGCATCACCTCATATAGATCCTGCTCATTAATAATCCCGCCACGTGAAGTATTAATAATAATTGCATCCTTTTTCATACTAAGTAAATGCTCTTTTTTAACCATGTTTTTAGTTTGTGCAGTGAGTGGAGTGTGGATTGTTACTATATCTGCCTTCTGGTAAATTGTCTCTTTGTCGACCCATTCAATATTGTATTCCTGATCTAAATTATGATTTGAGTTGATATCGTTGAGTAAAATTTTTGGCGAACCAAAACCTTGCAGGTGTTGTAGCACACCACAACCTATACGGCCAACACCTATAATGCCAATAGTTATCTCTGACAATCTTCTACCAAAGAAGCGGTGCCATTTACCATTATGCATCTCCATATTGGATATATGCACAGAACGAAGTAGCGTTAAGATTAGGCCTATAGTTAGTTCAGCGACTGCTGGAGCTGGTGCATCTGGGGTATAAGAAATAACAATTCCTTGGCTTCTAGCCTCTATAAGGTCAACACTATCAAGCCCAATACCGACACGTGAAATCATTTTTAAACTATTTGCATTATTAAAAACTTTTTTTGTAATGGGCTCCGTCCCTGCAATAATAACATCAAAGTCACTTATCATTTCAGACAGTTCGTCTTCTGTTAATTTTTTATTTAACGGATTAATTACATATTCAATATTGTTTGCTTCTAGCATTTCCAATGGAGATTTATCTTTATCGCCAAATGGCACTGTTGTAACAAGTACCTTCATTGTTGTCCCACAACTAATTTGTAAAATCTATCCATAAATTCAGAGTAGACATTGCCACCATAGACATAATAATCAATCAAATTTTTTCTTTTTGACTGGTTAATCATATTATTTACACTCTCAACTGGTTTACTTAATACATGCATTAAACTATCCAAATCATCGACAACAATACATGCATCGTTTTCCTCAAGAAGTGTTGAATTAGTATGGAAATATCTAGGCATAATTATTGGTACATTGTCCATAATTAACTGGAATGCTATACTACTACCATAAACAATCCCAACATCAGCCCACAATGATAACTCTGATGAGCTAATTTTAGTTGCATCATATCCACAAATTTTCTCATGCTCCATTCCCTCGAACAAACTTCTTGTATGTGGCTTAATGACTAAATTAATTTTATTAAATTCTGAAAGTGTTTTTAAAGATGTTACAAGATTAGTAATATTTACATTGTATCTAGGGTTGCTCATAAACACCACCACATTAGTTCTACTTTTATCTCCATACGAAAAATTCTTAGGTGTTATTACATCCTTTCTAAGTTTAGAAATCCATTCGTGCGTAAATCTCATTGACCCAACTTCATAAACTCTATTTAAATACTTTGCATCAAAATTCAACATTGATGTACTATAAAACGTATCCTTCTGACCTGGCACAGTAAGATATCTATCAAAATATGATTTTTTTACTGCTGGCTTTGCTAACTTCAACAGTAAAGACTTAATTGTATTGCGATTGCGCTTAGCTCTATCCTTACATTGTGGATCACTATTGGTATATATTGTAAATCCATGTGGAAATCCAACAACTGAAATGGTATTGTTTTTACAATAATTTACAATGACTGAAGCAAAAAAACTTCCTTCTTTGCCTTCGTCCATCATTATAGTATCCGCATCCAGACTACTTAAACTCCTGTACACTTCTACTCGTGTCAAATATTTTATAAATGGACGAAAAACCCTTGTATTTAAAATAATAACTGGGAGAAATAAAGAATTTGTTTTGGCCTTTAGTGAAATATTCCTAAAATTACGATATAGTGAAAAAAACAAATTATATAACTTGCTAAAATTCTCATCAAAATATACAGGCGATAAGTTATATGTACTTTTTAAATATTTTAAATAGTCTTCACATCCGCTCAAATTACTTCGTTTTGACTTGTATATTGTGACTTTTGCCTTATTATTCGATAACAGATAGTCAATAAACGGCATTATATTATCGACATCATTGTAAGACTCAAAAAAAACTATAATTTTTTTCATTCAGTTGGATTATATTTATGATAATTTTGCCATTCTAGAGACCATGAAAATTTCTTATATCTAAAGTCTCTCCAAGAGGTTTTTACTTGTTCTAAATAAGAAATTCTAAATTAGTGTCTTGACATGTTGAGAGTATTGTAATTTTATTACATCTATAATTAGATATCATTATTTGAGACCTTTGCATAAATCAACCCAAATTATACCAATCCAGTAAAATAAAATCCATATAAATAACCACTAAAAAACACTAACATGTCTTGGAAGGACACTCAACAAACCTCACTAGCAGATGCTCTTGTTATTGAGCACAAATCCCTATCAGAACTTGATGATGTATAGTGCCCCAACAAATTAAGACAACAATTTAAGATTTCTTATTTCGAACGAGTTAAACTTAATCAACAATTCGGAGTAAAAAATTATGAGTAAAAAACGCACAACCTACAGCTCAGCATTCAAG
>Ga0233428_1001670_pt1 | contig 23095 bp, 20 predicted proteins | sample SI_118_April2016_4_FD_179890 | JGI IMG/M metagenome (GOLD analysis project Ga0233428, IMG submission 179890) | Seawater microbial communities from Saanich Inlet, British Columbia, Canada - SI_118_April2016_120_MG | ecosystem: Environmental > Aquatic > Marine > Inlet | place: Canada: British... | reverse complement strand
CCTTGAAAAGCTCTTTATAGATTGGGGTTTCACGGACTTTACTTTTGACTGGCTGGTCAACCGTGAGATGTCAATATACACAATTGTGATTGCCGCGGTCTGGCAGTCATCCGGTTTCGTAATGGCACTCTTTCTGGCGGGTCTACGTTCAATTGACGATGAAATCATTAAGGCAGCAAAAATTGATGGAGCTGGTTTATACAGTATCTACATCACCATCATTCTACCCATGATGCGTCCTGTTTTCATGAGTTCCATTGTTATTCTACTTCACATTTCAATAAAAAGTTATGACCTGGTGATCGCACTGACTGCAGGAGGTCCTGGCACATCTTCAGACATGCCTGCTGTCTATATGACTCAAATGGCTTTCCACCGCAGTGAAATCGGTCTGGCTTCCGCAAGTGCAGTGATGATGTTCCTGACAGTGCTGGCCATCGTTGTACCTTACCTATATTCTGAACTGAGGAGACAAGATGCAGGTCGCTGACCCTAAGCAGTTGGTAGCACTCGAACGTTCTGCTGCCCGTAAACGTACTTTTTACCGCTGGTTACTGTTCCTGATACTCGGACTGTTCGGTATTTATTATCTGGCACCATTGTACGTCATGATTGTAACTTCACTGAAAAGCATGGAAGAAATCCGCCAGGGTAACCTCATGACTCTGCCAAGAGAGATTATGTTTGATTCCTGGAAAACAGCCTGGAGCGGACGCGGATATGCTGCCGGCGACGCCTTTCTTCGTCCCTTCTTCTGGAACTCAATAAAAATGGTGGTTCCCGCTGTCGCGATTTCAACTTTCTTTGGCGCTTTAAACGGTTACGCCTTGACTAAGTGGCGTTTCAAAGGAGACAACATCCTCTTCCTTTTGTTCCTCTTCGGTTGTTTTATTCCTTACCAGGCAATCCTGCTGCCGATGGCCAGAACACTCGGATTTTTAGGAATCTCAAATTCAATCAGCGGACTGGTACTGGTCCATACAGTATACGGTTTAAGTTTCACGACTATGTTTTTCCGAAATTACTACATTTCTATTCCTGACGAAATGATCAAGGCTGCCAGAATCGACGGTGCTGGTTTTTTCAAAATATTTTTCAAGGTTCTGCTGCCTATTTCTGCACCTGTTATTGTGGTTACTGTGATCTGGCAGTTTACAGGTATCTGGAACGATTTTCTGTTCGGCTCTTCTTTCTCCTTTGGCGAAGCAGCACCTATCCAGGTTGCGCTCAATAATATGGTTCTCACCAGCACCAGCGTCAAAGAGTACAACGTTGACATGGCTGCGGCATTCATCGCAGGAATCCCAACTCTGCTTGTGTATGTTCTAGCTGGAAAATACTTCATCCGCGGACTCACTGCAGGTTCAGTAAAAGGCTAACAATGACAACATTTAAAGTCAGCAAGCTGACCAATATTTAAGGAAAAAATGGCAACTTTAAAAGTCAGCAAGCTGACCAAAAATTTCGGTAACACACAGGTACTGAAGCAAGTCAATCTGGATGTGAGTGACGGTGAGTTCATCGTCCTGCTGGGTCCTTCAGGTTGCGGCAAATCAACTCTGCTCAACATGATTGCAGGGCTGGAAAGTGTAGACGAGGGTGAAATTATGATTAACGATTATGTCGTTAACCGTGTTGAACCGAAAGACCGCAACATTGCTATGGTCTTCCAGTCATATGCGCTTTATCCTGCGATGACGGTCCGCGATAACGTCGTTTTCGGACTGAAACAGCGTAAAGTGTCAAAAGAGCAGATAGAAAAATCGCTCAAGTATTTCTCAAAAATGCTGCAGATTGACCATCTTTTAGAACGTAAACCGGCTCAACTTTCTGGAGGACAGCGCCAGCGAGTCGCGATGGGACGTGCCTTGGTGCGTGAACCTCATATTTTCCTCTTCGATGAGCCACTGTCGAATCTGGACGCTAAACTTCGCGTTGAAATGCGTCACGAAATCAACAAGCTGCACGAACAGTTGGGTACAACAATGATTTACGTGACTCATGATCAAGTTGAGGCCATGAGTCTTGCTACTCGGATTGCAGTGATGAATGAGGGAATCATCCAGCAGATAGGAACACCGCAGGAAGTTTATGACAAGCCTAACAGCGTTTTTGTCGCGGACTTTATCGGATCTCCAGCAATTAACCTGATTCAGGGTACATTTTCGAAAGATGGAGCAACACTCAGTTTCATTCCCGAACAACAAAAAGACGATGTTAAAATTTCTCTCAGTGATTATACTTTTGATTCAGAACCAAAAGATGGTCAGCACATCATATTTGGATTTCGGCCGGAACATATCAGACTTCTGGATGTTTCTATAAAGCCTCAATTACCAGTTAAACTCAAGCCTTCGCTGATAGAACTTACAGGTTATGAAAAGGAAGTTACCTTTGAATTTTATGGAAAAGAAATCACCGGAAGACTTCCACGCAATATTGATGCTGAACTTGGTAAACCCATCTCTCTCAGCCTTGACTTGTCCGAAATATCCATCTTTGACAGCGCAAGTTCATTACGTATTTGACACAAACGTCAAACTGAGAAGTATATATTTTATACAGTCTACAAGTCTTAGTGTAGTAAACTTTTATTTTACAACACAATTCAGGCTCATCTATGAGCTGATTTTTACCCATCAGGATTCCCACAGGGATGCCAACCGTAACGGCAAAAAAGGTGCCCAAAAAGAAAGCCTGCCCGGTTTCGCTCAATGCCTTTATAAACGGTTTTGTCGTGATAATTTCCGATAGGGAATCGGCGATAGTGCAATCAATTACATTACTACGCTTTCAATCATGTAATTATTTCAAAATTATCTAAGTATTTTTGATTCAGAGACAAACCAAGACCTGGTGTTTCATCATTAAGATCAATAAACCCATCCTTTGCATCTGGTTCGCCTTCAAAGATATACCAGAAAAGTTCATTACCAATCTCAATTGGATGGATTGGGAAATATTCTGCAATCGGGCAGTTCAAATTTGCCATAGTAAGATGGAAATTATGCATTTGCCCGGCATGGGGCACCACAGGAACCTGGTAAGCTTCAGCCAGAGCGTTTATTTTCTGTGCTGCAGTGATTCCCCCTACACGGTTTGTATCATATTGAATGACACTGACCGCTTTCATGTCTAAAAGCTGACGGAATCCAAACAGTGAAAATTCATGCTCGCCTCCAGAAATTGGTATAGGTCCTGCGTTAAGTTCAGCATAACCATGCATGTCATCAGCAATTACTGGCTCTTCTAACCACCGCGGTTCAAACTTTTCCAGTTTTGGCAAAATTCGTTTAGTGTACTCGAGATTCCAGCCCATATAACATTCGAGCATCAGATCCCTGTCATAGCCTATCACTTCACGTACTGCTTCGACACGTGCAAGATTCTCTTTCACTCCTAGTGGTCCGTCCTTAGGTCCATAACCAAAGCGCATTTTCATCATGGAATAACCCTGATTGACGTAGTCTTGAGCCTCCAGCTGCATAGCGTCTATATTGTCAGAATATAGTTTTGAGGCGTATACCGGGATACGCTCTTTTGTTCTCCCTCCCAATAGTTTAAAAACCGGTAAGCCAGCATCTTTTCCCAGAATATCCCAAATTGCAATATCAATCGCTGAAATTGCTATTATTCCAACCCCTTTTCGTCCCCAAGCATGAGTTTTACGAAACATCTTTTCATAGATGTAATTGTAGTCCCAAGGGTCTTCACCGATGCACATCGGTGCCAGATATATGTCAATTGTTGGTTTCAACAAATGTGGGACAAGAGCAGCATTACCTAAACCAATGATACCTGTATCGGTTTCAACCTCAACGACAAGCCACTCCAGAAAGCGGTAAGACTCCATTGCATCGCCCCTTTCAAACAGCATGTCACTGGCATTGGTACAGAAATTTTTCTGTGGAGGAACTACTTCCCCAGTCCAACGATAAATTTTGGCGCGGATTTCTTTGATTTTCATGACTTTGATCTTCTGTGTAGACAGTTCATACTATTAGATTATTTAAGTTTTACATCGATCTGCATAAATTCTAACCAATAAGTCTGAATTTTGTTACCAAAGTTTGAATTTCTGTTATTAATTAATCACTTATTAAAGAACAATACCAGACTACATTTTGATAGGCACTGAAAAAGGAAACATTAAAATAATTTTTTAAACAAAATATCTGCAACGGGAATCTAGTTTAGTTTCTGATTCCCAAGCAGGTAATGGCTAGGAAAACAAGACTTGCGTGTGGTTTGACGGCAACTCGGTCACTGCGCGCAAGATATCGAAATAAAGCATTGTCATAATCGTAGTCAAAGATGCTAATAAAGCCTGTTACGCCCTCCAACCTTAAGATAATTTTTCTGCTTTCTTATGAAGTTCGCATTATGGATCATCCACGAAGATAACCAAAGTACCTTGTTTTCAAGCTGCTTAAGTAGAGCAAGTTTATCTAGTGTTTAGTTAGTAGTTTTTAACTGGGTTGGTACTATTTTGAAAATTTGTTTTTTTAGATCAAATGATAATCTTTATAAAAGATTCATTGGAGATTTAAGAATTGTAAAAATAGTATGAAATTAATTAATAAGTATTTTAATTATTGTTTTCAACAAAATAATTTAGGAAATATAAAAATTAATTAGTATTATCTGTGGTTATCCATTATGTAAATTGTTTGATTTTTCCATAGCAATTGCAGTTTCCATTTCACCAAGTGAGTATAAAGGACTAGCTTGTGGATAGGTATTGTTTTAAATTGAATCTAAATAATCTTTAAAATGGTAATAAAAAGGTGATATATAACTATTATCAATTAAAACTTTTTACCATTAGGGTTTTTCTCTTTGACCACCGTTGGATAAGGAGTACTATATCCTCCGCGTTAAGTGATAATGATTACAGTACCAGATATGGTTCAACAGCCTAGGAGGGTCGTTTTCCATTCAGTTTCGTTTATTATGACTGTAAAATTTCAATCACAATAAAATTTTACTGGGGCAATATATTTATAAATTCGAATAAAATTTAGAGATACAACAGTTGAAGTATTTAATCACCCAATTTACTGTCTATAGGCCTTCTTGGCGTTATCAGCAAACAATTTTTGCTGACTTTCCTCATCCAGAAGGCTCACCATGTTAAGGAAAGCTGAATAGAGTCGGTGTGCGGACCATCCTAAATGCTTTTCTACAGGGAAGTTGGATGCAAAGAAACAGCGTTCTGCCCCAAAGAGTTCAATAACTTGGTAAACAGCTTCTTCAATTAGACTATTTTTATCCCAAGCTGGATCTATATAAGAAAGCATGGATATTTTAATAGATACATGCTCCAAATATGCAAGTTCCCGAAGGCCTTCCCAGTACTGTTGCTTACTTTCAAGATCAGTCAGAGTTGGGCTACCTAGGTGTCCAATTATAATGGGAATATCGGGATGCTTAGTTACTAAATTCACTGCTTTATCAAATTGATGTGGATTAAGCTGAAGGTCAAAAGCCAGATGATGAGAAGCCAGAAGAGAAAAACCATCCAGCCACTGGGGATTCTCAAGGAAATTGCCACGTTTTTTATTTCGTGGCCATGATGGTTCATGGTTAATGATTTGCCGTATACCGCAAACTTTTGGGAAACGTTTGAGAGATCCCAGGATCTGATCAATACGAGGGCTTTCTAGAGGTGCAGAAGCCACTAGAACATAGTCTAATGTAGATTCTTCTAGTTGACTTGAGACCCATCCAGTTTCTGCTTCACAAGCTAATTCAAATTGAGGGCCATCTGTCTTGACATGGCAGACGCTAACTGCTTCCACAAAGGCTCCTCCAGAAAGTCTGAAACCATCCGCTGTCATGTCCTCTTCATATTTGGTCAAGGTATAAATAGGATCATCTTGGGGTGCAAAAAGCTCTGAGGAATCATGCCCGCTCTCTGTATTCTCTGAAACATCCCAGATGTGGAAATGAGGATCCCAAATTTCTATTGTCATAATTTCATTTCAAAACTATACAATATAAGGCCTGATTAAATTCAGGCTTTCTCGGTTCAACTTCAATCCCCAGCCAGGATCATCTGTAGGTTTTATCTTTCCATTGATTGGTACTTGTTCGTTAATGAACATATTTCCAAAAACAGGAGGGAAGCTCTTACAATCCGGACTAGTATTTAGGTATTCACAGAAAGGGCAGTGTGGTTGAGTAATTACAAAGTGATAACTGTAAGCCCCGCTACCATGAGGAACAACAGGAATATCATAGGCTGCAGCCATAGATGATATCCGAAGGAGTTCAGTCAAACCACCGCACCACATCACATCAGGCTGGAGAATGTCAACGGATCGGCTTTCGATAAGTTTCCTGAAACCGTAGCGGGTATATTCATGTTCACCAGTGGTCCAACGCATCCAGGGGACACGATCCTTAAGTAACTTGTGACCATCAAAGTCATCTGGAAGGAGAGCTTCCTCCAACCAATATATACCTAATTCTTGAAGAGCATAAGCAAGATCCACAGCATATGATACGTCAAGTGCCATCCAACAATCAGCCATCAAAAGAAAGTCTGGACCAACGCGCTCACGCATATCGCGGAACTGTTTCACGTTTGCATTCAACCCCTCAACTCGGTCACTTGGACCATGAGGAAGTGGCATCTTACCTCCTATGAATCCAGCTTTCTGAGCCACATCCGGTCTGATACCAGTGCAATAGAGTTCAATTTGATCTCGTGTCGCACCACCAATCATTTGATACACAGGTTCCTGACGAAGTAATCCAAGGAGGTCCCACAGGGCTATGTCAACAGCGCTGATGGCCCATAGAGGAACTCCCTTACCTCCGTAATAGCGGCTGGATCTATACATCTGATCCCAGAATTGGTTCAGTTTCCGTGGATCCTGTCCGACGATGAAACGCTTGAAGTGCTTCTCTATCATGTAACAGGCCGGGGCTCCACCTTGCCCAGCACTGATTCCAACAGTACCATCCGAAGCTTCCACTTCCACGACAATACTGTTCATCACGTTAATTCCAAAGCTCGTACGAGATTGTTTGTACTCTGGATAAGCCGACATTGGCGTGGCGATCAAGGTATCGACCAACCAGTGTCCTTTTTCCCGGTCATGATAGTCACCTCCTGATCCTTTCTGTTCCAGTACAAAAGCACGGACGTCTGTAATTGTTACTTGTTTCATTAGATCTCTTTCAGTAAGTAGAGCGCCCCCCACTTAGGTCGAAGACGCCTCCGGTGGTGAAGGAATTCTCATCAGAGCATAGCCAAGTCACCATCGAAGCGGCTTCTTCTACTTTAAGAAAGCGATTCCTGGGGATTTTGCTTAGCATATACTGGATATGCTCTTCACTGATCTGGTCGAAAATACGTGTTTTGGCTGCAGCTGGAGTGATACAATTGACTGCGATGTCAAATTCTGCGAGTTCTTTTCCCAGAGATTTGGTCAGGGCAATTACTCCGGCCTTAGCGGCACTGTAGGGGGCCGCATTAGGATTCCCGTCTTTTCCTGCAACTGAAGCGACATTTACTATTCGACCATAGTTCTGTTCAATCATAAACGGAGTGACTGCGTGAAGGCAATTGAAAACCCCTGTCAGGTCAATGTCGATTACATTTTGCCATGCTTCAGGTGGATACTCCCAGACCTTCACCGTCGGGCCAGCTATGCCTGCATTGCATACAAGAATATCGATGCTATCGAAAGCATCTTTTGTCTGACTGACAGCGTTCTTAACAGATTCAAGATCTGTAACATCCATAACCGCAGTCTCAACCCTTCCTTTTGAGGCTAGACTTGCAGCTGTTTTGTTAACCATTTTTTCGTCACGATCCCAGAGACAGACCGAGGCTCCAGAGACTAAGAAACGTTCAGCGATTGCCAGCCCTATGCCTTGAGCCCCTCCAGTTACCACAGCAGATTTATTTTTTAGATCAATTTGATTCATTTTTATGCTCCTTATAGTCAGTCGAGTGTGGCGCCACCATCAATGACTAGATGTTCGCCGGTAATAAACGATGCTTCTTCCGAAGCAAGAAATAAAACTCCGTTTGCTATTTCATCAGGACGTCCCATTCGTTTCAAGGGAGCGTCCTGCCCAAAAAGTTCACGCCCCTTTTCATGGTCAAGCCCCATGAAATCCATGTGTTTTTCACTTGCTCTAGTGTAGATTGCCCCAGGACATACTGCATTCACCCTTATGTTATATTTGGCTAGATCCATGGCAAGGCATCGTGTCATTTGAGAAATTGCCCCCTTAGATGTGTTGTAGGGCAGGAACTCAGGTTGGGCTATGAAAGAACTTACCGAGGCAATATTAACAATAGCTGAATTTTTAGATTTTTTGAGAAAAGGAAGTGCTGATTTGATGTTGTTTGCATAGCCCAAAACATTAACACTGAGAACTTTGGCCCATTCCTCTGGACCAGTTTCTTCGATGGATCCAAATACAAACGCAGCGGCATTGTTAACAACAATGTCGATGCCACCAAATTCTGAAACCGTCCGTTCTACCATGGATTGAATCGAATCTTCCAGCGAAGTATCAGTCTGCTGAAAAACCGCAGTACCGCCTGATTTGAGAATTCTTTCTACAGTCTGTTTACCTCCCAGTTCTTCAATTTCGGCAACCATGACTTTTGCGCCCTCTCGGCAAAATCGCTCCGCTATGGCACGACCGATCCCAGTGCCAGCTCCCGTTATTATAACTCTTTTATTTTCTAAACGCATTTTTCCATTCAAAATTTATTTAATCGGTCACATGGTTTGATTATCTTTTCAAATCGCATGTGCCTCCTGCACCAGAGGAAGGATCTGTTCTTCCGCCCGGCTCATTGCGTTCTCCATCACCTCTGCTTTCAATTTTTCCAACAATTTAGAACCGGATGCCTGTTCCGCACTCCATTCCTTTACGAACGCACCACCCTTGATATCATGAACCAGTCTTTCACGCATCAAGTCTTTTTGTTCATTGCTCACCAAATTTTTCGAACGACTCAGTGTCCCATACTGACTGGTAGTCGAATGGTTTGCCATTTGTTTATATAATCCTTCCTGGCTCATCAGTCGAAATATTTCGGAAGCTTCTCCCGAACCGTAGAGTTCCAGTACCATCAGTTCCGCTGAGAAACCCTGTTCCACTCCCAGCTTAAAGCACTCTTCGAACCAGGCCACCAAACCAGGCCAGACGACCTGTTCTGCAAACAGGTCCAATTCTGCTTCTTCCCTGAAGGAAGACTCAAACACTCCACCGCGTGTTGCCCCGATGCCCATAGCAACTGCCATCATCCTCTTCCATGCTTCGCCCGTTGCATCCTGCTGAACGGCAACCTGGGCCATCGTGCCTTTGTTGTGTTTGAACAACGTACGAACATTGTTGCCGGTCATACGGGGAGCAACCATAACAACATCGACGTCATCAGGCGGTTTAATCAGACCATAACCCACATTATATCCACTGGACCAGACCAGTACATTTCCTGCTTCAAGATTCGGTACAATCTGCTGGTCCCAAATCACTGGCTGCGATTCATCCGTTGTTAAAATAATAAGATAGTCCCCTGCTTTCGCAGCATCTGAAATTGAGATAGGATCAAAACCATCTTCAACGGCCTGCTCCGCATAGGAGTCCTGTCGGTTACCAACTAAAACATGAATACCGCTATCACGAAGGTTCAATGCCTGTGCCTGCCCTTGATTGCCATAGCCTAATATAGAAACGGTTTTTCCAAGCAATGGCTCCAGTGATGCATCAGCATCCGTATATATTTTCATTTTAGACTATTAGTTTTTAGGTTAAGGTAATGATAATGTTAATTTTCTTTTGCTCTCAATGATAGCAACATCACGAGCCAGATAGGACTTAACTTGACTTTTTCCAAGGTTAATATATACTACGAATCTCAATTTAGTCAATATATTTTTTCAATTAACATTCAAATATTATGAAGATGAGGACTAAAGTAATACATTAATTGTTTTATCTCTTTAAATAGAAATTATAAAAAATTGATTTGAAACCTTTATTTGCTCTGGAGAGAATATGATTTATCAAGCATTAGCATTGAAACTTAAGACCGGTGGAATAAAAAAATATATCCGTCATCACGATCAGATATCTTCAAAATGGCCAAAATTGCAATCTGCTTTGAAAGAAAGTGGTATTTTATCGATTAGAACTTTTGAAGCCAATCCCACACTTTTATTCCTTTTCGCAGAGGTGACTGATAATAATGCCTTTGAAAGACTTTGGAATACTGAGGCACATAAAGAATGGGCGGAAGTAATGGAACCACTTATGGAAATGAACGAAGAAAATAAACCAGATGCTAAATTTCTGACACAAATTTTCGAATTCAAGGGCAAATAGAATTATGGAAGATTTCGATGTAATTGTCATTGGTGCAGGTTCAAGTGGTGGTGTTGTTTCTGCTCGGTTGTCCGAAGACCCATCATGCAAAGTGCTCCTTTTGGAAGCCGGTCCAGACTTCCCTGACGAAAATGAAATTCCTCCGCTCTTTACGGTGAGTGGTGAACATAGTTGGACTGTAGCAGGAATTCCTGAATTCGACTGGCGATACTGGAATACTGACCGAGCAAAAACAACTGATGGGCATAAGATAAGACTTGCAAGAGGAAAACTAGTAGGCGGAACATCCATGATAAATGCAACGATAGCTGCAAGGGGAGCCCCTTCTGATTATGACCACTGGTCTGAATTGGGAAATGTTGGATGGGATTGGGCATCTTTGCTCCCTTATTTTAAAAAAATAGAAAATGACCTTGATTTTGGTGACCAAGCTTCTCATGGATCAAATGGCCCAATAAAAGTACAAAGGTACAAACCAAATACATGGTCTGAAGTTAACCAAGCTTTTTATAATGGTTGTGTAGAATTAGGGTTTCGTGAAGCTCCAAATTTGAACGCACTGGATTCACAACATGATGTCATAGGTCCAATCCCACATAATCGATACAAAGAAGTCCGGCAAGGTACGCTTGTAACATATATTCGTGAGGCTAGAAAAAGATCGAACTTTAATATTCGTGGGAACTCTCTCGTAGACAAAATTCTGTTAAATGGAACTAAAACAACTGGAGTTAGATATCTAGACATTAATGGAAAAATTGTTGAAGTCGGATCAAAACTAGTAATTGTTTCTGGGGGTGTATATGGAAGCCCTGCTATTCTACAACGATCTGGAATTGGTCCTGAAGAAAATTTAAAAGGTATTGGGACCAAGGTGTTATCAAATCTACCCGTAGGCAAAAATCTTATGGACCATCCGGGCTGCGCAGTCATCTTTCATGCTCCAAAATTATCTACTGCTACGGGACGACTTTTTGCCACTAACGCCCGAGGGCCGAGCAGTGCCAAACTTGAAATGGAGTGGCAGGTCCATCCGTTTCCAATAGGTCAAGAAGAAGAGACCGCTGGATTATGGATCTATTTGCCATGCCAGGATGCCAAAGGTGAAGTCTTAACCACTTCAACCGATCCAAAAGTGTTGCCTTTAGTCGATCATGCTTATAACACAACCGATTCAGATTACAGACGCTTTAAAATAGCATGGGAATTTTGTCATGACCTTTTAAGAACCTCTTCATTTATAGAATACAAAGCTAGATCACTAATGAATGTCAATCAACTAAAAGAAGTTCTAGCAAAAGGGATTAACAGTGCAAACCATCAGGTAGGAACATGTAAGATGGGACCAGCTAGGGATAACACAACTGTCGTAGACAGTCGATTGCAGGTTCATGGAATCTCAGGTTTGATGGTGGCTGATGCATCTATCTTCCCAGAACATATTTTACACAATCCTAACTTCACATGCATGGTAATTGGCGAAATTGCGGCCGATATCGTCACCGGTAAATTTTAGAAAAATCAATTTAAAAGCAACCACATTTTGGACAGCGATTAAAGTGCAAGGGAAAAAATACTTTTAAAAATCGTTGTAGAATGTATCATGTAAATTGCTATATTTGTTCTATAAAAAACCTTCAGTTCTACTGATGTAGAATAGTATGAATATTAGAGTATTAAACAAAATAATGTTCATGAAAGCAAATAAAAATTTGATCTAAATTTCAATTTTTGTAAACTTAACAGCAAACTCATAAAATTTAATACATTAAGAAAGGCTAAATCGTGCCCCAAACACTAAGAGGAAAAATAGCAGTTGTTACTGGTGCAGGTCGCGGCGTAGGCAGTGAAATTGCACAGAGATTAGTCAAATCTGGAGCAAAGGTTGTCTTAGTAGCTCGAAGTATTGACCAACTTATGTTAACAGAGAACCTTATTTCAAAAACAGGAGGTTTTGTTTTTTCGATTCCAGCTGATATTAGCTCCGAAAACGAAGTTGAATCGATTAAAAAAAAGGTTAAGGATCATCTTGGACAACCCGATATTCTTGTTAATGCAGCAGGCGTTTTTGGTCCCTTAAAAATGATTAAAGACAGTGACCCAGAAAACTGGATCCAAACAATTCAAATCAATTTGTTGGGCCCTTATTATATGTGCCGAGCATTTGTTGGAGATATGATTGAATCAGGATGGGGACGTATCATTAATGTATCATCCGCTGCATCTTTACATATACCTGGTCCCCTGAACAGTGCTTATGCAACAAGCAAAGTTGCTTTGAATCAATTAACCCGCCATCTTGCTGCTGAAATCACAAATACTGGTGTAACAGCCAATGTTATTCATCCTGGAGATGTCAAAACCAATATGTGGAAGACTATCCGTTCAGAAATCAGCAATTTGGGTCCAGAAGCTGACGATTATCGTAACTGGGTGAGTTGGGTGAATGAAACAGGTGGAGATCCTCCTGCAAAGGCTGCAGATCTTATAATAAAACTAGTTGAGGAAGGCGAGAAAATTAACGGCCGATTTCTCTGGATCCAAGATGGGCTGCAAGATCCCATTGAAAGCTGGGGTGAATCTTCAGTAACTCAACCATGGAAGGATTAAAATTAATTTTATAGTGACCCAAACAAAGAGTGAATCTTTTTTATAAAAAATTGGGAGTGCATATTTGCACTCCCAATTAACAAATAAAGATTACTTTGAAGCTGCAACAACATTATCTTTGTTGTAAACCGTAAAAGGCCCCTGTAAAACTCTCAAACCTACGTCTCGTGTAGGATCTTCTGTGATCGTGTAATATCCCATTCTGCCAGCTTTGAAGGTTTCACCCTTGATTCCTTCGATTTGGCCCGTTGAAATAAGATACGTAACATAATAGGTTAAATACCCCAAATCAATGAAACTCCACAGTGCGAACTCAGGAGCACAACCATTCATGGTATATGAGACCATTTCAGCTGGCATACCGAGTCCACTTATTTTAATCTTATCGCATAAGCCTTCATCCTGAACTGCTTTTGCAGCTGAAACGATTCCTACTGATGTTGGTGCCATAATCAATTTCATATTTGGATGCTTATCTATCAAACCTACAGCTTTATTGTAACTCTTTTCTGACTGGTCATCGCCATAAACTAAATCCACCAAATTTAAATTAGCATATTTTGGCTGCTTTAAATACGATTTCATTGCCGCATTCCAAGAATTTTGGTTTGCAGAATCAGGTGTAGCTGACAGTATTGCAAAATCACCCCCGGATGGCCCCAATATACTTAAAGCCATATCGGCCATTACTTTACCAGTTTCTGTGAAATCAACCTGAGCGACAAATACTTGTTCCCCTTCGGCTGAAGGTATTTGTGAGTCCCAAGTAACCACAGTTAGACCTTTTTCCCTCGCGGCTTTAGCCGCAGGAGCAATTTGATCTCCTGAATTGTTTGAAATCATAATACCGTCCTGATTTTGAGTCGTTGCGGTGGTTACAATTTCAATTTGCCCAGCCACACTGTTCTCGGGTGTAGGTCCAAGATATAATAATTTCCCAGGATTCTGGAGCTCATTATGAGCCTCCCTAGCTCCTTGATGAGCATGATCAAAGGGTAGAATCCCTAAGAATTTTGGTAATAATACTAAATCAGCTTTCTTACCTTTTTCCGCAATAGTATGCCCAATGGCCAAACTACTTGTTAAAAAAATAAGAATAGAGCTAAGTGTAATTAAATTTATTTTAAACATAAAGTTCTCCTTTTTTAGGTTAATAATATAAATTAATTCAGTAAAAACGTAACTTTAATTTTTCATTGGCATTTCTCCTTTCTTAAATTTAAAGAGTTTACACACAAAATAAATGCTATCAAGTCCTAAATTTTAAATATTTTTTCATATTTTCCAGAACATTAGGAATTAAAACGGACAGAATCAATAATACACCAATAACCCCAGTTTGAAGATGACCAGTGATGTTACTCAAGGACATACCATTTCTCAAGTAGAGAACGATTAAGATAGAAAGAATTACACCGTATATTGAGCCTGATCCTCCAAAAATGCTAACACCACCAAGTAAAACAATAGTGATAATATCCAACTCAAATCCAAGTCCCATATCTCCTCGAACTGTTCCAAGTCTTGCTGCATATAGAATTCCTGCTATGGCTGAAATGATTCCTGAAAAAACGAATAGCAACATTTTTACACGAGCAACGTTGATTCCAGAATATAAAGCCACATTTTGGTTGATACCAATGATATAGATATGACGACCGAATCCAGTATACTCAAGAGTTATAACAACACAAATCAATAATGCTATGAAAATCATCACTGAAAAAGGGATATTCCAAAAAAAAGGTTGTTGTCCCAAATCTTCAAACCATTGTGGAAACATTTTTATGGAACGATCCCCAATCAACACCCTTGCTAGTCCCCGAAAACCAATAAGCATTGCTAATGTCACCACCAAAGATGGAAGTTTTACAACAGTGATCCAGAATCCATTGAATGCTCCTCCAATTGCTCCGATTGTAATAGAAGCGATTAGGGCCATAGACATTGGCATTCCAGATTCCACGAACCAACCTAAAGCACATGCAGAAAGGCCCATCATAGATGCAACAGATAAATCAATTTCAGCATTAATTATAATCTTCGCCATAATCAATGCTATAATTACTTTTTCAATCGATAAAACAAAAAGATTAATCTGATTTTCTAAGCTAAGAAATGATTCAGAAAGTAATGAATTGACGATAACTATCACCAATAATATTATTGCAAGAAAACCTTCCCAGCTTTTTAAGTGTTTTAATATCTTCATCTATTAAATATCAATTTTAGTTTGAGTTTGTTTTTTTAACCAAAATGTTTTTAGTTTTTTCATGATAACAGTATCAGTTGCCACAGATACAAGAATAAGAATACCTAATAGGGCATCTCTCCAGAATTCACTTATTTCAAGCCATCGGATTAAACTATTTTCAATCAAATCAATAAGAACTGCTCCCATAAAAGCACCTAGAACACTTCCAGAACCCCCGAAAATATTAACTCCTCCAACAACCACAGCTGCAACAGACTTCAACTCAAATCCTATACCGGCAACTACAGTAACTTGACCAATTCTTACTAGAAAAAGGAAACCTGCCAATCCTGCAAGTGCACCACATAGAATAAATGCAATAAATATAATTTTTTGATTAGCGAAACCTGTTAATTTAGCTGCTTCTGGATTCGAGCCAATTGCATAGAGTTTTCTACCAAATGAAGTATATCTAAGAATCAACTGAAAGGAAATTACTACGATGAGCATCCCAGCAACTACATATCTAAAATTGAATCCTTCATAACTAAAAACGTTCATCCTAGGTAAATCATGAATCCACTGTGGAAGTTCTACTGCAAGTACGGTTTGTGCGTCAGAGTACTCAACAAGAATTGTTCGAAAAAGAGCCAAAGTGCCTAATGTAACAATGATGGCAGGTATCTTTAAATAAGCCACAAAATATCCATTAAATGCCCCCAAAATTGCACCTATAACAATAGCCAATAATACTGCAGTCATTGGTGTCATTTCATTGTGTTGCGAAAGTTGCTGACCAACTATATACGCTGAAATTCCCACAATAGAACCCACTGATAAATCTATATTACGTGTTAAAACCACCAAGGTTTGTCCAACTGCTAAAATTGCAAAAATGGCAACACTAGTTGATATCCTGTTGAACAACCTAGCGTTTAAGTAATTGTCAATTACACTGGCAAAGCCTAAAAGTACCATGAAAATTAGTAGTAACAACACCCAGTTTCTAATTTTTTCTGGGCGTAAATCTTTAAGAATGTTTCTCATGAATCCCCTATGTTTTCTCCCATAGCCAAAGACATAATTGTTTCCTGAGTAAAATTATTACTTTCAACTATGCCCATTTGACGACCTTCTCGCATAACAAGTATTCGATCACTCATTGCTATAACTTCAGGCAGGTCTGAGGATATAAAGATAATTGCCATTCCTTCATCAGCCAACTTTTTTATTATCGTATGGACTTCTACTTTGGTGCCAACATCAATCCCACGAGTAGGTTCGTCAAGAATGAATATCTTCGGATGTGTATTTAACCATTTACTCAACATTACTTTCTGCTGATTGCCACCTGAAAGTTTTCCCACTTCGTGAAGAAGTGAGGGTGTTTTTATTTGCAACCTGTTTTTAAACTCAGAGGCCGATTTATTTTCTTCAGATCTATTAATAATTCCTAATTTCCCAAGGTATTTTTTTAATGATGGAAGTGTAATGTTGGATGTGATTGAAATTGGCATTGCCAATCCTAACTGTCGTCTATCTTCAGACAAGTAGGCAACTCCTAGTTTTTGAGCTTGTTGTGGTGATTCAATAATTACAGACTTTTTATCGATCTCAATAGTTCCTGAATCAACTGGGTTTATTCCGAATAAAGCTAAACCAACATCTGTTCTTCTAGAACCCACTAGTCCTGCGAAACCAAGAATTTCTCCTTGGTTTAATTCAAATTCAATCCCATCAAAAATTAGTTCTTTTGAAAGTTTTTTCACTGATAAAACACTCTTCCCTAACTTTTTCCCCTTCCTAGTTGAATAGAATTCGTTAACTTCACGCCCAACCATTTCCTTAATAAGACTTTCTTTTGTTACTTTGTTTAATGGATTTGTTGAAATATGTTGACCATCTCGAAGAACAGTTATTGTGTCAGCTATTTCAAACACTTCATCTAACCTATGACTAATGAATAAAATAGCAACGTTTTTTTCTTTAAGATTTTGGGCAACTCTGAAAAGTTGATTTACCTCATGGTTAGATAATGAAGCCGTAGGTTCATCCATGATGAGCACTTTAACGTTAAGTGAAATAGCTTTTGCAATTTCTACAGATTGTTGTGCAGCTAGTGTCAATCCACTTGATGTTGCCCGAACATCGATATTTACTCCTAAATTTTTCAATATTTTTTTTGCTTCACTATACATTTGATCCCAATGAACAAAAAAACCTCTGTCTTTGTGACTAATAAAGATATTTTCGGCCACATCAAGATCAGGAAATACCATAGGCTCCTGATAGATCGCCGCTATACCATAAGTTTGTGCTTTTTGGGCATTTTCAATCTTGGTTATGTTACCAGATAATAGCAATTCTCCTTGATCAGCTTGTTGAACACCAGTAAGGATTTTGATAAGTGTTGATTTCCCAGCCCCGTTTTCTCCAACAAGTGCATGGATTTGTCCCGGGAACAGTTTCAAAGATACATCATCAAGTGCTTGTGTCATGTCAAAACGCTTAGAAACGTTTTGCACTTCTAGAACAGGCTCATTCATAACTAACTTAGGATTGACTTGAGTGAAAATCTTTTGTGATTAAATGAAAATTTTTCATTTTATATGCCACTGAAGTGGAAGTAAATAAGGAAAATTTCGTTCAGAATCGATTTCAATTTTCATAATTGGAGCCATGTACTCTCCCCATTTCCTATTGATCTCACTTTGATTAATACTGGAAATGGTGTTTTTCAAATTGTCTGTTTTAAAATAGCCTAAAAGGGTCAAGCCATACCGAAAATTATGATAATTCCTAACTCATTATTCCTTAAGCATCTGAATTATTTCCGGCCAAATCTCATCATGACGTTTTTGATATGCTTCATCCTCTCAATGAATCAGTTGCATCTTGAAGGTAAATTTTTCTTAATTTGTTCCATTCATAATTTATTTAATCGGTCACATGGGTTCGGTTGTCTTTTCATTTTAGACTATTAGGGTTATAGCTTAATGTAATGATAATTCTCTTTTGCTCTCAATGATAGCAACATCACGAGCCAGATAAAACTTACCTTAACCTGTTCCAAACTCAATTTATACTAGAAATCTCAATTTAGTCAATATATTTTTTCAATTAACATTTAAATATTATGAAGATGAGGACTAAAGTAATAAATTAATTGTTTTATCTCTTTAAATAGAAATTATAAAAAAATGATTTGAAACCTTTATTTGCTCTGGAGAGAATATGATTTATCAAGCATTAGCATTGAAACTTAAGTCCGGTGGAATAAAAGAGTATATCCGTCATCACGATCAGATATCTTCAAAATGGCCAAAATTGCAATCTGCTTTGAAAGAAAGTGGTATTTTATCGATTAAAACTTTTGAAGCCAATCCCACACTTTTATTCCTTTTCGCAGAGGTGACTGATAATAATGCTTTTGAAAGACTTTGGAATACCGAAGCACATAAAGAATGGGCGGAAGTAATGGAACCACTTATGGAACTGAACGCAGAAAAAAAACCAGATGCTAAATTTCTGACACAAATTTTCGAATTTAAGACTAAATAGAATTCTTCATCATAACCAGGCTAAACTTCGAGAACCCAGATAAAATGTTTGTTGCTCATTTATATCTCCTTTCATGAATTCTTTGAAGTTAAAAACAAAACGGCCTAGGCTCTGCGGAATTCCTGCATACGATAGATGGAATCAGCATTAGGTGGCCTGGGATAAGGAATGATAATATCCGAATTATCAGTACGTGGCTGTAGTGTGCTTTTCCCAAGCACCATTTTTTCTTCGTACTCAGCAAAATCACCATAAGCCTCAAAATCAACCAAAGGCCAAGCATCAGCCGCAGCATATTCGAAAAATAACATCCTTCGTGGACGATCTGACTGATTTGGTCCAGAGCCATGCAGAGCTTTGACATGGTGAAAGCTAGTAGAACCTGCTTTGCCCGTAATTTTGTAGGAAGTTGAATAATCGACTTTTTCCTCTTTCAAATCAACTGCCCCGCTGAAAACACCCCTGTAGTGATGGTTAAGGGTTTTGCCTAGATGACTTTGCGGGACCACCATTAAAGGAGCATTGTCTTCGTCGATATCATCGAGCATGATCCCTACTGCTAATAAATCCGAGTTGGTATGAGGGTAGAACGCCCAATCCTGATGCCAATCAACTTCAGAACCTCCCTTAGCTGCCTTAATGTTGAGTTTGCTGTTCCTAAAACGGACATTATTTCCAATCAAAATCTGCAAGACATTGAGCAACATAGAATTTCGTAAAGCTTTAGCAAAAACCTTATGTTGTTTATGGGGGACTTTGATTCTTTGGACTCGGGGATTGGCTTGGGAATGATCCGGTTCCAGATCGAACTTATCGTCCGACTTTTGATGGCCTCTGGACTGTTCAATCAACTCTTCAGTTACTCTTTGTAACTCAATGACATGAGTCTCATCAAAGAGATTTTCGACAAGGACGAATCCCTGTTTTTCGTAATGGTGTTTAAGTGATTCTGGATTTCCTATGTACATTTAATGGTCTTTCCTGTTGAAGATGATTGATACATTGCTTCCAAAACATGGATAGTTTTCGAACCCACGACATGATCTCCACAGTTTCGGGCTTGTTTACCCCTGCAAAGCTCTATGAACCGGTTTACTGGTTCCTGAGTAGAATAGGAGCCGAAACCCGTTCCTCTTTCCATCTTTAGGTTAGAATCGGTTTTGTCAAATCTTTGAACATGCAGACGCTCACGCCCTTCCTCGACATCCAGAAGCAACATCCCTTCGCTACCGTAAAGCTTCAGGTCCATTTGAGGTGGACTTTGTTTAGGCAACCCCGCGGAACCGGATATCGAACCCGTGGCCCCTTGTGTGAAACGAATGGCAGCGGCATCAAAGTAATCCACATCGGTTGGCGATCTGCCTGTTACGGCATAAACATCTAACGGTTCCAGATCGGTTACAAAAAACAACGCTGCAAGTGCATGAGACATCTGTCCCCACCCATAACCCCCTGCACGATGTGGGTCGGCCCAGGTCGATGAAAAAGGACGAAACATGTGGTTTTTGGTTTCCAACATGGGTTCACCTCCGAATAAATCCATCAAGGCTGAAGACATATGCAGTACGATGTGTCTGATCTTTCCAATACTGCCGTCTCGAACATGATCCGCTGCCTGCTCCATGTAGTTGGTGTGATTCAAACCGTAAGGTGTCATTAGAATCTTTCCCGATTGTTCTACAAGTTGGCTTAAAACTTTTGCATGCTCTGTTTTTGTCACCATAGGTTTTTCCACCAAGACATGACATCCATGTTCCAATGCAAATGAAGCATGCTCGTAATGCAGAACGTGGGGGGAAGCAACAATAACCCCATCGGGATTCCAGCTGTATACCTCCCGATGATTCTCAGTAATATGTGGAATCCCAAAACTTTCTCTGATCTTCTCAAGTTCTTCTTTCCCTAGGCTCGAAACACATACTAGTTCCGCATTTGGGTTTTCTAGCACATGTGGGATATGAAACTCACAAGCCCACCAACCGGCTCCAATCACAGCTATTCTAGCAATTTCCATAACTGCTCCTTTTAAAATTCACTCTAGGGGGTTTTTCACATTAGATAATTCATAGACTTGTCTTAAACTATCTGGATTCCTATAAATCGAATGATTTGCATCAGGATTTAAACCCTTTTTAAAATATTATGTTCTAAATTTTATGTCTATTGAATAATTATTTTATTTTCTATCCTGAAGTACAAGTTTTTTTGACAGAAGTTATAATTGGAATATCGTCACTGAAAATTACCAAACGTCCCGAGTCACTGGTCCAGGTAGCAATGTTAACTTTTTAATTTACTGATTTTAAATAGTTTTTTAATATTTAATAATTTTATACTTGACACGTATATTTATTTAGATAAGTATACACATTGAAAAATGCAAATGCATCATTTTTGCACATCTGTAGGGCCTCTTTTCATAAAGTGGAATTTTTTAAAATAAAAAAAAAGAGGAATTATGAATAAAATACGCAAAGTTGCAGCTAATGCCACTTCAGAAAGACATAGAATTTGCTGTGGCTTCTATGTTCAGCCCTTCCGGCATGACGCTGGCTGGAAAATACGAAGCTGGTGTGCTTTCTTTAGGTTCAATGTCTTTAGCTGGTATGAGATCGTTGCCAAATCAGTGGAGTTTCGCAGAAGAATCGGCTGCCAAGCATGGAACAATAGTAGATAGAAAAAACTGGAGAATTTTAATCAGCTGGCACATTGCAGAAACGAGGGAAAAGGCACGGGAGGAGGCCCGTGACGGTCTTCTTCGGACGAACAACGAGTACACAGTGGGAACACTACAGGGCGGGGATGGAGTCATCTACAAGACACCTGATGAAGCGGTAGACGGCTATGCTTTCTCTGATGTTAGCTTAGCAGTAATTGGAACACCGGATGATCTGGTTGACCGGATCCGCCATTTGCAGGAGCTTACGGGTGGCTTTGGAACAGTAGTAGGTTTCGTTCATGATTGGGCGAATCGCGAAAACACGTCTCGGAGTTGGGACATGGTTGCACGTTATGTGATTCCTGAAGTCAATGGAATGTTAGAAGGTTATCGTGAGTCTCAAAAGTATGTCAACGAGAATCGGAGTGTGTGGGATAGGGCAGCAGAGGCCGTCAAAAGTAAAATCACTGAAAATCCAAACGCACGTGCTGCAGCAAAAGAAGACGAGGAAGCGGGAAGAGATTTTTTCGATTTTAACGAACAAAAGGAAGCTCAAAAATCAGGAACTAAGAGCTGAAAGTAACTTAGTAAAAATTATTATTATTTTAAATAAAGCTTTTACTCCAAAATTTATATAATTTTCTTAATTAGAATGTTAAGAATTGATTTAACGAATAAAGAAAAGATAAAATGCATAACCGACTTGTAGCAGGTGTTGACTGTTCAACTCAATCAACCAAAGTTATTGTTGTTGATGTCGACAATGGTGAAATAAAGGCAAGTGGTCAGGTTGAACATGAAGTTTTTCGCTCTGGTCCAGCAAGCGAAACAGATCCTGAGAACTGGTGGAGTGCTTTAGCCGGTGCACTTTCCCAAACCGGTTGCTGTGAGCAGATTGAAGCAATCTCAATAGCCGCGCAACAACTTGGTATAGTAACCCTTGATAAAGCACATAGGCCTCTGAGGCGAGCAATCCTGTGGGACGATACAAGATCAGCTAATATGGCTGAGCAACTGATAGAAGCATTGGATGGGCTTACTCTTCAGAATAGTTCATTAATTTTGATGTCATGAGTAGTGTCAGCTATCCACATTATCCGGATTTAAAAAACAAAACGGTACTCATCAGCGGTGGTGGCTCCGGCATTGGTGCGGCATTCGTTGAGGCCTTTGCTGGACAGGAGAGTCAGGTCGCTTTTCTTGACATTCAGCAGGAAGTTTCTAAGGAACTTGTCCAGAAACTGGCCTCAAGCGGTCCGAAACCACTTTTTGTGAAATGTGATCTGACTGATATCAAAGCCTTAAAAAAAGCTGTTGCAGAGGTAGAAAACAAACTTGGAGCGGTGCGTGTGCTGATCAATAACGCTGCCAGCGATGAACGGCATGAGCCGGAGGATGTGACTCCGGAATACTGGGAAGAACGTTTACGCTTGAATTTCAGTCACCATTTTTTTGCAGCACAGGCTGTAAAACCTGCAATGGCAAAAGCAGGTGGTGGAGCAATCATTAACATGGGTTCATGCAGTTGGCACATGGCGTTGGAGTTCATGCCTGGATATACATCCTCCAAAGCTGCCATCGAAGGCTTGACCCAGAGTCTGGCCCGAGCCTACGGGAAGGAGCGAATCCGTGTTAACTGTATTATTCCAGGGCAAGTTTGGACTTCCAGACAGATGAAGGAAATAATGACACCGGAATATGAAAAGTTC
>Ga0233428_1001669_pt1 | contig 23100 bp, 23 predicted proteins | sample SI_118_April2016_4_FD_179890 | JGI IMG/M metagenome (GOLD analysis project Ga0233428, IMG submission 179890) | Seawater microbial communities from Saanich Inlet, British Columbia, Canada - SI_118_April2016_120_MG | ecosystem: Environmental > Aquatic > Marine > Inlet | place: Canada: British... | reverse complement strand
TGTTCACTCGTAAAATAAATACGACTTCTATTACTCATTTTAAACACTCCATCTTTCCAATTAAGATAAAGTGTTGCGTCGATCAGTTGAGACCACCGGGGTAAAGCAGACGCTTTGTCGTAGCACCAGATACGTCTGCTCTTAGCCAGAAGCGAACATGGTTCTCGAGTTCCTAACGAGCTTGCTAGAGTTCTGCTCGCCGGAAATTCCTGAAAAACCAATGTAAATCAAATCGATCAGGTGGGCAGAGACTCATAGTCATCGATGAACATGATTTGATTGCGATCATGTAGGTAGGTCAACAAGGGCTTAAGATGATCGTCGACAGGCAAATCTTCATATGACGCAATCGAAGTGTCGGAAATTGTCGGATAGACGTAAACCACCGTCGAAGGGGGAAACATCTGACCCAGTCCCTCAAGGATGCCGCCCGTGAGGCCGTCATAGTAATCCTCGCGAAATATATCGCCGAGCCCCTCGACGCCAGTGACAATCGCAACAGGTTCGCGGGTATTCCCAGAGAGATACTGACTGACGCGAAAATGTCGAAAGAAACCAGAAATCAACACATGAAAACCGGCGTCGGACAACCGGTTTGCCCGCGCCAGGAAGTCGCTGGTGTCGATACTCTTATCATTGGCCATTTGCGCCATGGTCAACTCGGTCAAAGACAACACTTCAGAATCTGATGCCTTAGACTCCTTTTGGAACCGCGACTTGGCGTGCATAAACAAATCGATGTCGCCTTGTTCAACGGCATAAAATTTACCGCGCATAGCAAGTACACGTTTGCGATAAAAAGTGTCAGCCGGGATTACAACTTTCCCATCAAGGTTAAACAGGACCGCTCGGCTCAAATCTGCTTTTACCAGTTCAAGGGCCATTAACCTGTCATCGATGGCCCCGAGCGTTGGTCCATGCATTTCGATAAGATCTATTTCAATGCGTCCCCATCTGAGGTTTTCCACCAAGCTTTTCAATAGCTTTTCGGGGTTATCATGGTAGTGGTAGGCACCGTAGATCAGGTTGACGCCAAGAATGCCCAACGCTTCTTGTTGGTCAAGATTGGTTTCATCCAGCATCCGGACATGCAAAATAATTTCATCGGGGGGCGATTTAGGCGTTAGTTGCAGGCGAATGCCGAGCCAGCCATGGCAGTCGGCGCGCTTTTTGAAGCCCTGAGCAGTGACGGTGTTGGCAAATGCGAAGAAGCGAGAGGAGTCGGGGCGCTGTTCTGAAATTCTAGAAACGATAAGATCAAACTCATGTTCCAGCATGCTTTCAAGCCGCGACCTGGAAACATAGCGCTGATCCGCCGCAACACCGTAAATTTCATCGCTGAATTTCATGTCGTAAGCCGACATTGATTTAGCAATGGTTCCAGCTGCGGCTCCGGCTTGGAAGAACCATCTCGAAACTTCCTGACCAGCGCCAATTTCTACAATAGTACCGTACTTCAACGGATCAAGATTGAGTGATAATGCTTTTTCAATCGTAAGTGAGGGGTCTTCTGTCACGCCATCGATCCTTTTATTCAGGCAGGAATTTAATCACCATAGTTTCACATATCTCACAAAAATGGGCAATTTCTATGAGGCGCGGGCTAGATCTTTTTATTATTACACTCTACCTAAACCATCCCCCCCCGATTAATCATCCCCTCTCCGTCGATTCTCCCTGTCCAAGAAGCATCGTTCCGATTACTTTAAACCAAAAGGAGATTTGCGTTGAATTTAGGTTTGGAAGACGTGCGGCCCGCTGTGGTCGCGGTGGATTTACATCGGGGGCATCTTGATATGGCAGTGGCCACTTTGCCGGCGCCGCCTGAAGTTGCTGAACGGGTGGTCGCAGCCAATATCGCCTTTAACACGGCGTGCCGAGAGCGCGGCATTCCGATCATTCATGTTGTATCGCAATACCGAGACCCATCCGAGACGGCGGGGAATCCGTTTTGGCGCACCAAGGTGGATCGGTCGAACGACACCCGTAGCAACCAGTTCCGCCACAATCTGCAAGGCAGTCCCGGCACCGAGATTATGCCGGGCCTTTATGCCGAAGGAGATCTGGTGATCGATACCAAAAAGCGCAAAGACTGCTTCTATGCGACCGATCTCGACTTCGCCTTGCGCGCCCGGCAGGTGAACACTTTGTTACTGACCGGCGTCAACACCAATAGCTGCGTCCTCTGCACCGCCGCGACCGCCAATACGTTGGATTACCTGCCCCTGGTGGTCGAAGATTGTGTCGGATCCATGGACGGTGAGGCTCAACACGAAGCCGCATTACTGTGCATCCGAACGGCGCTGGGTTTCGCCATGCCGTCGGACGAAGTGCTAATAGCGTTGCGAGAAAACGGGATCGGGTAAGACCTACGTACCGGCCATCATTTCCCGCATCCGGAACTTTTGGATTTTGCCGGTGACCGTCATCGGAAACTCTTCAACAAACTTCACGATATGCGGCACCTTGAAATGAGCCAGGCCATCCCGGCAGAAGGATAGTAATTCGTCTTCGTCCATGGTTACGCCCTGATGAAGCTGGACCCAGACAACGATCTCTTCGCCGAGTTTTTCATCCGCTACACCAAAGACGGCAACTTGAGCGATTTTTTCATGACTAAACAGATAGGCCTCAATCTCAGCCGGATAGATATTCTCACCGCCTCGGATAATCATCTCCTTGAGCCGCCCGGTTATTTTAACATAGCCCTCCTGATCCATTGAACCGAGATCACCTGAGTGGAGCCAGCCCGCCGCGTCGACCGTTTTGGCCGTGGCCTCCGGGTTATTGTAATACCCAGACATCACATGATAGCCGCGAAAGCAGACATCGCCAATTTCGCCAAGCGGGAGAGTTTTGTTGGTTTCCGGATCGACAATTTTAACTTCCTGATGCGGTAGATTTGTGCCGACGGTCTCCGTGCGACGCGCCAGACTATCTTCGGCGTGGGTCAAATGGGTAATCGGCGAGGCTTCGGTTTGGCCATAGCCGATTAATATCTCGCGGCAGTGCATGTCATTGATGACACGTTTCATTAATTCGGGTGGACACGGAGCACCAGCCATAATGCCGGTGCGCAAGCTGGTGAGATCAAACTCATCAAATCGGGCATGCTCCAATTCGCCGATGAACATCGTTGGCACACCGTGCAGGGCTGTACAATGCTCCTGCTCTATCGCTTGCAGTACGGCCAAAGGATCAAAATGCTCAGCCGGGACAACGATGCAGGCCCCTACCGAGAGGCACAAAAGATTGGAAAGTACCATGCCGAAACAGTGATAGAACGGCACCGGCACGCAGAGACGGTCAGTGGGGCCGAACTTCATCGCTTGAGCCGTAAAGTAGGCATTGTTGAGAATATTGTGATGGGTGAGAACAACCGCTTTCGGAAAGCCGGTGGTTCCAGACGTGTATTGAATATTAATCGGATCGTCACACTCAAGCGAGTGGGTTGCATCTTCCAAAACGGCGGGGTCGACCTCGTGGCCAAAATCGAGAAAATCCTGCCAGGGCAAAAATCCCTTCTCAGGTACGTCAGTATTCATCGGATCAGCCGGGTCAAAAAGCACGATCCGGCTCAAATGCGGAAAGGCTTCTGACTGGATAACACCGCCATGCTGTTTGATCTCAGGGATGAGCTCGATCAGCATTTCCGGGTAGTTACTGTGACTGAACGCTGGAATGGTGAACAGGCCCTGCACCTCTGATGTCTGCAAAGCGTATTCGAGCTCGCGGGGCCGATAAGCCGGATTGATGTTCACCAATATGGCGCCGATCCTGGCGGTCGCCATTTGCAGCACGAGCCACTCGATATTGTCAGTCGACCAGACCCCAATGCGGTCGCCCCGGCCAAAGCCAAAAGCAAATAACGCTTTCGCCGCCTGATCAACTGCCAAGCTAAAATCACGATACGAAAGCCGGCGTTCCTGGCGGCAACTGACCACGGCATCGTTATCGGGATATTTTTTAACAATTTGGGCAAAGCGTTCGGGGATCGTAGTGCCGAGCAGTGGGTCATCGCCTCCCCTATGGAAGTAGCTGAGATGCATCTCACCTAAAACTGGGGGTGTCATTAGCTCTCCTCAGCGTCAACCGCAGCCCAATAGTCGTCAACGCCTTGTTGAATTTCCGCCAGAACTTTTTCATTCCGCTCAGGCTCGAATAAATGCGCATAACGCCGTTGTCTCGACAGATAATCCTCGACCGGTCGGCGTGAACCGGGATTAATGGTGTGTCGAATTTTACCATCAACATATTCTTTGAGCGGCCAAATGCCTGTTTTAACGGCGAGCCTGCCGATTTCGACCGTTTCTTTGGGATCGTAGCCCCAGCCGGTCGGGCACGGTGCCAGAGATATGATCATCCGGGGTCCTTCCAGCTCTTTAGCTTTCTCGATTTTACGGGCAAGATCTAGAGCTTCACTGCCAATGACGGTGGCAACATAGGCCGGGCGATTGGCAGCCCAGACAGCAAACAGATCTTTTTTTGAACCCGGAAAACCAGCCGCCACGGCATCGGTTGCGGTCCGCGCCCCATGCGGGGTTTCCGGCGAGGTTTGTTGCCCGGTATTGCCATAGCCCTCATTGTCATAGCAGAGATAGATAAAATCTAGATCGCGGTCGATCGCGCCAGAAGTTGACGAGAGACCAATGCCGGAGGCGGCACCATCGCCCGTGAGCACGACGACCTGCAAATCTTCTTCTTCAGACATACGACCGCTTTGCTTTAGAACATCAAGAGCATCCCGCACCCCTTGCGCACCAGCAGGCGCCGACGCAATGGAGGTATAAAGCCAGGATCCCCGGAAAGGCGTAAACGGATAAATCGACATCAACGTCATGCAACCAGCGGCATTTACGAAAATCGTGTTCTCACCCAAAATGTCATAGGCTTCCTTCAACATTTCCAAGCCACCGCAACCTGCACATAATGCTGTACCGGCACCGAGCAGATGAGTGGACGGGAGGTCTTTCATACGTTCGATATGAGCTTCATTCATGGCTTTGTCTCCTCGGCTTTAACATTGGCCTTATCTTCTTTTTCAACATGAGCAATGCCTTGTAACTTGCGAATTTCACGCAGCTCTTGAGCGGTGTAGAGCAGCCGTGGAGGCGGCGTCATCTTATTAAAAATGGCGAGCTTGGTTGTGGTAATCATTTCATAGAACTCTTCTGGCTTGATATCGCGCCCGCCCAGACCGCCGATGAAACTTGTGATGATCGGCGGTGCATCCTTCCGGCCGTAAAGGGCGGCGGAAATTTCACTGTATAAAATCCCGCCCATACCAACCGACAGATTTTGATCGATCACGGCAACGCCCTTTTTGCCACATAATATCTGTCGGAGATCTTCCGCCGGGAAAGGCCGCAGCAACCTGGGGCGTACCAGACCGATGGCCTCACCACTATCGCGCAGGCGGTCGACGGCTTCCTTCGCTTTGGTCGCAAAGGATCCCATCATGACAAATACGATTTCGGCATCTTCGGCGCGGTAGCTCTCCAGCACGCCGTGACGGCGGCCAAAGAGGTCGGCAAAATCGTCTTCCACTTCTTTATAAACATCGAGGGATTTGAGAGCCGCCAGATGAGTTTCATAACGAAAATAGGAATATGGCCCACCGCCCAATACGGCGACCGCTTGGCTGACCGGCTCCCCGGCCCTGAATTTGGTTTCATGCGGATCAAAGGCCGGCAGGAATTCGCGTACTTTATCGGCATCTGGCAGATCCACAGGCTCGCGCGTAAAGGACAGGTAAAATCCATCCAGATTAACGATAACAGGCAGCCTGACATCGGTGTGTTCCGCCATCCGGTAGGCCATCAGGACACTGTCGACAACTTCCTGACAGGTCGCACAATGAATTTGCAGAAAGCCACAGTCACGGGCAGCCAGAATATCATTGTGGTCAGGCTCCATGGTGATCGGTGCCGCCAGCCCGCGAGAGACGTTGACCAGCACAAAGGGAGCGCGCCAGCCGGCAACGGTATAGAGCATCTCAAGCCCATATAGGAGGCCCTGGCTGGAGGTTGCGGTAAATACGCGGACACCTGTTGCGGCAGCTGAGCCGGCGGCAGTGATCATGCTGTGCTCGGAATCCATATTAACCATACGGGCCGCCATTTCCTTTTTGCCAATCCATTTGGCGAGCGTTTCGATAATTTCAGTTTGCGGTGTGATCGGGAAAGCGGGGACATAATCCGCTTCGGCCAATCTGGCACCCCAGGCAGCTGCACCGTTACCGGTAAGAAGTTTTCGGGGCATCTTACGCCTCCTCTTTCTCAATAGAGTCGCGTTCCGGAATCACCGAAATTGCGTGTGGTGGACATTGCGCTGCGCATATCAAACAGCCTTTGCAATGGTCGTAGTCAATTTCTGGAAATCCGTCTGGGTCGACCGAAATGGCACTGTCGGGACAGAATGACCCGCAGACCCAGGTGCATTTATTGCAATGGTCTAATTCAATGATGGGTCGCATGGTCCGCCAAAGTCCGGTCCGCACCTCGACACTGGTCGCGCCGCCATGGACGGCTGGGCCCGCCAAATTGACGCTTTCATTTGGCAGATCAATCCATTGCGGTGGCTGATAGTTTAGCGCCGTTGGATCGGTATTTTCTATGACGGTTCCTTCATAATCCGCCAATAAATCAAAACCGTTCAAGGCACGCTCAATGTTTTCCTCGATCACCGATTCTTTGAATTCATGCAGCTCTTCCAGGACGGCTTGCTCTAGAGTGGCTCTTGAAATCACGCCGGTGAGCCTGGCTGCCGCGCCAGCACAGAGCGAGCCGACATAAGGCATTTCTGCACGATCCAGATCTTTGGGCGCAGGCAAGGTGTGGATGACGCTGTTGATTTGCAGGCGTTGATGCCATTCAGGTTCATTGATGTCGCTATCAATTATAATGGCGGTTCGATCCTCAACGCCCTGCAAGACTCCAGCTGCAGGGACCGGCACCAAAGTATCATCGGCAACGACGATCAAATCCGGTTTGAGAATTATGCCCCGTTCATAAATTGGACTGCGCCCAGCGCGAACGGCGGAAGTTAACGGCGCACCGCGCCGCTCGGCACCATAGCGGGGAGAATCTTGTACTTCAAAACCTTCGAGGAAAAAGGCCGAGCCCAGAATCCGGCCTGCGGTCTTCATGCCTTGACCACCCCGACCATGAAATCTGATGCGATACATAAATGTACTCCTCTACTTCGTTCGTATCCTCCAAATTAAAATAGTGACCATCGGCGCGATGCCATGGCCGCACGCACGCGTTCCTCTGCCATTTCCTGAGCGGCCTCGCGCGGGGGCAGCTCGGTCATATCCATGCGTTCCAACATTTCTGCCGTATTGGCCCGGATCTTGTCACGGATGGTGTCAAAAGCAACTTGCTGACTAGAACCGCGATATTCCATCGCCGCACAAATCACCCCACCGGCATTGGCGATAAAATCTGGCAGACACAAGATATTCTTCCTATGGAGATAGTGCTCAGCCGAGAGCGTCACAGGAATATTTGCACCTTGAGCGACAATCTTGGTATTCAGGCGCTCCACATTTTCGTCGTGAATAACGTCAGGACGGGCAGCCGGCACCCAAATATCGCAGGCAATATCCACTAGGGCATCACCTTCAATAACCTCACCATCGCCATAGTCGACGACGGATTGACCATTTTTTTTCAACTGCCAAAGCGCTTCAACATCTAGTCCGGCTGAATTTTTAACGGCTCCTGAGGTATCACTGGCGGCGATAATTTTCGCCCCATTTTCAACCATAAATCTGGCCGCATGATAGCCAACGGAGCCATAGCCTTGAATAACGACCGTCGCCCCGGCCATGTTGAGGCCGAGTTTATCCAGGGCAACATCAACCGAGTGATAAAGTCCCCACCCCGTGGCGCCAAGCTCGTCCAAGGGGATGCCGCCTATTTCTCTTGGCAATCCGACAGCCCGACCAATTTCATCATGCACCCAACTCATGCATCTTTCATTGGTACCCATATCGGGGCCAAAGATATAATCGTTCTCATCACGAAGGGCCGCAGCAAAAGCTCTGATTGTTGCCTCTTTTTGCTCCAAGGGCATCCGAGGATCGGCCTTGATGACCGACTTGCCACCGCCATGCGGAAGACCAGCCGCTGCATTTTTAAGGGTCATCGCGCGCGCCAGTCGATAGCATTCCATGGTTGAAACGTCCGGCGCCATACGGAGACCACCAATCGATGGTCCAGCAGCGACGTTGTCAACAACCAGGACGCCATCTAAATTAACAGCGGGATCATGGACATGAATAACTTTCAAGGGGCCAAATTCATCACCAAAGCCAAACAGGCTCTTAACATCAGCCTCTCTTTCAGCTGGTGTAAAATTGGTTGGTAGGGGATCAGAATCTAGCGTCTTATCCATCACAAGCACCTTCCAGATTGTGGCTATTGACGGGCATATTACAGCTTTTCCAAGGCATCCTCATTGATGCCCATCAAACGACCAAGTGACGTTGTATGGTGGTTGACCCTTGTCAAAGACAGCATGACGGCGTTTTGCTTAAAATCAATTATACATCCCGAATTTGGGGTTGCTTCGTTCATTCATTTTAATTGGAGGTATCCGTGAAAATTACCTCAAGAATTCTGATATCGATCATTTTAATCACCGCCTGGTTTAGTGTGAATGCCACATCTGCGGCGGAAATTGATTACATAAAAGCCGTTTGTGTGAGCTGCCATGGTGCCAACGGCATCGCCAAAAGCGAACTTACGCCAAACCTTGCCGGTCAAAGAGAAAAGTATCTGGCAAAACAACTTCGGGATTTCAGAAAATCAGCCAACCGCCCTACCCCACAAAAAGAAGAACTCACAGATATCGGCGGCAAACGACGCCATCCGATTATGTCAACGATCACCACACGGCTATCGGATGGGCAGATCGAAGAAATGGCACGCTATTATTCCTCCCAAGCTTGCCGCTCCAAAACAAAATTAGATCAGGCAAAATCGATCCCTAAAGTAACAACCTGCCTCGCCTGCCACGACGAGAATGAAACGACGCATGAGCCTTGGGTGCCACGCTTATCCGGGCAAAATAAATTATACCTGATCAATCAGATTTATGCGCTGCGCATTTCAGCCGAACAAAAATATGCCCAAGGCAGCAGCCTTAGATCGCACCCCTTGATGGAGGATAAAATTAAACATCTATCGGCTTTCGAGATTGAGACGATTGCTCATTATTTTGCCGCTCGAAAGTGCCGATAGCATTGGTTCAAGGTATCTTGAATTTATGACACCTTTAAATCCCGCGATTAGGATCTTGCAGCACTTTCGCAAAGTTAGGCTTAAAAATGGATTTAAAATCGGCAGCCCGCCCATCGACTGTTTCCGAACAGACAGAAATCTGGGTCGAATCTCTCTGTAAAAATTTTGGTGACAACACTGTTTTGCGTGGCGTCGATCTCGAAATTCGCCGCGGCGAATTGATCGCCATTGTTGGCGGTTCAGGCTGTGGCAAAACTGTCCTTCTCAATCATATCCTAGGCCTATTGCAGGGCGATTCGGGGCGGGTGTTAGTACGAGATCACGCGCAACCGGACACGCCGATTGTTGATCTTTCGACTTTTGAAGATCAATTGGAACTGGATCGTATTCATACGCATTGGGGCGTGGTTTTTCAGCGAAATGCCTTATTCTCCGGCACCGTCCTGGATAACATCGGATTGTTCCTCTGCGAAGTAAAAAACTACGAAATTGAAGATGTTAAACCAATCGCCAAATCCGTGTTAAGCGCCGTAGGTCTGCCGAGTGATGAAGAGTTCTTAAACCTTGATGTCGATAGCCTTTCTGGCGGCATGGCAAAGCGCCTAGCGGTGTCTCGCGCATTGTCAATGAATCCGGCCGTCATATTTTACGACGAACCCACAACCGGACTTGATCCGACAAGCGCCAACCAGATCCATGAACTCATTTCATCGACACATCTCAACCAGACCCGAAGCCAGACAAACACGACCACCATCATTATTACGCATGATAAAGATCTTTTGATTCGCCTAAGTCCTCGCATTATCATGTTGCACGAAGGACGCGTTTTATTTGACGGTAGTTTTGAACAATTTGGGCATTCAAAATCTCCCGTCATCCGGCCTTATTTCGAGCTTATGCCGATCCTGCACAACCCCGCCTAATAGAAATCTCTGAAAGGCTCTATGAAACCGCAACGCTTAAAATCGTAGTGCCGGGATTGACAAAGCGCGGACTTAATTTCCTAATGACGGCTCACCCACCAGAAAGGAATTAAGCCCCATGAGCAATGATGACATCGGATATGATCCAAGTATTTTAATGGCTGCCTGCATTCAGGCTGCGGCGACAATAATGACGGCAGATGGAATTTCTGATCAGGCCAAAGATCCAGAAGCGGTCGCGCAGATGGCGGCAATGATTCGAGATGAAGCATTGCTCCAGATGTAAGCGCTCTTCGCTTATTTTTTTTTGAGCTTTAGCAACATGAAGGCACACAGCACAGCAGCGGCTGCAGCAAATACTTTGAACGGACTGTCCGGAATCCAAGATGGATCACCGGTTAACGTTTGCAGCAGAAAGGCTAAAGCATAAATGACCAACACAATGCAGCCGCCGCCAACGACGAGAATAACAAAAATTCTTCCTGAAATATCCATTTGTAAAATATAGCTGATAAATTGAAAAATCGCGTTGATTATTATCAAGCGCTCTATTGTGTTCCTGTTTATCCTGGCCAATTTTTCCTGGCAAAAAAAACCGGCTCAAATTGAGCCGGTAGAGTTTAACAGGGAGACATCAGAGGCTGGATCTCGCAAAGACTTGGCGGAGACCTGATGACATCGGGGGGATGTCGGGCGGCCTCTGATGGTTAGTATAATGTCATATCCGGTTAAATAAGTAATTGACCGCGATCAAAATCCTAAATAAGTCATAGGTGTAATATGATCGACTGAATTGGGTCGAAATAATTTTGAATTGGACAAATTGATGGAACAATCACGCCGACTAAGCGATAAAATTATTCTTGCTCATCAACAAGCCTGCGATGAAAATAACGCCGAAGTAGCGTCTTTGTTGCTTCAGGCACTTGAGGTCGATTTAACCGCTGTCGGCGGCATAAATAACGAACACCGAGAATCGACCGAAAAACTTGAAGCCGCCTTTACCCTGCATGAAAAAACCTTCCCGGGCTAACTATTTGGGTGCGGGCATCCGGACCCCTAGCTTTTCGGCCACCGGCTTCAACCGTTCGAGCGTGCCGTCCGGCAAAGGTATCCCCCCCGCTTCGCGTTCAGCCTTGATCGCATCGCCGCGCTCGCCCGGCGCATAAATATTATCCACCCCATCGGCCTTTGGAAGATCGGTGATTTGCTCTGCCAGCGCATCGATTTGAGCGCGATAGGTCTTGATGTCACCAAACATGCCAATGTCAACCGCCAGCGCCAAGCCATTGATCGGCCGGCCATCCAAATCATGCCCCTGCCTGAGCACGGGCTCGACCAACGGATTGTTCACAGCCAGGCTGGTCAGACATTCGATCATCAACGATAGGCTGGAACCCTTCGCCCCGCCCAATGGCTGGAGAACGGTAACTTCATTTGGATCACTGGTCGGCTGGCCGCTTTGATCAAGCCCCCAAGTTTCAGGAATTTTCTGACCGCTGTCCTGCGCCTGGTATATTTTTCCCATACCGACCGTCGACGTCGACATATCGAGCAAGAGCGGAGGATGATCTTGCCCCGGCACCGCAATCGCAATTGGATTGGTCGAGACGGCCGGAATTGTCGTGCCGGCATACGCCATCATCGGCTGCGAGGCGGTCATGATGATGCCGGCAAAACCAGCTTCAGCTGCCTGCAGGGCATAATAGCCAACCGCCCCCGCATGGGTCATATTAGCAACCGCGCACCAACCTAGATTAAACTGCTGGGCTTTAGTGATTGCCTGCTTCATGGCAGCATCCATGGCAACCGGTCCTGGCCCTAAATCGGCATCAAGCCGGGCAATCGCACCTTCAAGCGGATCGATCTTGATCTTCGGCGCCGGATTGATCACACCGATTTCAAGGTGTTTCGCATAAACCGGCAAACGCAGAACGCCATGGGAATCAACACCTCGGAGATTGGCCCAGACCAATACCTCGGCCCAGACCTCAGCGTGTTCAACGCTGACGCCTGAATTAATAAAAACGTCTTTGGCGAAACGAGCGAGTTCGGTCTTGAGAAATTTATTGATCATAACAATCTCCTAATGTTGCTGAGTGTCGCCTCCAGAAAGGTGTTTTTCAAGAAGCTATTTCTCGACCAAATTTAGCGGCGAATACGATCTCAACAAGGCTGCTTCCTCACGTAAAGTTGTCGGTAAAACTAACGGCAATCAAAGACAGTTTTTCATTTTTCAGGTAAATTGGTCGGACAGTTAACTCAGAAATGGGAGGCCCGAATGAGAAATTTCTTCGTCATCAGCCTATTGGTTGTTTTTCTGGCTGGATGCAATACATTGTCCGGCACCCGGAGCTATACGAGCGACCCTCGCTCGTTTCTCGACTATGCAGCCGTTAACAAAGACGTAAAAACAATCGTCATCAGCCATTCCAGCCTGGCTAAAAAATCCGAACTAGAAACCCTGGTCACAGAAAATTTAAATCAGAGCTACTACTATTTACATACAAATTTTAAAACGGCTAATACTGCAAACATGCAGAAGCCCTATCGGATCGTGTTTGCCTTCAACCCGCCGATTCAAACGACCTCGGATCAGATTTGCGCCTCTCCTGAAAGTTTGAAATCTCTGCCCGCTGGCGAGAACATTTTTATCATGGCGGTCTTTTGTGAGAACCAGCCGCTGACTGAAGTTGTGGCGAATGTCGATTTCAAAGGCAGCGCTAAAAAGGCTAATCTCAGAGATGCCATTAAGCAACTCGCGATAAGTCTCGTGCCGCAAGAAGAGCCGATGAAATCATTTTCCTCAGAATGAGTTAAACGGGCGTTTAGTGATGAAGTTTCTGCTTGAGGCGCAGGAGCCAGGCTTTCACAGGTCGGCGGAGCACTGGGACGTCGAGGGCTATCAGCAACAGGCCAACTGGAAGCATCCACAGGCCGAGAATGGGCAGAAACCAAAACACACCACCAATCAAAAACAGCACCCCGATCAGCGTTCTGAGACCGGGCCTAAGTTTTCGCGTGCCGACATAGTTGGCTTGCCGCAAAGCCCGCAGGAATAGCTTTAGCCAATCTGATTTTTGGTCTTCGGAAAAGAATTGATTGTTATCCATCACCAGAAAATTTACTCGGCAATCGCCTGCAGGTCCTGGTCGTCCGGATAGCGGCCTTCCTGCTTTTTTGAAAACACCAGGCGATCACCTACGAAAATATCAAACACGCCTCCGCCGCCCGCAACAAGCTCAACCTCGGCTTGATGGAGTTCCACCAATCTCTCCCTCACACGGAGGGCCTGCGGCTTATAATTTCACTGGGCGCAATATTCGATAGATATTTTCATGGCAGGCCTATTTGCTAAATCGTCTCTTTTGTACCATATAACTCCATATTGGTTACTTTCCAGGTTTCGTGGTAAAATAGTCTAGATTTTTTTTGTTCGGGTATATTGAAATTGGTTAAGAAAAATGACATCAAAGGCTGGGTATCAGGTGCGTTTATTGGTGCTGCTATAGTGCTATCTGGCGCACTTTCCACCGCTGCCGTCACTGCCGCAGAAACCAATGGACCGGCACTCACCAAGCGCTTGTTTGAGGCGGTTACCGCTAATAATTTAGCCTCGGTCCGCTCCAGCATCACGGCTGGTGCCAACATCACGGCTGTAAACCAAGATGGGCTGACCGCCGCTGGGCTCGCAATTGAAAAAGGCTATTTTAATATCGCCCACTATATTTTAGGTGTGCGCAACCAAAGATCGTCCGGCGACGAAGACACGATCAACGCAAAATTGCCACCCCCTTCCCAAAATCCGGCCATCAATATCCCCGCTCGCCCGACGCCTCAAATTGCACCGCCACCGCAACAATCAGCGCCGACTCCAGAACAACCCGCGCATGCGGTCAAACAATGGCCGGCAAATAAACCAAATCCCTTTGCGCCCAACACCCAAACCGGATCCATGCCCATTGTCGGCACGCTGCAAAAGCCAACAGTTCAGCCAGTCCTGCCAAAAAATTCAATGTCACCGGATATCAAAGTTCAAACGCCGGATGTTGCCCCCCTAAAGACTTCCAATGCGCCTGCGCAGCGCGAGATACAAGCACCAACACCGATTACGCCGCTTAACAAAGATATCGTCAAAAAAGATGTATCGGGTGAAAAAAGTGAAGGTGTCATAGATCGGATGGTCAAGGGCGTTACGGGCGCCTTTAAATCAGAAGACGAGCCGACAAAATCTAGTCAGCCCCTGGTATCACCTATTCCACCGGGCGAGCCTAACGCTACACCTGACAGTCAGGACAAATCCTCCGAAGATGGCGTGATGGACCGCATGTGGAATAGAATTACGAACATCTTCTAAGGGGCATGCCCGCGCGATCAGCCCGTTGCGATGTAATCGCGCAACATGTTGCCTTCCGATTCCAGTTCTTCAACCCGACTTTTCACGACGTCGCCAATACTAATCACACCGGCAAGTTTTCCATCATCCAAAATAGGTACATGTCTGATTCGGCTGTTGGTCATTTCCAACATCAGTTCATCAATATGGACATCCAACTCACGCGTGATAACATTTTTCGTCATCAATTCTTCGGCCGCTTTTTCAAGTACACCGGCACCGAATTTAGCCAATCCATTTACAATGTCGCGTTCAGAAATAATGCCTTCAACCGAATCATTTTGGTCGGTTACAATGACCGCACCAATGCGTTTGGTCGCCAAAAGACTGGAAATTTCACTTACTAATGTCTCTTTGGAAACCGTAAATACATCGTGGCCCTTGTCTTTAAGTATCTGAGAAACAATCATATTTTGACTCCTGTCGAAATTGATCCCCCTCCCGGATCTTCCAAGTGTTTAAATTTACGACAAATCTAATATAAAAGGCTAGTAACTTCACAAAAAAGTGTATTATTTATCTAATCAATCAGACACCGCATGAGATCTGAGAAAACGATATTACTTGTAATTCAAAGCTAACTTCCTGAACAGAATTGAAGTGATAATTTTTAATAGTTTTGCATTTTTTAATGCAAGTTTACCGGGATTAATATGTCTAAACCTGATTTTAAAGACATCCGATTGGTGATTGCAGATGGTGGCGGCCAAATTCGTGATGAATTAAGAGGAATTCTGCGTCACGAAGGCTTTCGCGACATTGTGCTCGCCGATTCTCTGGCAAAAATTGAAGACGCAGTAATCAGTGGTAAAATCGATTTATTGATCACCGACCACGACATGCCGGATGGAAATTCCGGCGAGTTGATCCGCCAAATTCGGCACCGTGAAATTGGTCACAATCCTTTCATTGTCATCATTTCATTGGCTCAAGAGCCCGACAAAGATGAAATCATGAGCATCATCAATTCGGGTGCGGATGATTTGGTACTCAAGCCTATTACCACGGGCATGATCATTAAGCGCGTACATTTCCTGGCAAACCAGCGCAAGGATTTTGTCGTTACTTCAGATTATATCGGCCCGACTAGGCGCTCTGGCAAGCGTGACGGTTCTATGGAGATCGAAGAATTTAAAGTTCCCAACCCTGTCCAGCGAAAAGCCTTTGGCAAAACAACCGGGGCGGCATTTCAAAAAGAGATCGACGAATTTACCAGCATCATCAATGAGCAAAAAGTAGAACGTAACGCCTTTCAAATATCATATTTGGTGACACGGATAATGCCTTTCTATAGTGGTGGTAAAGCGACCGCAGACATGTCGGATCAATTAAATCAATTAAGGTATGTGTCAGAAGATTTTGGCCGCCGTTTGAAAGGCTCCAAATACGATCATGTCGGCGAATTGTGCGACACAATGTTAGGTGTGGTGAACAACGTCTGCGAAAATCCCCAGGAGCCGAATAAAAAAGACCTGCTACTCCTGCCAAATCTCGCCCAAGCAATTGACACCGCTTTTGCCGCTGATGCCAGTGAAACATCAATAGCGCGCAGCATTGCAGATTCTGTTAAAAAGAGAACGTCTTAAACCAATTTTAGCAGTTAGGCTGTTTTTCGACGAAGCCCCAGCCATAGACTTGGTCGCGGCCTGGTTTGCCGAGATCGGCAGCCGAACCCTTTAAAATAGTGCGTAAAGAGGACGGGCTTTTACTCGCACCCTTGGCAATTTCCAAGCCTAAGAGAGCCGTCACATAAGGGGTCGCAAAAGAGGTGCCACTTTGATATTTACCACCCCCTGCTATTGCCGTCCAAAGACGAACGCCGGGTGCGGCAAATTCAACATAATTACCTCGATTGGCTTTTTTATAGATGCCGCGATAAGGCCCAACAGCCGTCACAGCCAGCACTTCACTATAGGCTGCAGGATAAGCTGGCTTATCCGCCCGCCCCCAATTGCCGACAGCCGCAACCATCACTAGGCCTTTTTTACGTGCCGCCTTGAAAGCTTTATTGACAGCACGATTATTCGTGCCGGCAATACTTAGGTTAACAACGTGAACTTTTTGTTGGGCCATCCAATTAAGGGCCTTGAGAAGAGCAATCACATTACCGACTTTTTTACCAATCTTATTGATCTCGAACATGTTGGCGGCTTTAAGCTCGGCGGCAAGCCCACGTTCCCCGGCGAAATACGGGCGCGCCAGCCCAAGCTCGTCTCCGCGCAGCAAAAAACATTCGATGCCCGCCAACGAGAACTGCGCTCAACGCTCAGCGAGTTATCAAACCAAATTCGCCAACGCGAACTGGAAGTTGCGGAATTGGTTTCAAAGCAACGCTCTACCGAGCGAAACTTAAATCTCGCCAAGGAACGTCTTAAAGATTCGGCAGATCTGCTGAAGCAGAAGCTCGTACCTCGCATGGAGCACTTGAAGCTTGAAGCCGAAGTTGAAGATTTGGAAAGCGAAGCGTCAACCATGAAGTCAGCTATTCCCCGCACCCAAGCCACGGTCGAAGAAGCCAAAGTCCGCCAGACTGAGACAAAAGATCGTTTCAGCCGCGAGGCGCGTGATGAGCTTGGCAATGTCGAGGAAGCTATTGCCCGCCTGAAGGAAGAACTCGCGGTTTCCGGCGAACGTGGTGCGCGACTTGAAATCAAGAGCCCGATCGACGGCATTGTTAAAAACATTCGCTATTCGACAACCGGCGGCGTTGTAAAAGCGGGAGAAGCAATTATGGAAATCGTTCCAACTGGTGATAAACTTATTATTGATGCCAAACTAAATCCGATTGATCGCGGCTTTGTTCAGGTGGGTCAGCCGGCCCGGGTCAAGATATCAACTTATAATTTTGTCCAATATGGTGCCCTCGACGGCATTGTGACATTGGTCGCAGCCGATTCGACTGAAGACCCGGATAAGGGGCCTTATTTCCAAGTTCAAGTTGAAACGGACAAAACCTATCTCGGCGAAAAAGAGGGAGAATTACCAATCTCGGCAGGTATGCAGGCGACGGTCGATATCCATACGGGCACAAAAACCGTTATAGATTTTTTGATCAAGCCGGTCTTGAAAATGAAGGCTGAGGCATTCCGTGAAAGATAATTTACGGCTTTTTTGATCTCAAAAATGGGGCCAGCCGGAGAGCCTAATTGGATGAAATGCATAACATATTGCGTTTTATGGCTTATTCAACAATAGTTAACGAGGTGAATTCGATAAATAGCAATAAAATTTAAACCATTTCAGTTGATAAATGTGAGCTATTGTACGCCGGTATTTTGTTTGGGGGTTTTATAATGTCAGTAGGAACCATACTTGGTTTCATCATTGGAATAGGATTGTTTGTTGGTGCTGTTTTATCAGAGACCAGCGACTTTTACGTATTTCTAAGTCTTTCCAGTGTCATCATGGTCTTGGGTGGCACTTTTGCTGCGACATTTATATCCTATGAAGTACGCTATGTGGTTTTGGCGCTTAAAGGTGTCTATCGCGTTTTGTTTGCGCCGACCATTAGTCGTAATCTTCTAAAATCCGAAGTTGGTCGGGTCATTCGCTGGGGCTATACGGTGCAGAAATCTGGTCTCCCTGCCCTCGAGGCTGAGGCCGGTAAACTTAAGAAAACAGATCGCTTTCTGGCCTTTGGTGTTGATATGGTGGTCAGCGGATACTCCGGCGAAGAAGTCCGCGATATCTTGAACACCACCATCGAAACATCTTTCGGCCGCAACACAGTCCAAGCCAAGATCCTTGGCAAGATGGGCAGTCTTTGTCCGGCCTTTGGTATGGTTGGAACGCTGGTTGGTCTGGTGATCATGCTGGGTAATTTGAGCAGTCCTGAAAGCCTCGGCCCTGCCTTGTCTATCGCTCTGATTACGACGCTTTATGGCGTTTTATTTGCTCAGTTACTTTTCAATCCGATATCGGCAAAAATTCAGCAGCGCGAAGAAATTGTCAGGTTTAGAAATTATCTGGTGGCAGAAGGATTATCCTTGCTCGCTGAGCGGCGGTCACCACGCTATATCCAGGACAAAATGAACAGCTTCCTGGATCCAGCCATTCATTTCAACATCGACAAAATGAAGAAATAACTTGAGCGATATAGCGAGTCTTTAATTATGTCAGTGCCTCCGCCGCCATCAGATCACGAAGAAAAAGAAGAATGGTTGGCCACCTATGCCGATGCCATTACCCTGCTGATGGCCTTTTTTATTCTGTTTTTCTCCTTCTCTAAAGTTGATCTCGAAATCTATGACCAGGTTGCGGCTGGCCTGAACGAAAATATGGCGAGCGAGGAACGTAAAAATGACAGAAAAGAATTAGAGGAAGATCTCCGCGACATTCTTATTCAAGAAGGTGCAGAAGAAGCTGTTAAGGTCGGAACCGACGCCGACGGCAGCATCACGCTGGAACTTGATGGCGGCGCTTTCTTCAAGCCGGGCTCAGCAGATCTCACCGACCAGGCAGTCCCGGTCCTGAAAAGCATCTATGAAGAACTCGCTTCACCAATCTATCAAAGTTTTAACATCTCGATAGAAGGGCATACCGATGACGACCCGATCAGTTCGCTGAAATTCCCCTCAAACTGGGAGCTGTCCGCAGGACGCGCCTCGACGGTCGTCCGCTTCATGATTACCGAAGGTATGAAAAACAAACGCCTCAAGGCAACCGGCTTTGCCGACACACATCCCAAATTTCCCAACCGGGATGCCAATGGAGCCCCGATTATCGACAATATGATCGCCAATCGACGAGTCGTCCTCCGAATCAACCGCAAGCCAATTTATCAGGAAGTGAAAATTCCACAATTCCGCCGCAAAGCGAGCGACAAAAAGAAATCAAAAGAAATTAAATAGAATTCGAGAATTTTACTCGACTAGGAAGTCCATATTTTCTTGAATAACAAATGTGCCGTCCCAGGCTCGGGCGGCGTCTTCGGCGAGATTATCCATGAAGACATCATCATGCTCAGGGTCATGGTGGAAAATACCGAGACGTTTCGCACCAGCCATTTTGCAGAGCTTGACGCCCTCTTCCCACGTCGAATGACCCCAGCCGATTTTGCTCGGGAATTGTTCTTCGGTATAGGTTGAATCGTAGATCACCAGATCAGCACCCTCGATCAGCTTCAAGACGTTTTCGTCCGGCTCGCCAGGTATATGTTCGGTATCCGTAATCAAACACATAGATTTACCATTGTAGTCAAATCTATATCCCACCGCATCATTGGGATGACGTAGTAGCGCTGTGCTCACTTTGACATTGGGGCTTCTGCCAATATCCAAATCTTCACCTGGATTAAAATCGTGGAAACTCAATTCGGATTGCATCGCCTCGAGCGGCACCGGGAACATTGGATTCTCCATTTGCGCCTCGAAAACACCTTTGATGCCACCCTTATCGGTCATATGGCCGGCCATAATATCAAATTTACGTTTTGGGTCGAAGGCCGGTGCGAAAAAAGGAAATCCGTTGATATGATCCCAATGGGTATGGGTAAGTAATATGTGGCAATGCTCATTATCATCAGTTTTGATCATCTGCTGGCCGAGATTTCGAATACCGGTCCCGCAATCAAGCAAAAACGTCTGATCACCCACCTGCACTTCGAGGCTGGTCGTATTGCCACCGTATTTCAAATGGGTCGGTGCCGGACAAGCGATACTACCCCGACAACCCCATATCTTTACCCTAATGGACATTCACAATATTCCCAAACCGAACACTTCTAGGCCTTTTGACATGCCATAAATTTAAATGAAATTTTATATAATATTCCAACAAATTACACTCATTATAATTAGGTAGACTAAATTTATCTGTGAGCCTCGTCACTCACTAAAATTTTTGTTCCAACTTCCAATTTTAGTAAGCGGGAAGCATCCCCCTGATTGACGGCTATTTCCACCAAACCATTTGAATTTACATACCAAAAAGCTTGCCCCTTGGAAACGCCAGAAAACACTTCCGAGTGTTGTAAATAAACGTTATTCGCCATCAAGGCAAATGACGGTTTTACGCAATGGTGGCCCAGGCCGGTAAATGCATTCCCATACTGGTCAATATAGACAATTTCTGACAGATCATCAGGCCAACTAACTTGGCGCTGCCAGTCGATTTGTCGTTCGCTACCAGGCACGTCTTGGCCCAGGGCCAGCATGGCGGCAACCGGTGCAAAAATATCCCGACCATGAAAACTTGGTGCAACTGATTCGGCTCGCCAGTCGATCTCCCAGATTTTAGCATCCGAATCGGCGCGCCTCAGGATCATCTCAAACAAGCCGTTACCCGGCCCGACAAACCATTGCCCCTTTGCCCGAACAACGACCCCCGGACGATCGCCGCCAACGCCGGGATCAACGACACATAAAAATACCGATTCTTTCGGAAAATTTTCTGCATACGCTGCTAAGAGATAGGCGCTAGCACGGGGATTTTGGCTGGGAGCATCTGAAAACAGATCAATGATTGGTGTTTGCGGCACACTTTCAATCAATTTGGCCTTCATTTGCCCGGTATAAGGCCCTTCAAGGCCAAAATCTGTGAATAGAATGAACATTATTCCAGGTTAAATCAGGTTTTGATGTAAATCCACGGGTTTTATCACCAATTTTCGCTTTAATTTCAGGCCTCAAGCGTGGTTTTTAGTGGGATTCCCTATTAGAAACGTCATATTTTTTGTTCCTTGGGCGTGACGAAAGGGTCTTTATCCATTAATATAGCTGTGAAATAAGTCGCAGGGTGGAATTTCCGCCCCAATTTTCCGGTTGCCGCAGAACTTGCTACCGGGATGGACCACAAAAGGCCCCTCCTGATACGCAGGTTTTATCTTACGTGGTTCGGCAGCAATCGGTGGTTCAGAAGAAATACTGGACCTTTTTCCAGGCCAATTGCCGATCATCGCCACCGCATTTTTTTGGTGGAGGGGCGGGCCTGACCGCAACGGGTCTCATTTGAATGCTGGGATGTATTCAGAAGAGCGGTTGTTAGGGGGGCAAAAAATGCGACGGGAGGGTGATTGCAAGGAGGGTTCTGCCCTGCTATCAACACGCTCTTTTTGAAGTAGAATAACGCGTACGAGGGAATATGAACAAGTTAGGTCATCCAGAAAAACAAGGGTTATACAATCCCAGTAAGGAACACGATTCATGCGGTATCGGCTTCGTTGCCAATATCAAAAACCGCAAGAGCCATGAAGTGGTCCAACAGGGTTTGTCGATTCTTGGCTGCCTGACCCACCGCGGTGCTGCAGGTGCAGACCCACTTGCCGGTGATGGCGCCGGAATATTAATTCAAGTTCCCGATAGATTATTACGCGAAGAATGCGCTGACCTTGGTGTGACACTTCCAGACGCTGGCGAGTATGGCGTTGGTATGGTTTTCTTGCCGCAAGATGAGAAAGCCCGCGCTGACTGCGAAAAAGCAATTGAAGAGCTCGTTATTGGCGAAGGCCAGGCCGTGTTGGGCTGGCGTGATTTGCCAACTGATAATTCCTGGCTCAGCGACTCTGTGCGCGAGATGGAACCCTTTATCCGTCAGATTTTTGTCGGCAAAGGCGAGAACTGCGCCGACGACAATGCCTTTGAAAGCAAGTTATTTGTCATCCGTAAGCAAGCCCATCAGGTCGTTGCCACGGGCAATCTCGCCGGTGAAGAACAGTTTTATATGACGACGATGTCGTCCAGGACGATTTGCTTTAAAGGCATGATGTTGGCCGACCGGGTTGGTAAATATTACACCGATCTGCAGGATGAGCGCCTCGAATCTGCGCTTGCTCTCGTTCACCAACGTTTTTCAACCAACACCTTCCCGTCTTGGGAACTCGCCCAGCCGTTCCGTTATCTCTGCCACAATGGTGAGATCAATACGTTGCGCGGCAACATCAATTGGATGGCAGCGCGCCGGGCAAATATGAGTTCGGACGTTTTAGGCGATGACCTCGATAAGCTTTGGCCTTTAATCGGCGACGGAAAATCCGATTCGGCAACCTTCGACAATGCGCTCGAATTGTTAGTTGCTGGTGGCTATCCGTTATCACACGCCATGATGCTGATGATCCCCGAAGCCTGGAACGATAATCCGCTGATGGATGACGGACGCCGGGCGTTCTACGAATATAATGCAGCGATGATGGAGCCCTGGGATGGCCCCGCCGCCGTCGCCTTCACCGATGGCCGCCAAATTGGCGCAACCTTAGACCGTAACGGTCTCCGCCCAGCACGCTATATCATCACCGATGATGATCTTTGTATTTTGGGCTCCGAAGTCGGCATGCTCGCCATTCCTGAAGAAAAGATCGTTGAAAAGTGGCGCCTCCAGCCGGGTAAGATGTTCCTGATCGATCTGGAAAAAGGCCGGGTCATTGAAGATGCCGAGCTAAAAGACAGCCTGTCGACAGCTCATCCTTATCAGAACTGGTTGGACGAAACTCAAATTCGCCTCGAAGATTTACCAGCCGATGTTGAGCCAATGCCGCTCGATCATCAAACGCTGTTGGACCGTCAGCAAGCCTTTGGCTATACCCAGGAAGATTTGA
>Ga0233428_1001665_pt1 | contig 23108 bp, 23 predicted proteins | sample SI_118_April2016_4_FD_179890 | JGI IMG/M metagenome (GOLD analysis project Ga0233428, IMG submission 179890) | Seawater microbial communities from Saanich Inlet, British Columbia, Canada - SI_118_April2016_120_MG | ecosystem: Environmental > Aquatic > Marine > Inlet | place: Canada: British... | reverse complement strand
GAAACGTTGTCAAGCAAACAGGAAAGACTTATCGACTAACTAGCACAAACCGGTTCAGCCATGCAAATGGTGTCATGGGCAAATACAAAAACAATAATACCCTAATTATTAGCATGTTAGTAGAGGTTAAATGCTGATCAATTGCGGAAAGTATCAAGCGGAGAGGATTTTTTTGTCAAAAATAAGTTGAAAAACTTGACTTAAAAAAGGGGAGGTAACATCTGTTTTTATTTCAGTCAATTAGAAGGTTCTTTTAACTCCATAATTTCCATCACGGTTGCCATGTTCATTCAAAAGAAATATGATTAGCGATTGCTCCTGTTCGAGACACATAGCATCTACCATTAAGCCTAGCACCCTCTTCTATATTTATGACAGGAGAATGTACATCGCCTGTGATCGAGCCTTTAGAATGTACTTCTAGTTTTTGCAAGGCCATCGCATTACCGTTTATCCTGCCTTTGCAAACGATAAAGCCAGCTATAATGTTCCCTTCAACAACTCCAGTTTCACTGACAATCAGGATATCACTGTTTATCTGGCCTTCAAAATTTTGATCAACATGTAAAGTTCCCGTGACTGTCAAATCACCCTTGAATGTAGCTCCCTTACCCAGAAAGCTTCCTACAAGTTGCTTTTTAATTAAAAACATTTACCTTCTCTTTTTTTAAGATTTTTTTTGAGATAGAGGATTCTAAGAATCCTAGCCTAGTTAAGTGAAGCCAAAGTAAGCAAAAAAGATTTTCTTTATTGCAAATGAAGCCGCATCTCTAAAATCAGCACTGGATTTTATAAGACTCAATAAATAAAAGGGGACGTTAAAAAAAGGTGCGTTTGTGAATTCAATTAAAAAAGCTAGCTATTCCAACTCAAAACTACTGTCTTCCTCACATCCATAGCGGATAGAAGCAAGAAAAGAGCCAAAGAGAAGATCAATATAAACAACCTAATTAAGGCAAGAAGATTTATTGAAATGGCAAAAGTGGGTAGCAAAATGCACGAAAAATCGTCTGGCTGAGTAAAAATCCGTGAATTTATGACGATCCGCATTATCCCGACCCAAGCATACCTATTGTTATGTTTTGCATATGGACATATTCAGGCTATATGGCGTGATTCTTGCTTTCTCATTTTATTATTTAGGGTACCGCTTCCTTTGTGGTGCTATTTAATTTTCACTTTGCTATGAATGAGTTGTCATATCGTAATAATATTTCAGGGATACGAATTTTAATATCATGGTGAGAAAATATAAAGGCCTCGAAAAAGCAGCAATTCTATTAATGAACCCTGGGGGAGGAAACGGCGGCATTGGTTTTAGCTAAAATGAATGAACGCGAAATCCAGACCTTGGGGAATTATATGTCTGCCCTCGGAGATGTTGATGAAGAGGTCATGGATTCCGTAAAAAAAGAATTTTATGAATTGATAGAAATGGGCGGTGGCGGTTTGGGTGTTGGCGGCGTTGATTTTCTCAAAACCGCATTGTTGCAAACTATGGACCCTGCCAAGGTAACCGAAATTTTGAACAATATTACAACTCCCGGTGAAGAAATGGGCGGTGGCTTGGAGACCATTCGTTCGCTAGAGCCGAAAGTTATTTCTTCATTTCTTATTAGCGAACATCCGCAAACAGCGGCAATTATTTTGGCACATCTTGATCCATCTGTGGCAAGTTTGACCATCCGTGAGCTTCCGGAAGATCAACGGGTCGAGACCGTTCATTGGCTCGCGACTCTTGAAAGAGTGGGCCCCTCAGTTATTCGCGCTCTTGATGAATTACTACAGGCGGAGTTTGTGGCTTCCGGTTCTGTTTCTGGTAATAAACTAGGGGGGATAGAGGTTGCTGCGGCTGTTATGGGTTCACTGGATCGTACGACTGAAACAACTATCCTTACTTCCATGGATGAAATGGACCCCGACTTGGCACAAGAAATCCGCAACCTGCGATTTACCTTTGAAGATTTACTTAAGATTGATGATAATGGAATTCAGATGATTATGAAGGAAATCAATCAGGAAGATCTTTTGGTTGCCCTGAAAACCGCTACTGATGATCTTAAGGAAAAATTGTTCAGCAACATGTCTGAACGTGCAGGGTTGATGCTCAAAGAGGACCTGGAATCTTTAGGGCCGACAAAAATTAGTTACGTAGAAAAAGCTCAGAAAAAAATTATTGCACTTTATAAGAAACTGGAAGAAGACGGTAAGTTTATTATAGGTGGCAGTGACGATATGGTTTGACCCGAGAGGCTTGAAAACTATATCTGCGATCCAGTTTCTTCAGCAAACGAGATCAATGGACAATTTTTTTCAAAGTTTGCATAAATTTCCGAATGCGTATCCTAAAGCGAAAATCCTAAATCTCATTTGATGGTGGCAATTTGGTGACACTGTGATGACACCAAATTGCCGTTGCGGGGATGTGTGAAAGGTGATGCTCCGCAACTAATTGCCTTTATTGTGTACAAGCATTGATACGCCCCTGATTTTCTAGATACCTTGCAGTTTCACATTTTGCTGTCGTTCAAAGTCGTATGAATTTGACAACAGGTGTCATATATGGCGCGATTAATCATGTCACGACCCCAAAAGAAAATCATTGCTCATTTTTATAAAACCTTGAATGGCACCGAGCCTGTAAGGAATTGGTTATTGAAGCTGAGTATTGAAGATCGAAAAACAGTTGGCAAAGATATCCAGAAAGTAGAGTTTGGCTGGCCGATTGGAATGCCCTATAGCAAACCGTTGGGGCGCGGACTTTTTGAAGTTCGGAGTGATATATCAGATAGGCGTATTGCGCGTGTTATTTTTATTATCCAGAATAATGAAATGGTTCTGCTTCCTAGCTTTGTGAAAAAACCACAGAAGACCTCAAAAGCAGATTTAGACCTTGCCGTGAACCGAAAGAAGGAGGTAGAACAATGAGCAAAAAAAATAAAACCTCTCATGTTGGATCATCCTTAGATGGTTTTCTTGATGAGCAGGGGATGCTTGAGGAATGTGAGCATCAAGCTCTTAAAGAAATCCTTGCCGATCAAGTGCGGCAAGCGATGAAGGAAAACCATATATCCAAAACAGCTATGGCAGAACGAATGAAAACCAGCAGGCGTCAATTGGATCGGTTGCTGGATTCACAATTTCCCAATATCACCTTGGCAACCATGTCTAAAGCCGCACGAGCCGTTGGTCGAGAACTTCATATATCGTTGGTTTGACATGGGAATCCTTGATCAAACTAATTTTTCTGTCCGACCCAAACAACCTCGCCGACTATTTTGAGTGCATCTGTTTTTTGGATTATGAGTGGTTCGTATTTAGGATTGTCACTTTTTATTTTTATCTGCCCGTTCCATAAATCCTGAATTCTTTTTACTATCAGTTCATCGTCTCGATTGATTACATAAATGGAATCGTTTTTTATCTCGTTAACTTTTGTGTTTACGAGAAGCAATGCACCTGCATTAAAAGTTGGATTCATCGAGTCGCCAACGGCTTGAATCAGTACGATATGATTGGGGTCGATCCCTAATTCCTGCCTTATCCAATTTTCTTGAAAAGCTAAATGACTTACTATTTGTTCGCTATGGATTAGTGAAACCTGTCCCGCCGAAACCTGGACATCATATTTTGGAACAAATACATACCCTTCTTGGTCACTGGATTCCTCTTGCTCAGTAGGGATTGAGCCGCTTCTTATTGGCCTTATTTTTGGTTGTGCCGCTGAGGATCGGTTCGTTAGAATTTCGTTTATATCCATATCTTCACGCAAACAATACGTTACTATTTCTTGGTAGGGGAATTTGTTTCGTCTTTGCCTGTTGAAAATAGAATTCCTTGTTGTGCCAAGCAATTCATATACCTGTTCTTTAGTTTTAATTCTCTTCATTTTTTTAATCTTTTCAATCACTTCTGATATTGTGTTCATTTTACCCCTATTTTTCTTGACAAATAGTAACGTTATGCTTACATTGTTGATACAATTGTACACCTTATCGGTACTGGAACGCAAAAATTTGTTTTCAAATTGGGCTGGCAATGTATTTATGGCCTTTTTGTTTTCTTCCTGTATTGCAATGAGTCGTTGCTGAAATTCCCCTCGGAGCCGCCTGCCTTCACCCAAATGAGGGTAGGAGGTGGAGAGGGGAATTTCATAATTCCTCTTGGTGAGTCTGTTTTATGAACTTTATAGATTTAGATAGTTTAGTTGATAGCTGGCCGATTGAGCGACGACGACGCGCCACTGCACGGAGGGAGGAGCGAAAGAGGCCAGCGGGGTTCACCCCCCGAGTAACACCACCCCTAAAGTGTAATTAGGAAATTTATTATTAATTTTTACTTTTTAGGTTTTACCAATGAATTCAAATAATTATCAGGTCGTATTTCAAGGCTTGGACACTCTTCATATCGTCTATATCGGTTATTTAGACCCCGATTGGTGGGAATCATCGGAATTAAAGGTAAAGAAGAGAAAGGCGCAAGAGAGAAAAGAAGTCCCTTACGTGAAGATTGGTTCCGATTCATGGGAAGTATCCCCTAAAGGCAATCCAGAATATGTCTATTGTCTGATGCGGAATGGTTGGAGGGTCTACGTTTCAAGTGCTCGCGGAACAAAACCCATTTTTAAACCAGTTAAAAATTGAAATTCCCTCTTCCCGACTTCGTTTGGGGCTTGAAGACTTGGACAAAGAGTTTCGGGCTATCGCTTTTTGCGTTCTTTCCCTTGGAGGTGAAAGAGTTCAAAGAGTGGATATCACCGCCGATATCTCTGGCTTTCCTATGAATGATCTTAACTCATTTCATTTCTATGGGTTTCCTACAAAGATGAAATCCATTAACAGCGATCTAATGTTAGAAAAGTTTTATTCATTGGGAAAAGAATCAGACTTGGAAACAGTTGTAGTAGGAAAAAATCCTCAGTTACGGATTTATGACAAAAAGAAATTAGCTATCCAGCAAGACCCTGATTGGTTTGAGTGTTGGTACGGAAAAAGCTATGAGGAAGTTTTAGATATGTATGAGGGAGATACCAACCAGATTCCTGAAATAACACGTTTTGAATTTCAACTTCGAGCTTACACCCTCAGAGAGTTCCAGGTTAATTCTTATGACGATCTGATGGAAAAAATACAAGGGCTATGGGATTACATGGGAAATAAATGGATGGAGTTAAAAATTGATGATCCCAATATAAAAGTTAAGCGCAAACTCCCTGTTGCTCCTATTTGGACATTCATGAGAACACTAAAATTTAATGGGAATTTGAAATTAAAACGGATCAAGCCTTTTGGAAAAGATAGCTCTAAAAACTTTGAACAGATTATGGGTCATTTCTCTTCCTTTCTTGCTAAAGAGAAAATTGATTTATCAGGGAGAGATGAGGAGCAGTTTAAAAGTCAGTTGGCAGAGATTTTTGTAATCAAGTTTCTAAATTCAAACAAATGGGATTGGGAAAAATTCATGTCGGCATTTCGCCAAAAGAAAAACCAGTTCGGTGGAATTTAGCAAGTTTGATTTATCAACTTTTATTAATTTTTGGAGGTGTTTATGAGTATTAAAAAATGCTCTGAGTGGGAAAAACAAGATTTCATCAAGCGGTTAAAAAAAGCCATTGAAAATTCTAAAAATAAAGTCTTTGAGCCTAACCATTTTAAAGAATGGATTTTTGAATCAGAATCATTGGGCTATCACATAGTGTTCGATCACGCTCAAAATAAGAACCCAACACTAAAACTTGTTAAATTTCGGTTGCTGCCATTAGCAGGACTATAAGGCTGACATGAAAGATACATTCCTAACAGTTAAAGAGCTTTCAACATATCTGAACGTCAAGGGAAAGACTATTTATTCATGGGTGAGTAAGAGTGTTATTCCTTTTTACCGGATGCAGGGAGCTTTGAGGTTCAAAAAAGGCGAGATTGATCTTTGGCTAAAGAATAAATGCAAAGATGTTGAGGGCGCATTCAGCCTCTGATATGATTCTACTTACAGATAAGAAGAAACCAGACTTGAGATCAACTTCCAGAAAGGAGGAGGTTGTAAATGGCCCTTTATAGGCAGGAAGGAAGCAAGGTCTGGTGGATGAGTTATTCGTTTCAAGGACGGCAAATTCGTAAGTCAACGGGAGCGACCAATAAGAAGATTGCAGAGTCGATCTACTTCAAGGTCAAAACCCAGATTGCGGAGGGTGCTTATCTTGAGAACAGCCAAGGAAAGAGCAAAACCTTGAGCGAAATGTTTTCGAGATATCTTGAAGAAGTGACTCCCAATAAGAATCCGGTTACCCAAGTAGATGAGAAGCGATTTGCTCGATGCTTTCTTGAATTTGTTGGGGATCGAAAGCTTATGGAAGTTAGTTCCGATCTTTTGTTTCGATACGTGACTCATAGAAGAAAAACAGTAGTGCCCGGAACCATCAACCGTGAACTAGCATTTTTTTCGTCTACGTTCAATCAGGCGATTAAAGTCTGGGGTTGGTGTCAGAACAATCCTGTATCCCGTATCAAAAGGGAAAAGGAGCACAAGCGAGTAAAGTATTTTCCGGATAATGAGTTTGCGGAAATATTCAATCGTCTTGTGGATTGGGTTCGCCCCATTGTTCTATTGGGGAAAAATTCAGGGTTGAGGCTTTCTAATCTGGTGAATCTGCAATGGTCTGAGGTTTCTCTCAAAAAGCAGTTGATCGTACTGGATGCTCAAAAGATGAAAAACGCATATTCTTTGGGGCTTCCTTTAAATCAACAGGCGTTTGAGGTTTTAAAGGATCAGCACAAACACCGTGAGCTTCATACGCCCTTTGTTTTCTTCAATCGGGATGGAAAGCCGTATACCAAGTGGGGAGTTTATCGGGCCTTTAAAAGGTCCTGCATTGAATCGGGGTATCCTGATTACAGATTTCATGATCTGCGTCATGATTTCTGTTCGAAGCTAGTTCAGGCAGGTGTGGACTTATACACCGTGAAAGAACTGGCGGGACATAAAGATATCACCACCACACAACGGTATGCTCATTTGAATCCGGAAAGGTTAAAACAGGCTGTGTCGGCTCTCGATTATCATAGTTTTATCATAGTTGATAAAAAAAGGCCTGTCTCAGATGAGACAAGCCCTTGATAATCTGGTGCCCCCGAGGCGATTCGAACGCCTGACCTACGGATTAGGAATCCGAAAAGCACCACTTTCCTTGACTTTCCCGTATCATCCTAATATCATATAAATGTAACTAAACAAAAGCCTTCCTGTTTCATTCGGTTTGAAACGGGATGCAACGGGAAAGCGTTTTAGTGGTACAGGAGTGGTACAAACTGGGTTACGGAATGTAAAGCGGATTAAATAACTCCAGTACGATATCAGCCCTGCCAGCCCCCTCGAGAAATACTAAAATACATTTATGGCTAAGTCAAACGAATCAAAAACTACATGGGTGCAAACCAAGCATGCAGGGGTGAGATACCGTGAGCACCCTACCCGTAATTTCAAACGCCGCCCTGACAGATATATCGTTATTCGATATAACCGGGAAGGGAAACTCACGGGAGAAGCTGTAGGTTGGGAAACTCAGGGGGCCAACTTTCTGGATGCGGTGAAAACCCGAAATCAGATACTTCAAAACATAAGACACGGAGAGGGCTATCAGTCTTTAAAGGAAAAGCGTGGACTGGAAAATACACGGCGGGATCAGTTAGAAGAGGAAAGGCTGGATTTAGAGCGTGAAAATATTCCCCTTGATGTGTTTGCCGAAAAGTACCTTGAATGGGCGCAGTTGAACAAGAAATCATGGCGTGATGACAAGACGCGGTACTATAAACATATTGCCCCTTTGATGGGACAAAGATCTGCAAAGGAAATCCTTGTCCTTGATATCGAAAGGCTGAAACAAAAGCTGTCGAAAAAAAAGGTGAAAGGAAAACCCATTTCACAAGTTACGGTTAAACATTGCCTGGTTCTTGTTAGACAGATATTCAACCGAGCTATTGGATGGGGGCTGTTTCAAGGTCCAAACCCTGTAACCAGTACGATCAAAGCCCACAAGGGCTTCTTGAAGGTTCAAGATAATAAAAGGTTAAGGTTTTTGTCTCATGAAGATGCAAGGAGCCTTTTAGCTGAGGTTAAGAAAACCAGTGAGCAGACTCACGATATCTGCCTGCTATCCCTTCAAACCGGCATGAGAATGGGAGAGATATTTTCTTTGAAGTGGCAGGAGATTGATTTAAAGAACGGGATAATTCATATCCGGGACGCAAAGAACAATCATACTCGGCAAGCGTATATTACTCCCACATTGAATGCGATGTTTTCAGCTAAGGAAAATCCTTTAAGAACTGCACTTGTATTCCCTGCGCGTGGCGGTGGGCGTATCAGTCAGATGTCAGACACCTTTGACCGTGCCGTGAACAAGCAGGGACTCAACAAAGGTGTGAATGATCGAGCTAACAAGATTGTGCCGCACTCACTCAGGCATAGTTTTGCAAGCTGGCTGGCTATGCAGGGAGAAAATATTCTGGTAATCAAGGAACTGTTAGGGCACAGGGACTTGTCCATGACACAACGATATGCGCACTTGTTACCTGATACCAAACGACAAGCCGTTGAACGGTTAGCTCTCAATCAGGAAGAAGCCATTTCTTCGCAAGAAGCAAAATAAACCAGACCTTATCCGACGGGAGACAGGCCGGGTATCCTTACACGGCTTGGTCTGGATCATTTTAAGGAAGCGTTTAAAGGAGACGTGATCAAGTATGAGCCCCCCTAAGAAAACAAAAAGCCCCCCTCAGGCCAGCAAGAAAAAAACCGCAAAAAGAAAATCACCGGCCAAAGCAAGTAAGAAGAAAGCTACAGAACCTGATAGCGTTCAAGAAAGAAAATATTCGTTCTTGGTCGAAGGTGGTATCGACGGGACCGTTGGAATGAGGTATACGCGAGAAAGGAAGCACTCTTTCTCGACGAACAAATCATCCAAGAAACAAGAAAGGAAGCACACTTATTATACATATGGTGGGCTTGGAGCCCCAACTGTAAAAATCTGGAACCCAGACGAACTATCAAATCCTATAGTCATTGATGAGGTCAACTACGACCCCAAAAGGCACGTAAAATACGATGATGATAATAAATCAATCCCTCAGTTTCCATCCAGAATAAATTACATAGAAAGGATTGAAAAGAGTCTTTGGAGGTGGGAGCCGACCACAATGGATGAAGCATGTTGCATACGTTCGCTTTTGTTTGGAAAGGAGTACTGGTTCTTCACAATAGCGGCCTCTAACCCTCAAACACCCCTCCATCCTTTGGAAAACAATTATGGGTTAGCCAAAGGGCTTCCAGAGTGGAAAAACTTTGAAGATAAAATATTAACGGCACAAATTAAGTTATACAGACAACTCCAGATCGCGATTGAAAAGCATGAACTGATAAATATTTCCCATGACAAAGAACGTCCAGCATTTGCCCAAACTGATTTTTTAAAGTGGTTCCAGGGGCTTCACCCTGCACTCGTTCCTGACCAACTTATAAGCGCAAAAACTTCCATTGAAGAAAGAGCTCGGCTATTAAAGAAAATGCGGACAGACTTTCACTATTGGGTCAATACGGGTGAATACCCAGTTGGAGTTAAGGGAGGAACGGAACCACCTTTAAATCCCACAACTCCTTATGGTCGCAAGCAAATACTTCGCACGGCTTACATATCTGAGGCCGCAGAAAAGATTAAGGAAACCACGTCTTTAACTTCCAAGGATTTGCTGGCGGACCCTGACTTGAAGGCATTGATTAGAGACGGTTGCATCATTAAGGATGAACGGCCTGATGAAAAAATACTAAAAAAGAACTGGATCCCCGCTGCCAGGAAGGCTGCCGGTGTTATAGGCCGTCCCGGAGCACCAAAGAAAAAGAAATAACCCCACTCCCCCCATTGCCAATAATTCCCCGATAGCGCAAAAACCTTGTTGGAGAATTATACGTTATAGCCCTATTTAAAGCCTCCAAAAAACCCCCAAACATAAAGAAACCCCCGATGGGTTGTTCGGGGGTTTTTTATTTTCAACAAAGTCTCTAACCTTTATGCATACCCGTCAAGAGGACGGAACAGGATTCAGCAACCACTTGAGAAAGGTTTCAGGAAATGAAAAAGAACAGGTCAATTTGGCCGAAATATGTAGCTCGAAAATGTCTAGCTGACTACTACCCAGGGCTTTCTGGCAAGACACTTGCCAACCTAGCTCTTGAAGGAAGAGGCCCTCGACATTTTAAGCGGGGACGAAATGTCTACTATCGAACCGAAGAACTCGACAAGTTCATAGAGGAAGGAGATTCTAAGTGATAACCAAAAAAGAAACCCCGCCGTGCAGGGCGGGGCAAAGACAAACAATTACTACTCAATCTTATAAATACAGAGTACACGGGTTCCAGGGATATTTCAATATGGAACCAGAGAATAAGCAGTCCCTGTCTCACCTTTACATGTGCCCTGATAAAAAAACAGACCTAAAACAGGGAGGGCGTGTTAATGGCCGTTAAAAACCTCGAAAGATATGATGCCTGTGAGTCTATGGCGGTCGAGAGAAAGGTGACCTGTCGCAAATGCTCACATACAAGAAAGAAAAAAAACGACAAATGCCTGAGTGTGAATGAAGCGAAAGGAACTTTCTATTGTCACCATTGCCATTGGACGGGAAACCTCGCAGAGTTGAATGGTAATGGCAACGGTAATAGCAACGGAAATCACGCCAACACGCACTACCTCTATTGCGATGAACAGGGACAGGCTCTTTATCGGAAAGTAAGAAGCTCTCAAAAGAATTTCTGGTTTGAACATCCTGATGGTGCGGGAGGTTGGACTTCAGGAGCAACAGGGATTCGACGTGTCCCTTACCGATTGACTGAGCTGATTAAAAGTGAAGCGACCGTTTATATCGTGGAAGGCGAGAAGGATGTTGACACTCTGGTCAATCATGGACTCGTAGCTACCTGTAATGATTCCGGTGCGGGAAAATGGAAACCTGAGTTTAACGAATTTCTGAAAGACAGGGATGTTGTAGTTCTCGAGGACAACGATAAGCCGGGGCGGAAGCACGGCAAGGTTATTTCTGAAGGTTTATACGGAGTAGCAAGAAGCATCAAAATTGTCAGGTTTACTGAGCTCGACAAGGGAGGAGATGTTACAGATTTTCTCAAGACCCATAGCAAAGACGATTTGATAGTACGGCAAAAAGATGCTCCTGAATTTATGGGATCATACTCTAAACATTTTAAGGATGACGAAGAAACCTGCTCCGAGATCGAGTGGGAAGAACCGGTTTTGTTCGATCAAATTGAGACCCCTGAAATAGGGGTTGATGTTCTCCCCTCATGGCTCGGAAACTACGCCAAGGCGGTGAGTAGGAACTCACAGACCCCCTTCGGCATGGCGGTTATGATGGGACTCTCGGTGGTAGCTACCTGCCTTCAAAAACGTTTTGTCGTGTCCCCATATGGTGATGACTATGTTGAGCCGTTAAGTTTGTGGACGGCCACCATCTTACCTCCCGGAACCAGGAAGACGGCTGTTCTAAGTGCTATGACCGCCCCACTTTCGGACTGGGAGTGTGAGATGGCAAGAAATCTTAAAAATGAGATCGCTGAGAACGAAACCATACGGATGGTAAACGAAAAAAAACTTGACCGACTTCAGAATGAAGCCTCCAAATGCAAAGAACATGATGAGAGAAAACTATTGTTGGCTGAAATCACACAGTTAAAACTTGATAACCCGGAAGAGATGTATCCGCCAAGATTATGGACTGGCGACGTTACTCCCGAAAGACTACAAAATCTTTTAGCAGAGCATGGTGAGAGGATGAGTCTGTTAAGTGATGAAGGCGGCATCTTTGAAATCATGAGCGGCCTATACAGTAACGGAGCCGCAAATATTGATGTGTTCCTTAAGGGGCATGCGGGGAGCTCCATCCGTGTCGATCGCGGGAACAGGGAAGCTCATCTCAAGGCTCCGGCACTATCCTTTGGATTAACAATCCAACCTGAGGTTGCTTCACTACTTGGGCAGGGCAACAAAAAGCATTTCAGGGGGAATGGTACTCTGGCGAGATTTATGTTTTGCCTTCCCAAAAGTAATGTTGGCCATAGAAACATTAGTCAAAGGGAACCCATCCCAGAAACAATCAAGGCTGCTTATTGTGCTGGCATATTTCACTTATTGTACATAGTGGACATAGTGGATGAGGATGGCGCGAGTAAACCACGAATCATCGGATTGGATAATGAGGCTCTTACATCATGGGAACGGTTCGCCCAGTACATTGAATCCAACCAAGGGGAAAATAACCAGTTTGAATCTATTCAGGACTGGACCGGGAAATTACCCGGTGCGGCTTTAAGGATTGCAGGGTTATGTCATGTTGTTGAACATGGTGAAGGAAGCCCCATGATTAATAAAAAGACTCTCGAAGCAGCACTTGATTTATGTGACAGCCTAATAATACATGCCCAGGCAACATTTGAACTTATGGGTGGTGATGAACAAACTACTGATGCAAAACATATATTAAAATGGATGTTAAAGCGAAAAGATACTTTCTTTAAACGCAGGGATTGCCAGCAAGAGCTACGGGGGAGGTTCAGGAGAGTTGATAAACTCGTAAAAGCACTTGATGTATTGATCGAGAGAAACTTTGTTTCAAAACCTGAAATGCTCCCCACCCGAAAACCAACCATCATTTATCACATAAATCCAAAACTGTTAAAGGAGGGGAAAGATGGGTTGGCGTGACTTTCAATCAGCCTCTCCCCCTGTACACTATGTACACGAAGTACACTTAGTAGATGACAATGGGGAAAACTCACCGCTTAGTGAACACGGTATACAGGGGGAGAAGCTGGATATTTTTGCTTCGGGCACAAAGGAAAACCCCCAGCTTGATCTATTAACCGAGGTTGAACTGGAGGCCTTCAATGGCTGGTACGCTACCTGCCGGAAGCCAAAGTTCAATTTATCGCATGAGGAGGCGACCTTAACTTCTTGGCGGTTATTAATCGAGTCTATGGAAAGCATGTGTCGGGATGGCAGGGGGCGGTACAAAAAACCATGACATTTACAATCGAAAAAACGGCGAGAAGATCTTAAGTAGAGGGGATGTGGTGGTTACCCTGTCTTTACGTATCGGGCGATGAGAGCCTTTCTGCCCTTGTCTTGCAGTTCGGTAATGTCAAAGCCTAACTGTTCGTAAGAGCGTGGGTTAACGTACGCTTGGTGCCCACGCTGTATATCGCTTTTATGTTCGCCGAGGCGGGGGAACTTTGAGGCTATGGATAACGCCCTTTTCCAATCGTCTTTTGCCATCAACTTCTTGAGTTTTGAGAGCTTGGTTTCCATGGCTGGAGACCATACCAAGACGTCTAAAAATGGCGAGCAGAACTTCGTGAGAATGGCGAGATAAATATTAGCGGCAGAGTAAAAGTGTACCACCAAAAATATTCAAGAACAGGGAGAGAACAGGGCAAATGGCGATTCATAATAGTTTTGAAAATAGCAAATTCATAAAAGGTCAGTCTGGAAATCCAAAAGGACGACCCAAAGGTGCCAAGGATGGGTTGCCGGCATATATCAACCGAATACTCAGAAAAGATGCGCGACCGGAGATTCTGGAGTTACTAAAGAAAAAAGGTGTTGATCTGGACAACGGATCCAATAGTGCGGTGATAGCATTTGCGCTTATAAAAACGGCGCAGGCGGGTGATGTGAGTGCTATCAGGTTAATTTTTGATCAGACAGAGGTTCCTTTGCCGAAACAGGTTGACCTGTCCAGCTCTATACCCCTGACCGCAGAACAAAAACGAAAAATAGCCGAAACATATCTGGGGAGTCTGGAAAACTGTTGAACCCGCACAGTTTGCCTGGAAATACAACATCTCGAATTCAAGTGTGAAGTGCAACTCTGATTGTCGGTAGTCCGCTGTTGTTGCAATAACTGCATCCGGGCATGGAGATTCTCGCCCCTCCCCCTTTGCCATCCTCCCTAGCGGCCTGACGGCCTCCCTCCTGCTTATCCCCCTCATCCCATATGGGGGTGAGGCTGTCATTGACAGGGAGGATTCGACAAGGGGGAATAGGGGCTGTCGTGGAGCCTCCAACTCCACTTGTCATAACCATGCCCTCAAGAACAAGAGCCCGCCCATCGCAAGGCGTCTGATCGCTTGCCTTCCTATAAACTGGCGGAAAGGTGTTGTTTAAAATACCAATGGGGTAACCAACGGGTTAAGAAATATATCTAAGAAGTAGACAATGCCAACTCGACTATCGAATCAAGCTTTGAATCAGTTTGTGATTCTATTTCCTGGAAGGATGATAGATAGTTAGCCTATGGGCCCTGCTACTAGATTGGTTTTAAATGGCAAAGAATCAAGATTACTAAGAGAAGATCAGTTTAATAAGAAATCTGACCTGCCGGGTAATGAACACCTATGCCAACGCACCTCGCGAAGGTTCCCCAGAATGGGATATCATGTATCACAAGCATTTCGAAGAATACATGAACAAAAAAGGGTTTTAAGTTTACGTCACATTCCGACGACACTTCTTTCTAAACGACTGCAAGTGAGCAATACCCTCTATGGGTTCTTCCGACTTTGAGTTGCAAAAATAAAATCTTCGACCCCTGCCCTTCGAATCTCTTCAATTATTCTCCCAAATAGCGCGAATTCAATATTTCTGTCTCCGTGTATCTCGACTGCTTTAAATTTGTTTTGTGCTAAAACCTGCTCCACTTGACTTTGAAGTTCATCACGAGTAACAGATGTTCCATTAAGCTCTAGGAATCCTGCGCGGGAAATTTTAATCACAATATTTTTTCCGGGAACCTTACTCGCAGAATGCGCCTCAGGAAGTTCTGCCTGCAAAACACCACTTATCGAACTCGAGGTCAACATAAAAAAAATGAGCAGTAGAAAAACAATATTGATCAATGGAACCAAATCCATCTCGATATTTCTCTTTTGATTGCCTTTAATTTTGATCATAGCCAGTCTCGGTAAAATAAAACTACAAGACCAGTGAAAAGTCACTGGCACCCGCTTGGCGGGCCATATCAAAAACCTGAACAAAAATATCGTACAGGGCTTTATCATCGGTGTGTACAACCACGGCTTTATTGCTACGACGAGTGATCTCTGACTTTAAAATTTTCATGAGACCCTTCAAATCAGTCGATTGATCACCCACTCGAATATCATCAGCCTGATTGATTCTGATAACCAGAGGCATTTCTTCAGGGGTATTGGATGAAGTTCCATTTGATAATTTCACATCCAGTCCCTGCGCCGGAATAGCAAAGGTAAGCATATAAAATATTAACAGAAGAAATACCACATCGATCAAGGGAGCAAGATCGGGTTTGAAGCGTTTATGATTGCCTTTGGAAATATTCAACATAGGGTGATCAGGAAGAGTTTCGAGAAATCGGGTAAAACTTAATGTCCATAGAATATATAAACTGCTGGCCATATTTATTGAGGGCAAAAGCCAGTTTCTCCTTCTTCCTGTCAAAATAATGCAACATAATCACAGTGGGAATGGCAACAGATAGTCCAGCGGCAGTTGTTAATAAAGCTTCCCAGATACCACCCGCCAAAAGACTCGGATCAACCTGTCCCTCAAATTCAGCGACTTTATTAAAAGCCTGCACCATTCCGATAACAGTGCCCAACAAACCCATTAATGGGGAAATCGTGGCAATGACTTCCAAACCACGTATATTTTTTTCCAGAGAATTTATTTCTTCCTGACCTGCGAGGGTTAGCTTTTCTTCCAGCTTCCAGCGCGGAATATCTTTTTCGCCGAGCCCGGCTTCAATGATGCGCCCTAATGGGTTGGGAGATTTTTGGCACTGCTCCAAAACTTTGTCAGCATGACCTTCTTTTATTAAATCAAGAACAGGTTTTAAAAATCCATCTATATCTACAATATATTTTTTAAAGAAAATTGCGCGTTCAATAACGATCGCCAAGGCAATGATCGAGCAAAGAAAAATTGGGAACATTATTATCCCTCCCTTGGCTATCAACCCAAACAAATCAGAAATCGCACCCATTAAAAACCCTTTCTTATAATTTTACCAAACACAGAAATCCAGAACATTACTGATCCTGAACCATATCTGGCTTGCCGTCGAAGTTCCTGTCTGCCTCTATTCGAATCAATTTCCCTGATGGATCAAAAAATTCCCATCGATCTGTCTTACCATCAAAATTGGTATCATTCTCGACCTTTACCAACACATTAGATCCCTTGAAAAACTGCCATTGATCGGGTTTCTGATCCGAGTTTGTATCAAACCCTACCTTCTCAAGTTTTTCGCTGACGAAGTAATCCCAACGGTCAGTAGTACCGTTAAAGTCGGTATCGTAGTTGGTCTGCTTTATCTTCTGATTGCTATCAAAGTATTGCCATATATCTACCTTCCCGTCACCGTTTTCATCAATTTCGGTCTGCTCAATCTTGCCATTAGCATCAAATTTTTCATTCCAATCGAACTTGCCGGTATTTTTACTATCCTTTTCAATTTTTTCCAGCTTACCCTGATCCGAGTAATGCTGAATCTGATCCATTTTCCCATTCTTGTCGGCATCGAATTCGGCCTTGACTAGAATTTTATCTCCCACGAAATGCTCGACCTGATCAATATTGCCATCAAAGTTGGTGTCGTGTTCAACCTTGAAAATCTTTCCATCAGCAGTGGTATGTCTCCATTGATCCATCTTGCCATCAAAATTAGAGTCGATTTTTGCAACATCAGCAAAAACCATAGAACCGCTCACCGTGAATAAGATAAATGTACATATTGAAATCAATCTTAATGAATTAATAATATTATTTTTTGTCATGGCTCATCTCAAAATGAAAGAAACTGGAAGTTTTAATGATACATATTGTTTGTTCAGTTTTTCCGGAATTGGCGGAAAGGGTCCAGCATTTTTAACAGCATTTCGGGCCGCCTCATCAAGCATTGCGTGACCAGAGGAATGTTCAACTAAAAGCTTGAGCACCCCGCCATCTTTTCCAAGTTTGAAGGATAAATTAATTTTTCCCTGTTGCCCTTTTTTACGAGCACTTGGAGGATAGATCTTAGCGCGAGCAATCATCTGCCTCACTGTGGTGGTGTACCCATTCCAGAGTTCATCCAATTCATCACCCGAAAGTTGATCCTGTTTATCAAGGTTCAATGCAGCAACATTTCTCACCTGCGGCTTAAAGGAATGATTTACACCACCACGAGTATCCACCAAAGTTGAGTGCCCGCTAGTACTTTGCTTGAGTTTGTCAACTTTACCCATTCGTGTCCTGGGTTGAAAAGCATTTCGCTTAAATGTCCCTTTCGCTGCAAACCTGCCAACTACAACTTTACCGACTGGAGAAAAAGCCGTCTGGTAATAGCTTTTTGAAACATTTTTCACCATCCTCGGCTTAGCTGAGTAATTCGGCATATTTGTGTTGAAAACGGTTTTTTGAATTGACGCCGATGTGCTGACCTCAATGCTTTTTGGTGCTTTAGTCATCACTGGAGTGACCGTTGCCCTGGTCACCTGCATGGGGACACTTTTAATTTGCCTTATCGGAGTACTCACAGGAATAGCAACGGGTTTAGGCAGAACAGATTTCTTACGTAAAACCGGCCTTTTTACTTCCAGCATTTTTTTGGGATCTCGAACAAGTTCCGGTTTCTTTACCACTTCCAGACGAATCTTTTTATATTTTTTTTCCTGAACAAGTGGCTTATCAAATATCCCAAAAGGCTGTGTAGCAAAAAAAACAAAGTGCAGGACAATAGATATAAAAGCCGCATGGCTTAAATCAAAAGTGTCATTAAAGTATTTTGAAACAAGTTTATTCATAATTTGTTCGACCTTAATCTAAGACTGAATTCGTCCCCGGCAAAGCATTACCTGCGGGCCTTCATCCCCGATCTCCGTCCACATGGCATATACGCGACCGCCATTACCTTTGAATAAATATGGATAGGCCACTCCTTTACTTGTTGAGGGAAGCGGCGATGGGGAGGAAATATTAACATCCGAAGAGACTTTCACCAGCCATGCTTTATCTCGTCCCCAGCCACCTTCAAGGATAGGGTCGCGCCCCTGGAAAATAACCCAGGCCTCTTTTCCGATAACAGTGATGTCAGGGTGATTAGCATCTAAAACCAGTCCATTTATATCTTTAGCGACCTGATAAGTTTTCCCATTGTCAGCAGAGTGAGCAAACTTTAGGCTGGCTTTACCATTTGCCCCCGTATACCAGCTGACGAACAGTTTGCCTCCTACGTACTTCATGGCTGGTCCTGAGTGAGCACAACCATTAATCTTCCAGCCTGTCTTTGTCACTTTTACTGGTTTGCTCCACGTCTTGCCTCCATCCAGTGAAGTGGCTACTACAATGATCCTCTCGTTGTCATCATAAACATGGCGCCATGAAGCAAATATTTCTCCGTTGTCTCCAAAAGCCAGAGCAGTGCGGCAGCACGGGCAAATATCTCCCGAAATTTTTATATTTTTTTCAAAAGATTTACCCTGGTCTACAGAACGGGCGATATAGACGGAAGTGGTTCCGGACTTGCCGGATTTCCTATCTCGTCCATCTAACCAAATAACATAAATAGTTCCATCAGGGGCCACCTCCATTGTGAAAAACGATTGCGAGGCTTTTCCAAAATCGTCATTCACTCTAATGGCCGGGTTGAAGCTTTTACCAAAATTCATGGAACGGGCGAATTTGATATCGCGCTTCCCCACCCAAGCGGCAAACATACCTCTGCCTTTTCCATTTCTTAACTTAGGGCCATTTTCTCCATGTGCACTGACTTCTCCTTTTTCCAAATTCACGGGTACCGCACCAGAAAAACTATCACCGATATTTTTCGTCTTTGCCATGAACAAATTCTGTTTGCCCTTGTCATTATGGGCAGCATAGAGCATGTTCATAGACTCAGATGTCCTGACCAATAGTTGACCATCAGTGCCCTTGGCGATGGGTCTCGGCACTGGCTCCCAAACAACTTCAGAATTACTCTCCTCTGACTTAGCACTCTCACTCCTGTTATCTGGAGCAACACCCAGCCCAGATCCCACACAGGAAGTGAGAAATATAAAGATTACTAATATAAATTCGATCGACTTTTGACTTCGCATGATGCTTATCTCCGGTCTTTTCAGACGACGGTGTTAGTAAATTTTAGGAAAGAAAACGCCCCGGACCAGAGGTCATTATGATCCGGGCGTTAACCATTCCTAACGTGTCCGCTTAGGAGGAGACAGACACGATAATCAGGAAGTCCTTGACCAACCTCAAGGATCTTCCCGGGGTGCAGAGTATTGAGAAGTAGTTAGTCATCAATCATGCTTCTCAGTACCACTTTCGAGCCTCGGGGCAGAAAACAAACTATCCCGTGTTACAAATTTATAGAGATCACATGAACTTCCATTTCAAATCAAGAGAATAGGTTCTATTTGGATAAGTATGCGGACCTGTATTGGCCGACTCATCAGTTAAATTGTTAATGCCAAAAGACGCATTCATTTTTTGGTATCTATAGGTCGTTTTAAGATCCATGAAAAAATACTCATCCTGCCCACCATCGCCTTCAAGAATGTCATCATTCTGAATGCGACCAAAAGCCTTATCCTGCCAACGTCCTGCCACCATGGCATCCCAGTTAGTATTGATGTGATACAAAGACTGAAACTTGGCCCTAAACTCAGGAACACGAGGTATTTTATTTCCCTCAGCTGATGTATTTGAAGTGTGCTTCCTGATTTCCGCGTTGGTGTATGAAATATTAAAGTCAAAATCATGCTTGGAAACCAAAAAGTCTCTTCGCTTAACAACCAATTCAGCCCCAAATGTCCTTACCTTATCGATATTAATGAAAGTGGATGTGGTTACCGCGCCCGTTATATCCTGATCACTGAAAATGGTATCCGTGAGATCATCAAAAAACAGGTTCAGTTGCGTTGTGGCCTTTGGCCGATAATGTTCCACCATGATGGTGGCATGAGTTCCTACCTCAGGCTCCAGACCGGGACTGGCTATACTGTTATTTGCTAAGTCATCAATATTTTCAAACAATTCTTCCGGCAAAGGGAAGCGGGTAGCTCGAGCAACGGAAAACCTCAAGTCCAAATCACTATTGGGTTTGAATCCCAGAGAAACTTTGGGAGAAAAAGCTACGTCATCGCGTTCCAACTGCCCACCTATCTCACCTGCCGTTTCATGCTTGAAACCATTGAAAGAACGCCAAGCTTCAGCACGCCCACCAAACTGGAGGTCCCATTTAGGGGCAATCTTCCAACCTAAGTTGCCATGAATAGCATGTGTATCTGTCTGGCCACCACTGGAGTTGTTGAACGTACCCTCACTCCTTTCGGATAACTCCCAGTTAGGAAGACTCCTGTAGTTTGCTACCTTGAGCTTGGCGTGGTCATAGTGATACCCACCTTCAAAGGAAAGGTCATTGTGGGCAAGAAAAGCATCTTTATCGAATCTCAGTTCAAACAACTGCCAGCCTGTTTCCGAAAACTCCGTTAATTGACCACCATTGTCGAAAGCTGGTGAATCCGGATTTTGATCTGAGTCCCTCGAAACGTCCTGCAAAACCGTATAAGTACTCAGAACAGCATCGTAATTCCACCCTCCTCCAAACTCCCCGCTGACACCCATTCCGGCAAGCAGGTCCTGCTTGTCCTGCTTGGAAACATCAAAATCATTTTCTGCTACGGTAAAGTCCTTTCCATTAAAATTCAGAGTTCCGGTCCAGAGTTTATTGCCATTAGCATCCTTGATATAGTTATTCACATTCTCTTGATCCCTGTGGCGATCAAGCAAACCGATCATTCCTCTCAACTTGAACTGGGATGAAAAATCATAATTCATTTTCAACTTAAATAAATCGTTGATGCTACTTTCTTCACCATTATCAGCGTAAGCAATAGAATCTCGCACTCGTGAATCTATAAAGTTATTCACTCCCGTCACAGCGGTGCCGGCACCGGCGGCGACATTATTTTTTACCGTAGTGTCTGTGGGTTGAGTCTGAGTGTCCAAACGGTTGTAAAATACGTAATAAGAAAGTTTATCGATTTTATTACCGTGGGAAAAAAAGGTCTTATAGCCAGGCGCATTACCCTTGCTCTCAAAAACCTCCCAATCCTGAACCCAGGCTGTGGTTTGCAAAGTCCATTCTTCGCCTTCAGGTTGCCGTGATGTAATATCAATAACCCCTCCCATAGCGTTACCACTATGCTTGGGAGAGAAAGGGCCATAAGTAATATTGACAGCTTCTGTTTCATCAGCAGCTACAAAATTCCACTGAGGAGCTCCGTTAAAACGCGTTCGCAACATGCTGTGAAGTGGAAAACCATCCACAAAAAGCATGTGGCGAGCAGTTTGAAAATTCCCATTTCCCCTCATAGAAATAACCCCATTGGGATCACCAAAGTATCGCCGTCTGATTTCTAGATTAGGAGCGTATCGAACTGTATCTTCTGCTGAAATAGTAGTTATCGCGTCTATTTCTGAACGGTCTACTTTGAATTTTGATGTTGGTATTGGCATGAAGTCATCAAAAGTATCTCTTATCTCAGCTCTTGGTGCCTCGATAACAAGTTCATCTAAACTTTTTGCCTCATTTTCATCAGCGGCATTGACCGTGCCAGCAGAAAGCATTAACACAACCAGAGACAACACTAATAACTTACGGTTAAAACAGCGCATAGAACATTCCTCCCTACAAAACACAGAATTTTAAAATCACTTAACATTCCATTTCATAGCCTGGACACCTCCGTTCTATCAAATAACGGATTACTGACGAAAAACGCAAGACGAGCCTGAAACGGAATTTACAATGAAATTATTTTGGGAACTAAAATGGATGTACTAAAGAACTCTAGGGGGAGGATCCAGCGAATCAATGAAACGATGATAGGAAAGCATTTCTGAAGGGACTAACATTTTACCTGGCGAATAATGATTCAGCGTAAGAAAGCTCGCTTCGCCAGAATCATTACTGAAAGATGTAGTATTAGGAATCGAAGGAGTTGTTTTGCCGCCACAATCAGTAGCAATGTTGGCAGTTTGGCTCCGCTCAGGTTTTGAGTGAGGACAAAAGCCTTGATGAGTGTGGGATCTTAGAAGACAGTGTAGAGATCGATCTTCTTTGTCTCCATCAAAAGGAGAAACTGTAGTGATCTGATGCTGATGGTGATCTCCATGCACATGGGACTTTGCCAGTACATTGCTGGCCCCCACAAGGGCCCACACCAAAACCACAATCAAAATGTTTTTCGTCAGAGACATACTAAAATCAAAGTTATTGCTATTTAAAAAAATCACTATATGAGCTATAGAGCTTAATTGTCAATATTTTATTCCCATTATCTCTGCCCAAAAATGAGACAATGACACCAAATTTACTCAAGTTACTTGACCCATTGCTTTTGGCTTTATTCAATAAAGAGGATCTTGTTTGGAAGTGTTTGTCAGGCCGGTCGCTTTGCATACGTACTCTCCCTCGCTCTCTCCTTCGGTCTAACGCTAATAACCCTACACTACGTTCCGGATTATTAGCTTAGTTAGCCATCACTCTCTCCCTCAGTCGGTACTGCTGCATGCTCCCTGGAGTAGGGTAGGTTACAGATCTTTACAGGATTTCCCGTGGTATTGGTGAGTGAATGTTTCCGTTCAAGCAGCAATATTATGTGGGGCTGAATGTGGGGCTATAAATAGCCAAAAATAAAACCCCCTGATAAATCAAGGGGTTATTATATAAATTGGCGGCAAATTAGGGCCGGGTGTGGGCTATTTGTTACGGCTCTACCTGTTTTTTTGAAGATTTGAGGCGATAAAAGTATTATGTCGGTACTTTTAATATTTGTAGGTAATTAATCACTCGAACTCGAATAAGCCATGAACGAACTCATTCGTAAAATCCAGAAGACTTTGACCTGCCCCATTAAGTTGTACCACTTCTTAAGTTAGTATTTCCACTTTTGGCTTAATCGTTACAGGAGCTGGAGGTTGATAATTCAGTGAACTGTGCGGTCTAATTTGGTTGTATTCAATCCTC
>Ga0233428_1001664_pt1 | contig 23110 bp, 21 predicted proteins | sample SI_118_April2016_4_FD_179890 | JGI IMG/M metagenome (GOLD analysis project Ga0233428, IMG submission 179890) | Seawater microbial communities from Saanich Inlet, British Columbia, Canada - SI_118_April2016_120_MG | ecosystem: Environmental > Aquatic > Marine > Inlet | place: Canada: British... | reverse complement strand
TCTGGTAATAAAACGATTAACGATCATTGCACAATTTGGTTAAACGGAATCAGTCTCACCTACCCGCCAAAACTTCCAGACTGGTTCACAATAGGGAGTTAAATAAATTTATGTCAATTTCTGAAACCGCAATGACTTTTTTCGATGCCTGCGAAACCGGAAAAGGATGGGAAGGCTGTAAAGACTGCTGCCAGGATGGTGCTGGCTTTTCCTGCCAAGCCGATGCTCTGGCAGACGTCACAACCCTGGAAGGTTATACCGAATGGATGAAGGGTTTACTTACCCCCATACCCGACGGGCACTATGAACTTACCTGTTTTGCAGTTGATGCTGAAAGAAATACAGTCTCTGCATCGGCTATTTTCCACGGCACACAAACTGGCGAAGGTGGTCCTGTCTCACCGACCGGCAATAAAGTTGCTGCCGATTATGTATATGTTATTAAATTTGATGGCGATAGGATTTGCCATATGACCAAGATTTGGAACGATGGCCATTCTTTAAAACAACTTGGTTGGGCATAGATCAAAACCCACTTGCATTGAGGCAGGGTTAAAAACGGATACCTTACCTCAGCGGATGAGGGTTTAATGATTTGGCTGAAAGTTTGGTGGTTTATCATCAAACTTTTACCAATCTCAAGAATGGTAGATTTTACTCAGAAAAATTAAGCTGATTGCAGTTCAGGATCTTCGGCCAAAACACGCGCCATTTGGCTGAGCGCTTCTTGCTGAGATTTATCCTGAATGCTCATGAAGTTTCGGGCGAGTTCCAGGCACATGCGCTGAGTTGGCGCGGCCTCGTTGTGTTCCGTACCATTTTCAATCTCGTCAAAAAAGTAGCTGACCTTAACCTGGAGCACCCGCGCAATATCATAAAGCCGACTGGCTGATATTCGATTTATGCCGCGTTCATATTTATGCGCCTGCTGATACGTCACGCCAATGAGATCCGCAATATCTTGCTGGCTTAGCCCCATCATAATGCGGCGGTCGCGAATACGTGAGCCAACATAACTGTCGGTTTCCGTCGGACGGTTGTTTGATTTTTTTTCTACCTTAATTTTCATAACCAGCCTTACTATTTCTCATGTTTCTGAGTTTGAAAATTATAGATTGTTACCATTTCCGGAAATTCAACGATTTTTTTACCCTTTAATTAACAATAGATTCCAACCCACGAAGGATTTATTCCAATTCAGAACTGGAAAAAACCTATGAATCAGAACATATTACAGCCATGTGGTTAGATGTCATCGATCTTCAGGAGTTCTATGCTGATCCCTTAGGGCGGGTTGCAAGGCGTATGATCGGCCGTCATCTCCGTGAGGCCTGGCCGGATGTGACCGGAATGAATGTTTTGGGTATTGGGTTTGCAACGCCCTATTTAAACGCCTTCCGTAGTGAAGCAAGCTCGATCATTGCAGCTATGCCGGCGTCGCAAGGTGTCCTCCATTGGCCGAATGAAGGGCCGGGGCAAACAATTCTGACCGATGAAGCTGAGTTACCGCTGGATGATCTTTCTGTCGACCGGGTTATCTTGATCCATGCTGTCGAATGCAGCGAGGCAACCCGGCCCATGATGCGGGAGATTTGGCGGGTCCTTTCCGGCAATGGTCGGCTCATTGTCATTGTTCCCAACCGCCGGGGTATTTGGGCGAGAATGGAGCGCACGCCGTTCGGCTATGGCCGCCCTTACAGTCAATCCCAACTTACCCGTTTGCTACGCGACACCATGTTTACGCCGATGGTTAAACGCGCTGCCCTTTATGTGCCGCCCAGCCGGTCCCGCATGGTGATATCATCGGCCCCGGTTTGGGAAAATATTGGCCAGCGTTGGCTGGGTGCTGTCGGTGGTGCGATGGGGGGCGTAATTTCAATCGAGGCCAGCAAACAGATTTACGCGGCGACGCCAACGCTCAAAGCTTCCCGGCGACGCAGCTATGTGACCATACCAAATTCTTGAAATTAAGATTGCTCAGGATTGACGCAGCAAGAACACCGCCTGCTCACCACGGAGATTGGCAAAGCGCATACCCGTTTCGCCGATTGGTCTCGCCCGGCCACGATCATCCAGCGCAAAGCCGCGCTCAATCTGGATGCTCAGATCACAGCAAAGGGCGACAAAATCCTTGATCGTGCAAAAATGAATGTTCGGTGTATCGTACCAGTTATAGGTCAGCGTTTTGGTTTGCGGCATCCGACCGCCCAGCAATAACCCCATCCGAACCCGCCAATAGCCAAAATTCGGAAAAGAAACGACAGCATGCTTGCCGATGCGCACAAGATTACTGAGCACATTATGAGGCTCCCGCGTCGCTTGAAGCGTTTGGCCAAGCACGACAAAATCAAACGCCTGATCGGGATAATCGTCGAGGTCTTGATCAGCATCACCCTGGATCACCGAAAGACCTGCCGATACACAGGCGTTCACGCCCTCAGAGCTAATTTCAATACCTCGACCGTCAACCTGCTTCTCGTGGATGAGATAATCCAATAGCGCGCCATCACCACAACCAACGTCAAGCAGTCGACTGCCCGGCTCGATCATTTCAGCGATCATCTGTAGATCAACGCGGATTGCGCGCTTTTGTGCGTCACTCATCATTGGCTGTTCAATCCATAACGTTCGGCAGCGCCCTCAATAAAGCCGGAAAGTACTTTCCAGAATTCGGGCTCTTCTAACAAAAACGCGTCATGGCCTTTATCTGATTCTATTTCAGCGAAACTGACATTAGCTGCAACCGCGTTCAAGGCTTTGACAATCGCCCGGCTCTCGGCTGTCTGGTAGAGCCAGTCACTGGTGAAGGATATAACGCAAAACCGCGTGCCGACATCCCTAAATCCCTCAGCCAGCACGCCACTACCGTGACGCTCTGCTATATCAAAGTAATCCATTGCCCGCGTAATATAGAGATAGGAATTGGCATCGAAGCGATCGACAAAGGTGCTGCCTTGATGGCGCAAATAGCTTTCAACCTGAAAGTCTGCATCAAAGCCGAACGATATCGCATCCCGATCTTGCAAGCGGCGACCAAATTTATTCTGCAAAGCGGGCTCCGACAGATAAGTGATATGCGCGATCATACGGGCAATCGCCAACCCCCGATGCGGACGGCAATCTTGATTGAGATAATCGCCACCCCGCCAATCCGGGTCCGCCATAATGGCTTGGCGACCGACCTCATGAAACGCAATATTTTGCGCTGAATGGTGGGGCGCCGTGGCAATCGGTATGGCAGAAAAAACGCGTTTCGGATAGGCCGCTGCCCATTCCAGCACCTGCATGCCGCCCATTGAGCCGCCAATCGCTGAGAACAGTTGATCAATGCCAAGATGATCGAGCAGCAAAGCTTGCGCCCGCACCATATCGGAGACCGTAATCATCGGAAAATCGAGACCCCAAGGCTGACCTGTTTCAGGATTAATTTCCTTCGGGCCAGTGGTGCCCATGCAGCCCCCTAATATATTCGGGCAGATAACAAAAAAGCGCTCCGTATCGATGATTTTGCCGGGACCAATAACTAATTCCCACCAACCCGGCTTACCGGTGATGGGATTAATACCCGAGACAAACTGATCACCGCTGAGCGCATGGCAGACCAATATGGCATTATTCTTATTGGCATTCAGCTCGCCGTATGATTCGTAAGCGATGGTGAAGTCAGACAACTCCACGCCACAATCAAGACGCAGAGGCTCATCCTGGCCCAGCGTCACCCGCTTGCCGGCATCTCTATCTGTCACTGTTTGCGTGGCCTCCACACCGTTTTGGCCACTTGTCTGATCATTCATAACCGGTTCAATTTCAGTTTGAGCATGGGTTAAGTCCGGGCTATTTTTTACAAATATCGCAAAAATAGGTAAAGACTGGGTAAAATAAGCCCCATAGCTATGAATCAAGCGCTATTCTGTCAATCTTTTCTTTGATTTTAACGGCCTAGCAGACTATCACTGTCGCCTGCCATCGTCGTTATCATGGCGTTGAGCAAGATATTGGGGTGCAACTAAACTTATTAATGAAATGCCAGATGATAAATTAAAAAACCTGCGGAATGAACTCGATTTAATCGATATTGAGCTTCAAAACCTTTTGACCCGTCGAGCCGATATATCGCTTGAGGTTAAAAAGGTTAAGCAGGACGGAGAAATGAAATTGAAGCCAGGTCGCGAGGCCCAAATTCTGCGCGCCCTCATGGAGCGTCATCAGGGCTCTTTTCCCAAACCTCAATTGATTAGAATTTGGCGCGAAATACTGAGCGCTTCGTTGCAAGCGCAAGGCAATGTTTCGGTGGCGGTCTATGCACCTGAGAACGGCGATGAAGAAAGTTGGGGCTATGTGGCCGCAACACGCGAGCACTTTGGAGCCTATACGCAAATTGTCGCCCACCCAACACAGCGACGGGTGATTGAAGCCATTCTTGAAGACGAATGCCCAATCGGTGTTCTTCCTTTGCCGCAGCGCCAGGAAGATAATCCCTGGTGGCGACATCTGGCCGTCCAGGGAAATGCCACCAAAGGCGGCGGTGCCTCAGCCCCTGCCCGCATAATTGCGAGACTGCCTTTTGCTGCTCCGCTTGGCGAGCACGGCCATGCTACGGGAAATGCGTTGGAGTGCCTGGTCATTGCCAAAAGCGATGCGGACCCGTCCGGCGAGGATGGCACCTATATCGTGTTTGATCTTGGAGAAGACATTCCAGCAACGCGCATTGATGCCCGGATCGCGGAAAATAATATGACTGGCTCAGTAGTTACTGTCTGGCATGACGCCCAAGCGCCTGAAAGATGGCTCCAATTGATCCGGGTTGATGGCTTTATATCTCCCGATGACGCAAAATTAGATCGCCTGGCGGAAGGCTTGAGCGATCATTTAAACCAAGCAACAATTCTTGGCAGCTATGCCGTGCCCTTGGGCGCGAACGTCCTAGCTGCTCGTGACACATAAAAGAGAGACTGAAGATGGCTTCTCCTCAACCGCTCGCCGGTTTAAAAAATATCGCACCCTATATTGGCGGCGAGTCCGAAATTACCGGCTTTGACCGGATTGTGAAACTCGCATCGAACGAAGGCGCTTTCGGCCCGAGCCCAAAAACCCTCGAGGCGATCAACGCGATCGGTAATGATTTTCACCGCTATCCGGATGGCGATTGCAATGAGCTCCGTGAGCTAATTTCCGAGCGAAACAATCTGCCCAAAGATAATATCATTTGCAGTGCCGGCTCAGATGAATTGATCAGCTTACTATGTCGGTCTTATGCAGGACCCGGTGATGAGATCCTTTATTCGGCCCACGGTTTTGCCATGTACCCAATCTATGGCCGGACAGTTGGTGCCGACATTGTCGCTGCACCAGAGAACGGCATCACCGTCGATGTTGACCAGCTGCTTGCCCATGTTACCGAAAAAACCAGATTGCTGTTTATTGCCAACCCAAACAACCCAACCGGTACCTATATTCCTAAATCAGAGGTTCAGCGTCTGATCGATGGTTTATCTAAAGATGTTCTGCTGGTCCTCGACTCTGCATATGCAGAGTTTGTCGACCGGGAAGATTTTTCCAATGGCGCAGAATTCGTTACCGCCAATGAAAACGTCGTGATGCTGAGAACTTTTTCTAAAATTTACGGCATGGGTGGTCTGCGCCTTGGTTGGGGTTATGCACCGGATGAGGTGATCGATATCCTAAATCGTATGCGGAGCCCGTTTAATGTCGCTTACCCTGCGATGGTGGCTGGCGTTGCCGCGATCCAGGACGATGAATTTTTAAAAATGTCGCAAGAGCACAATATAAAATGGCTCAAATGGACGACCGACAGCATTCGCGATCTTGGTTTGGAAGTTCCAGACAGCGTGTGCAATTTCGTCATCGTCCGTTTTCCGGAAGATAAAGGCACAAACGCCACTGCTGAATCGGCCGATGTGTTTTTAAAATCCAAGGGCATCATTGTGCGCCGATTGGGTGGCTACGGCTTGCCGGATGCGTTGCGCATTTCAATTGGCTTGGAAGACGAAATGAAAATCGTCGTCGAAGCGCTTGCTGAATTCGTGGGCAAATAAGATGGCAAAATCTGATATTCTTTTTGAACGGATCGCACTAATCGGCATTGGACTGATCGGCTCCTCGATCGCGCGTGCGGCAAAACGCGATGGCTTGGTCGGCCACATCTCTGTCTCAGCGCGCAGCCAGGAAAGCCTGGATAAAGCGATGGAGCTTGGTATTGCCGACAGCGTAACTCTTGATCAAGCCGCCGCTGTCAAAGATGCGGATTTGGTTATCATCTGCTCGCCGATCGGTGCTTATGGCACCATCATTGAAGCTATCGCCCCGGGCCTAAAGCCGGGCGCAATTGTCAGCGATGTTGGCTCCGTCAAGCAGGCTGTGGTGCGTGATCTAGGACCCCATATCCCTGAAGGTGTGCATCTTGTGCCAGCCCATCCCGTCGCCGGCACCGAGCATTCCGGCCCGGAAGCCGGTTTTCCTGAATTGTTTGAAGATCGCTGGTGCATTATCACACCGCCGCCTGGCACGGATGAAAAATCAGTCGACCGCGTCACTCAGTTTTGGGAAGCGCTTGGCTCCGATGTCGAAATCATGGAGCCCAATCACCACGATTTGGTGATGGCCATGACGTCACATTTGCCTCACTTGATCGCCTACACCATTGTCGGCACGGCAACCGATCTTGAAAAATCACTGACCAACGAAGTGATTAAATTCTCTGCCGGTGGTTTCAGAGACTTCACCCGGATCGCCGCATCTGATCCGACAATGTGGCGCGATGTGTTTCTAAATAATCGCGATGCTGTCCTCGAAATGCTGCAAAGATTTAGCGAAGACATTACGGCGCTGCAACGCGCCATTCGTTGGGGTGAAGGTGAGACGTTGCACGATCTGTTTTCACGTACTCAAGAAGTGCGCCGCGGCGTGATCGAAGCCAAGCAGGAAAAAATGTACGATTAGAACTGGCTCGGTTTTACCGGAGGCGGCACATCTTCGCCCCAATCAATCGCGGGAACGGCCATCAATGGTACAGGACCCGCCGAAAATTGGCCATCTTGCAACGTGAGTGGCAGGCTAATTATACGCTTCCCCCCATTATCTCGCCTTGATAACACACCCAATACAAGCTTCGCCATTGCAGCGTCACCAGAGCGAATATAGCCGGCATTTTTTAGTTTATTGATGGCCGGGAAAAACCCCTGGAAATTAGCCGACATAGCGGCCAAAGGCTGCAAATTTTTATCGAGAGCAAGCGTTCCCGTCGCATGGGTCTTAAGCGTGCCATAGGTTGCATCAAGCAATTCAATCTCAATGATGCCACCCCGATCACGCCATTTGGCTAGGTTCTGAACAGTAATTGAAGGTTGGAGATGTCCGATGACGCTCAGTTCAGTTGAAAGCTTTTGAACATTCAGCCCTAAAGGTAGATTAAGAAAATTAGGCAGCCGCACTTCTTCTAAATACGCCTTCAATGAATAGGTTTTAGTCTTCGCATTGCCATAGCCAGCCGCTTCACCGGGCCTCAATCTCTCGCTGTTAATAGAGCCCGATTTTGCGGCAATGATCGCCTTGGAGTTCTGCTCGGAGAAATTAACACCTGCAAAATTCATCTGGAATCTCTCCGGCCAACCATCGGCATAAATTTTTGTTGCCATAAAAAACTTCTGCGCCTCACCGACAAATCGATAGCGGCCTCCCTTATCTTCGAACGTCACGTCATGGGCACCGGATAGATCGACGGTAAATTGGCGGAAATTCCACGGTTTCATTTCCGCGCTCGCCTGTCCGCCCTGCCAAAGCCATTTTTCGCCGCCGAGATCTTGATGACTGGCACCGAACAAATCCTTGGTTTGCAATTTAGGCTCAGTCAGGACGACTTTAAATTTGAACGGAAAACCGCTGACATCAATTTTTTGATAAGAGGCAACCACTCCTTGGCGAGCCCGATCGGCAATCCAATCACTCATTGCCTCCTTCATATTTGTCGCAACGACGAACCAATAAATCGTGTAAAGCACCGCCGTCATCGCAATCACAATGGCAGCGATCAAAAGATTGCGGAAAACTCGGAAATGTTTGGGTGGCTTGTAATCAAGCGATGCATGACGTGCGGCTTTAGACCGTTCGCGAATGGCCTTCTCAAGATCCAGATTTTTTGGGTTATAGGCCATTATTTACTCTTAGCATTCGGTTTATTGAGCGCTCGCATATAAACGCTTGGACAGTTGCGAGTGAGACAGTAATCTAAATCAAATTCCAAAAGTGATCAAAACATGACTGAGCCCGCCCCCCCACCCAGCGCCTCCCACAGCTCCCAAAACCTGTGGATAGCAGCCATGCCGGCCGCTTTTGTGTTTCTTTGGAGCACCGGGTTTATTGGCGCCAAATTTGGCATGCCCTATGCCGAACCGTTCACCTTTCTATCGTTAAGATTCGTCATAGTCATTGGTCTAATGCTGATCCTTTGCCTTGTTACCCGTGCCCCTTGGCCGAAGGATGCCAAAGCCATATTCCACATCGCCATCGCTGGTGCTTTGGTAAATGGCGTCTACCTAAGTGGCGTATTTTCTTCTGTGAAGGTGGGACTACCGGTCGGTCTGTCAGCTCTAATTACCGGATTGCAGCCAGTACTGACGGCTATTTTTGCCCGTCATTTGTTAGGTGAGACAGTCAGCAGTAAGCAATGGATGGGTATTTTGATCGGCTTTATCGGTGTTGTGCTGGTGGTGTTCAATAAAATCCACGGTCCAGAGAGCAATATTTTAGGCATCTCCTTGGCCACCATTGCACTTTTGGGCATCACGGCGGGCACGCTTTATCAAAAGAAATATTGCAGCACGATGAATTTGCGGAGCGGCTCGGTTATTCAGTTCTCATCTTCGCTAATTATCGTATCGCTCCTGGCGGGCAGTTTAGAGACTCGGGAAATTCAATGGAGCGGGGAGTTTATTTTCGCCATTCTATGGCTGGTGATCGTCTTATCAGTCGGCGCGATATCCCTGCTGTCGATGCTCATCAGGCGCGGCGCTGCTTCCAAAGTGGCAAGTCTGTTTTATCTCGTACCACCGGTAACAGCCCTGATGTCATTTTTCGTCTTTGATGAAACATTGGGGCCACTTGAATTAGTCGGCATGGCGGCAGTTGTTGTCGGAGTCGCCATGGTTACCCGAGAGAAGGCATGACGGCCCAAAAAGACATTTGGGTCTTTGGCTATGCGTCCTTGATGTGGCAACCGGATTTCGACTTTATAGAGCGACATCCCGCGCTACTGTTTGGCTTTCACCGTGCTCTTTGTGTCTATTCCTATTTATATCGCGGAACCCGCGACAAACCTGGATTGGTCGCCGGCCTTTTGCCGGGTGGTTCCTGCAAAGGTGTCGCCTTCCGCGTTGCTGAGGATGATTGGGAAGAGGTGCATCGAAAATTGCACGAGCGCGAAATGGTCTATGAGGTTTATATTCCGAAATGGATGCAGGCTGATATCCAGGGCAATAGGCAACAGGTGTTTGGCTATATCGCTAATCCCGAAAATGATCAATATGCCGGAGATATCAATGAAGAGGAAATCGCCCGACTTATCAGTGAAGGCATCGGCACCAGCGGCACTGGCCAGGAATATTTAGAGAATACGATCAAACATTTGAGAGAGTTGGGCATTCGCGATCAAAAACTTGAGCGCGTCTTGGCGGCGCTTAAATAGGCAGCTCAGTCGTTCGCGATCTTCGACAACAAAGCGATCAATTGGCCGCGCTCTTCGGTCGACAAATTTGCCGCGATCCGATCTTCATGCCCCATAACCATCGGTTTAAGTTTCTCTATTAAAGCTTCACCTTGTTGGCTGAGCACCAAAGCATAGGAACGCCGGTCAACCGGTGAGGGTCGCCGCTCAACCAGGCCTCTCGATTCCAAGGCATCAATAACAGCCACCATGGTCGAACGTTCAATGCCCACAGCGCGCGCTAGGGCAGATTGGGTAAGACCGGGATTTGAATAGACCAATAGAGCGACGCCAAATTGTCCCGGCGTCACCTGGACTTCGCTCATGGTTTTAACGAAATCATTAAACACAGTAATCTGAGCTCGACGTAGATGATAGCCGAGCAATGTCGGCAGAATATCGAAATCGATATCTGCGTCATTTGTACTGGCCTCAGAGGCTGAAAGTGTTTTATCCACCACGGTTTTCAATCAATTTTTTTTAAACAGTTAATTAAATATGCTGCGACCATAAGATTTATGCCTAACCTTGTCTATACACGCCACAGTATTTTTAGTGTAGCCGAAAACTGCCATTTTTTTCAATTCAACTAACCTCTAAAGAAGGACTGTTTTCAGCCATTTGGCGTAGGGCAAAGCGCTGTAATTTTCCAGTTGCTGTCAAAGGCATCTCGTCCACAAAGAACATGCGACGCGGACATTTGTAGATCGATAAATTAGCGGTCAGCGAATCTGTCAATTCCTGTTCAAGTGCATCGGTCGAACCGCTGATATCGGGGGCGACCATAAACAACGCCAACCGTACGAGACCATCTTCATTGGGCACACCGACAACAGCAGCTTCCTGGACGGCGTCGTTTTTGAGAACCTGATCTTCAATTTCGGATGGGCTCACCCATTGGCCTGATATTTTGAGCATGTCGTCCGCCCGTCCCTGATATTCGTACCAGCCCTCTTCATCAAAAGTGAACATGTCATTAGTGCAATACCAGCCATCTTTGAAAACTTCCCGGGTTTTCTTTTTCATATTCCAATAGCCGCTGGCGACACAGGACATTCGAACCCATAACACACCCGGCATATTTGGCTCGGTCACCACGTCGCCATCCTTGTCGATTATTTTCACTTCGGTTCCAGGTGTTGGCACGCCGCAGGTGCCGGGGTTCATTTTATCCGGTCGGTTGGCGAGGAACAGGAAGCAGGTCTCGGTCGCGCCGATACCTTCCAACATGGGGCGCCCAGTGGCCTCCATCCATTGATCAAATAACGAGCGTGGGAGCTTTTCTCCGGCCGTCAGATAATAACGCACATTTTTAAAATCTTGGTTTTCTGCAACGCCGTCCCGCAACATATTTCGGTAGAAAGTCGGCACGCTGAGCAAAATCGTCGGTTTGTATTTTTCAACGATTGCCGCAACAGAGGCGGCATCCGGCCATTCGGGATAAAGAATAACCGTCGCTCCCAGCCTAATCGGTGCCAAAAAACAATGCGCCAGGGAAAATGCGAAAAACAGTTTTGACGAGCCGTAGATGCGGTCGCCCGGGCCAACCCCCATAAGCTCACCCATCAAATGCTCAGCAGAAAATATTGATTTTTGACTATGAACAACGCCTTTGGGCTTACCTGTTGTGCCGGATGAATACATCCAAAGCGCCGGGTCATTCGGCTTCAATTCGACGGCCTCCAATTCCTTTGAGGCGGGATCCATTATATTTGGCAAATTGTGAAAATCAGGATACTCAGCATCGGTGATAATGACTGCTGGATTAGCCGTTACATCTGCAGCAATTTCCTGAAAGCCGTCGATGAACATGTTATCAAGAATAAAGGCTTTGGCCTCGCTGTCATTCAACGTATAGGCAACATCAGCCGCACTTAAGCGCAAATTAACCGCGATCGGCACGGCGCCAATTTTCATGAGCCCCAAATAACAATAGAAGAATTCCGGTGTATCACGCACCATCATAACGGTGCGGTCGCCCTTCGATATACCCAATTTCAAAAAGGCATTTCCCGCTTGATTCACGCGATGCCACAATTGACAATAGGTCACGGTTTCATCGCCGCAAACGAGCGCGATATCGTGATTTTGGCCACGCGCTATCGAGGGACCGAGAACTGCCTCGGCCATATTAAGCGATTTTCTGTCTGAACCGTTGGTCGAGGACACTGAGGACCCCCCCTCTGTATATATATTTCTGCGACGCGACAGCTATTCATTTATTGGAATTATTAACTGTATTGTTGGGCTACCGAACGTTTTTAGTCAAGCATTTGCTCATGTTAATTGGAAAAAATTTGCTTTAGAATGGCGAACCTAATATCTAGTGAGTTGGTAAGCGAAGATTGACCAGGTAATTGACCAGGTAATTGACAGGGGAATTGATAAATGGCGGCCAAATACAGTGTGAAAGATATCAAACGGACGTCTAAGGTGCTTTTAGTCCTGGGCGGCTTCGTTCTGATGGCAGCTTTAACAGCATGCAGTTCAAGTTCGGGGAGTTGGCAGCATCCAACAAAACCAAAAGATATGTGGTCGGCTGATATTTCTGCCTGTAAAAGTCGGGCCAGCATGCTGATCTCCCGTCAGTTAGATATCGACAGCGATTCTAACTTTCGCGTTCAAGATGATCTCCAAGTTCAGTTCGCCGCTCACGATGCGCGCAAAAAACGCTATGCCTATTTCACCAATTGTCTTTCGGGCAAAGGTTATCGACAGGTTTCTGGCAATTAGCTGAGCCGGACGATCAGAGACAAACGACACCATGGATAAATCCGCAAATGATGTGCTGAGCCAGCTTCTATCGGACGCCGGTATTGAATATTCTGCGGCGGCGGTTAGGGATATTATAAAAGGTGTTGCCGCCAGCCCGGGTAGCGATGGTGCTATTGGCCCAGCAGATTCATGGCACCAACTCGTCGGCCTAGACATTTCTTCCGCATTAGCAGGTGCCTTAACCTCAGAATTAGAAATTGCCCTAAAAATTGATGATGGCTTGGGCGATGGGTCCAATCCTTCGAAAGCACGGCTGGCAGATCTTCGCGGCGAGCTGAAAGCTCAAAGTCTGGATGGCTTTATCATCCCACTGGCCGATGAGCATCAAGGCGAATATGTCCCAAAAAATGCCCAAAGACTGGCCTGGCTCACCGGCTTTACGGGCTCCGCCGGCCTCGCCATCGTGCTCAAAAAAAAGGCGGCAATTTTTGTCGATGGGCGCTACACCTTGCAGGCTAGCGAACAAGTAGATGAGGATCAATTTGAGATCAATCATTTGATCGACCAACCTGCTGACACTTGGATTTCAGAAAATTTAAAAAACGAAGCCGTCCTGGGCTTTGACCCCTGGCTGCACACTTCCGATGGCGTTGTCAGGTTGCGAAAAGCTTGTGCAAAAGTGGGCGCAAAATTGTCACCCGTTGACGCCAATCCCGTCGATGCGGTATGGCACAATCAACCGCACCCACCGCTGACGCCGGTGACTTTGTTGGGATCTGACCTAACCGGCCGAGCTTCCATTGAAAAACGCCAAAACACAGCTCTCGCGCTACAAAGTGAAGGTCTTGCCGCCTGTGTACTCACCGCACCAGACTCGATTGCCTGGGCCGCCAACATCCGTGGCGGCGACGTACCTTACACGCCGTTTTCTTTGAGCTTCGCCATACTTCATGCCGATTGTAAGCTCGCGATATACGGTGATCTCAGAAAATACCCGAGCTCCTCAATCAAAGATCTGGAACAGGATATCTCGCTCCACCCAAGAGAGGATTTTTTACCGGCGCTCCATAATCTGGGGGCGCAAAAATCCAAAATCGGTGTCGATCTGTCCAGCGCCGCCGAAATAATCACCAAAACCCTGACCGATGCAGGTGCCAGCCTGCAGCGTTTAACCGACCCCTGCCAATTGCCCAAAGCCAAAAAGAACGCGGTCGAATTAGACGGTATGAAGCAAGCTCATGTAAGAGATGGCATCGCCCTCACCCGCTTTCTGGCCTGGCTGGATGAAACAGCGCCGGGCGGAGATCAGACGGAAATATCGGTCGCGGATCAATTGGAAGCTTTTCGCCGGGAAGGTGATAAGATCCAGGGCCTAAGCTTTCCAACCATTTCAGGCTCGGGGCCCAATGGCGCTATTGTGCATTACCGCGTGACGCCTGAAAGCAACCGTAAGCTGGATCAAAATTCGCTCTATTTGGTGGATTCCGGCGCTCAATATTTGGATGGCACCACGGATGTCACCCGAACGATTGCCATCGGCACGCCGAGCGCAGAAATGAAAGACAGGTTTACCCGCGTTCTTAAAGGCCATATTGCGCTCGTAAGTGCGGTTTTCCCAATGGGCACCAGCGGCTCACAATTGGATGTCTTGGCACGCGCTGCGTTATGGCAAATTGGTCTGGATTATGATCATGGCACCGGTCATGGCGTCGGCAGCTATCTCGGCGTTCATGAGGGACCGCACCGAATTTCAAAGATTGGCAACCGTATCGCTCTGGAGCCTGGTATGATCGTCTCAAATGAGCCGGGATATTACAAAACGGGTGAATATGGCATTCGAATTGAGAGTTTACTTGCCGTGGTGGTGCCACCACAGCCTGAAACCACCGAAGCTATGGGAGCAAAGCCCCTCCTCGGTTTTGAGACACTTACCTTGGCCCCGATCGACCTCAGATTGATAGAAAAAGCTCTCTTAACCCGGCAAGAAATGGATTGGCTCAACGGATATCATCATAGAGTAAGAACCACGCTCGGCCCGTTGCTGGACAAAAAAACCCAGAAATGGCTCGAACTCAAATGTGTTGATATTAACTAGATTAATATGGCTTATTCACGAAATGGGTGCTGGTGATTGCCCTTATTGCCATTTCTGCTATTTTTCCTTATAAAATCAAATTGTTATAATTGGTCTACGATATAAAAATACTTACTTAATTTATACATTTATTCGGCCCGAAAGGGTCAGCGACTATTAAATTTAAAAATTTAGCTAAAAAACTAACGTAATTTCGAGGAATACTTATGGCTGGCACGCCGACAAAGAAGCTTTTCACCGCTGAAATCAAAATGATGAAGGAGAAAGGCCAGGAATTGCCGCAACACGTTTTTGAAACGAGCGGTTCAGAGGCTGCACCTACGCCCACTTCCAAAGGCGTATCCAATGCGCAATTGCTTTCTGCCATCCTTGATCTCCAAATAATCATGCGGAAAAACAACCAGGCAAGTGCTGAGCCCGCTGCCGCACCCGTTGCAGCCCCAGAACCTTCCGATGCCTCGCCCGAGACGACACAGTTAGAGCAGGATTTTGAAGCGGCGACGGCGCTTAAAAATGAAATTCGGGCGCTGTCGCGCTCAATTCAGGAAACAAAATCTGAAATTCGCTCCATGCAAGGCGGCACGCAGGGTGGCGACCAGGTCTTGAAGGCGTCGCATGAATTGGATGCCGTTGTTCAAGCGACCGAAGATGCGACAAACATAATTCTTGAATCCACTGAGAAAATTGATGAATTGGCGGCAAAACTTCAAAATAATGCTGACAATGAAGATGATCGGGGCGCCGCCGATGAAATCATGGAAATCACGATAAAAATGATCGAAGCGTGTAACTTTCAGGACCTTACCGGTCAACGTATTACAAAGGTTGTCAGCGCTCTCAAATATGTCGAGGATCGCATCAATGCGATGATTGAAATTTGGGGCGAGGAAGATATTTCCGAAGTTGATGCCTCGGTTGCTGATGAGACAGATGGAGACAAAAACCTCCTCAATGGCCCGGCTATGGGTGATGAAGGTATCGCTCAAGACGACATCGACGCCCTTTTTGACTAATACTCGATCCTGAGACTCCGCCATTTCTGTGGGTCTTATTGCTGATTTCTACTAAAAATCATTGAAATTTGCTTAAGCCATCCAAACATAGATGTATTGCTAGAAATGCACAAATTGGATTGTAAAAAAAGCTCATTTGATGCCGAAAGATAGCGCAGAAGAAATAGCTATTCCCAAGACCGTTAGCCTCGACTCTGAAATGCGCAAAATTGTGCTCGCGGGGGTCAAGTTCCTATTGGCACGCCTCAAGCAAAATAAGGTTATAGAAGCTGAGACGGAATATAAAGACGTCCTCCTGACACCGCTTCTAATGCAAAAATATCTTGATCTCGTGCGCGACAATCTCGACCTCGGAAAAGATTTATTTGTCGATGAAGCAGGCAATCGTGTTTTAGATTTAGATACACCACTGGTTTGTGGTGCCACCTTGAGCGAAATTGAACGCATGCTTGTCTATACCTGCGCCAGTAAAATTTTTGTAACCTCGAAGAAACCCAAAGTCATCAAGGAGAAGAAGAAAAAGGGATTTGGGTTTTTTGGTGGAAAAAAAGACAAAGACGCAGACGGAGAAGCAGCTAAAAAACTAGATGAAGGGGCCGACAAGCTGGCCGAACTTAAACCTCATCTTATTTATGCCTGGCAGCTCCCGCTCGTCGATGCTTACCAAAAATTGCAACGCGAGCATTATCAAGCGCTCGGCGATACGCTCCTATTTTTAGACACACCTCAAAAAGTAAGCGTTGTTGCCGGTCTCAGCCCTGGTGCGATTGCCGATGTTCGGAAACTTACCGAGGAGCGATTTGAGACCATCCTACGCGTCAAACCTCAAGCAATCGCGGGTATGTCGCAAATTAAATCCAAAGCCAAATTTGATTTTTTATTTAAAACCGCAAAAAAACGCGTCTTTGACTTTTTCGCTCGTGAACAACAATACGTTGCTGAAATACTGGGCGTCCATGAGGACATTGCCTGGGCCTTGGACCAAAGCGTTGCCGATATGTCGATGGAAAGTTTGCCGGTGATCAGTCGGCTGAAAATGCCTTTCCTCAAAGTATTCATGGAAGTTTTCCGAGAAGAATTTGGTGATTTCGCGAAACTTATTCTGCGTGAGCCTGAATTTGCGACGGCGCATTTGAAGCCAATTATCGAAGAATTCGTCAATATGATGTCGGGTGATTCGATGGCTGACGATAAAGAAGATGCCGTTGCCAATATTGTAAGTCTCAAATGGCGTGGCCAGAAAGACGATGTTCTCGAATGGTATAAGACCTTGAAACAGGAGCAAAAAGAGGCCGCGGCAGAAGAAAAAAAGCTGGCAAAATTAACCAAGAAAAAATTGAAATAGGCTTTTTTCGCACCATCTCCGCTTTTTTTGCTCTAAAACCACCTAAATCCATCAAATTTCTCTATTATTTTGAACTCATACCACTTGATTGCTAAGCGGATATGATCAGAATAGCGCGACCTTTAATGGGAATTAAGATTCTCGCAGGAAATTGTACTGAAATATGAGTGATGCGACTAAAAAAGAGATGAGTTCGAGCGCCATTTGGGGCGGTCGGTTTGATGGGGGTCCGTCAGAAATCATGGAACGCATTAATGCGTCAATTGATTTCGATAAGCGGATGTATGCCCAGGATATTGCTGCGTCTCAAGCCCATGCAGCCATGCTCGTCGCTCAAGATATCATTTCGGCCGAAGATGGCGCCCGGATAAGTGACGGGCTCGAGCAGATTCTGGCCGAGATCACGGCCGGTGAATTTGAGTTTAAGACCGCGCTTGAAGATATTCATATGAACATTGAAGCCCGGCTTACCGAGATCATCGGCGATGCGGCCGGCAGGCTGCACACCGCCAGGTCCCGAAATGATCAAGTCGCCACCGATTTCAAACTTTGGGTCAGAGACGAGCTTGATGGCCTGGACGCCGCACTAAAGTCTTTTCAAGCCATGCTGATTGCCCGGGCCGAAGAACACGTCCAGACGATCATGCCGGGCTATACCCATTTACAAACGGCGCAGCCGGTGACACTTGGCCACCACCTTTTAGCCTATGTCGAAATGATTGGGCGAGACAGAAGCCGGGTTGTCGATTGCCGCACAAGAATGAACGAGAACCCCTTGGGGTCGGGCGCGCTCGCCGGCACATCTTTTCCAATAGATCGGCACGCGACAGCCGCGGCGCTTGGCTTTGATGGTCCGACAACAAATTCTCTGGATGCGGTATCAGATCGGGATTTCGCCCTTGAATATATGTCCCTGGCCGCCATTCTTTCGGTGCATCTCTCCAGGCTCGCCGAAGAAATCGTCGTCTGGGCAAGTGCGTCCTTTGGTTTTGTCAATTTACCGGACAGTTTTTCGACCGGTAGCTCCATGTTACCGCAAAAAAGAAATCCGGATGCGGCGGAGCTGGTGCGGGCTAAATCAGGCCGGGTGATCGGCAACCTCAACAGTCTTCTGATTGTTATGAAGGGTTTGCCGCTGGCCTACAGCAAAGATATGCAAGAAGACAAAGAGCCGGTTTTCGAGACAGCTGATACGCTGGCGCTTACCGTTGCAGCAATGACCGGCATGTTTGAGGAAATTACCTTCAACGCAGACAGAATGCTGGCGGCTGCCAAAGCTGCTAACTCCAACGCGATTGATCTCGCCGATTGGCTGGTCCGGGTTCTGGGCAAGCCCTTTAGGGAAGCGCACCATATCAGTGGCGCCATGGTCAAACTAGCCGAAGGCAAAAACTGTACGCTGGAAGAATTATCGCTTGGCGACATGCAGAGCATCGAGCCCGCCATAACCGAAGACGTTTTGGCCCAGCTTGATATTGAGCAAGCCTTGAACGCGCGGTCGAGTTTTGGCGGAACCGCACCCGAAAACGTCAAAGACGCTTGCGCTCAGGCACGTCTTAAGTATCTTGGATAAAGTAACTTTGGATTTTAGCTGATGACATACCGTCAATTGCGAAAATGGATATTTGCTTTATTGGTCGTCTTGATGACGTTACCGATGCTATCGGCCTGCGGTAAAAAGGGCAAATTAGAGCCCCCGCCCGGTGAAAAATCCGATTATCCGCGAGAATATCCAACCTATTGAGCTTTTTCGCTAAATCAATAAACTGAGCCTGACATGGATCATTTTGACTACAAAAACGGCATCCTCTCTGCCGAAGACGTGGCTATCTCCGAAATAGCGGAGGCTGTCGGCACGCCTTTTTATTGCTATTCGACAGCGACGATTGAGCGCCACTATCAGGTTTTTGCTGAGGCACTTGAGGGTCTCCCGGCGACGATTTGCTATGCCGTCAAAGCGAACTCCAATCTGGCTGTTATTAAAACCCTTGCCGATAAGGGGGCTGGTGCAGACGTTGTCTCCTCTGGCGAATTAATGCGCGCGCTTAAAGCCGGTGTGCCCGCCAAAAAAATCGTTTTTTCCGGCGTTGGCAAAACGCGGGATGAACTCGCTCACGCGCTTAAGGAAGATATTCTTCAGATCAACATCGAATCTGAGCCGGAATTGCACGTCCTCAATGAGGTTGCGGGCGAAATGGGCAAAAAGGCAGAAGTCGCTTTCCGCATCAATCCGGACATCGATGCGCATACCCATGACAAAATTTCGACCGGTCGCTCGGAAGATAAATTCGGCATCGAGTGGACACGCATTCACGATGTTATTACGCGTGCCAGCAAACTGCCTCATATTAAGATTGCCGGCCTCGCCATCCATATCGGCTCACAATTGACCGAGTTGCAGCCGTTCCGCGACGCCTTTATTCGGCTGAGAGACATCGTTGCAATCCTGCGCGCCGATGGTCACGCCATGACGAGACTTGATCTCGGCGGTGGTCTTGGCATCCCTTACGATGATGCCCGCACACCCAGCCCGGCTGATTACGGCAAAGTCGTGAAAGAGGTTTTGGGTGATCTTGACTGCGATCTGTTGTTTGAGCCGGGCCGTCTAATAGTTGGTAATGCCGGTATTTTAGTGACCAAGGTCGTCTATGTGAAAGAAGGCGCGACCCGCCGCTTTCTAATCTTGGATGCGGCCATGAACGATCTGATGCGGCCCAGCCTCTATGATGCCAAGCATAATATCGTTGCCGTTATTGAGCCAAATGAAGGCGCAAATCTGGAGCGCGTCGACGTTGTTGGCCCGGTTTGTGAGACCGGCGATACCTTTGCGACCGAGCTGGATTTACCCGCCGCCGAAGCCGGTGATTTACTGGCCATTCGCTCGGCGGGAGCTTACGGCGCCGTTATGGCCTCAACTTATAACAGCCGCGACCTGATTCCTGAGGTTTTGGTCAAAAAAGGCGCTTATTCAATTATTCGCGAGCGCATTGCAGCTGAGACTATGCTATCTTACGAAAATCTGCCAAACTGGGAGTCGTAAGCGGCAGATGTAAGCTAATTTGTCGCAAATAGTGGAAACGGTAGAAATTTGCGAAATAAGCCGAAAAAAGACGAATTTTTATACAAGATTTACCTCAGGCTCGCTAAAGCCAGCCTGACATGGGAGCGCTTGTGGCCGGCGCTCTGGCCGGCTGTTGCCTTGGCCGGCGTGTTTTCAATCGCAGCCCTGCTTGAGCTTTTCTCGCATCTTCCGATTTGGCTGCATGCCGGGATCGTTGTTGCGTTTTTAATTGGCTTTTTGGCAGCCCTACAAAAAGCTGTTACCCGGCTGCCGCGCATTAAAGTCATCCAGGCCCAGCATCATATTGAACAAGCCAGCCAACTCAATCACCGCCCGTTAGCAGCGCTTGATGATACGTTGGCGGCAGGCGGCGGCGATGCCACAGCGCGCGCATTATGGCGGGCGCATCAGGCACGCATGGCTCAAGAGACCGATCATCTTAAATTGGGCATACCACAAGCGGGTCTCGCCAAACGCGACCCCTGGGGTATGCGGGCCGGCATCGCGCTGATGCTGGTCGTTGGTGTGATCGCTGCCGGTAGCGATAGTTTCAATCGTTTGGGCCGAGCCCTATTACCCGAGCTATCCGCCCTCACTTTGGGTCGCTCAGTTAGCATCAATATTTGGATTACGCCGCCAGCCTATACGAACGTGCCGCCGATCATTCTCAATGCCGGCACTCAAATCCCTGAGACATCTGCTAGCAAGCAGCCGAAACTTCTGAAAATACCAGCCGGCAGCACGTTTCTCGCGCAAGTGAATGGCGGCGGTGCCGTGCCGCAACTCACTTTGGGGAAAGCCGCAAAAGCAACTGACATGCTGAATTTCGATCGCATCGAAGCGGATGCCTATCACCTGGAGGCCGAGCTCGGCGGTGAAGGCGAAAATGCAACCAACTTGGATATCGGCGATCGCCTCTCGATCATGCAACACGGCCACGAATTGGCCGGCTGGCCGCTCAGCCTCAAGAAAGATACCGGCCCGGTTGTTGAGTTTTCAGGCGCGCCGGAAGCAACGCCGCAGCTCCGCCTGCAACTGCCCTTCTCCGCCAAAGACGATTACGGCGTCAAAACTGTCAGAGCATCGATCCGTCGCTTGGATGGCAAGAAAATTCCAGGCGGCGAAGATGAGATTATTCTCCGCCTGCCCCTACCCGGTCAGGAAAAGACCAATGTTAAAGGCAAGTCCAACCATGATCTGGTGTCCCATGTCTGGGCCGGCCTACCGGTCCTGGTTCACTTGCTGGCCAGTGATGAGCTTGGCCAGACCGGTCTCAGCCAGGTAGAACCCGTCGTGTTGCCCGAGCGCCGATTTAGCCATCCGGCAGCCAAGGAATTGTACGAAATTCGTAAACGCCTGGCCGTCGACCAGCGCTCTCGCATTTTAGCTGGTCTCAAACTCGATCAACTTTCCGAAGAGCCCAAATTATTCCAAGGCAACAAAGCGGTTTATCTGGGTCTCCGAGTTGCCCGCGAACGTCTCAAACGCGACAAGCGCGAACGTGCTGTGGTCCAGGTTCAAAAAATGCTATGGGATATGGCGCTTCGGATTGAGGAAGGCTTGGCCGCAACCGCGGGCGCTGATTTGCGTGCCGCCCAGCGCCGCCTGATGGAAGCACTTGATCGCAACGCTGATGCCAAAGAGATCGAGCGCCTGATGAATGAAGTGCAAAAGGCGCTCGAGAAGTTTATGTCGTCATTGATGCGGGAATTGCAACAGCGCGGCCAGCTCCAGCAAATGGACCCCAATGCACAGACCATGACCAATCAGGACATTCAGCGCATGCTCGACCGGGCCCGTGAGCTTATGCGCCAAGGCAATCGCGATGCTGCCAAACAGTTGATGGCGGAACTCCAACGCATGCTGGAAAACCTGCGCAGCGCCTTGTCGCGTGGTGGTCGTCAGAGCCAGCAATCCAAGCAGGCGCAAAAGACCATGAAAGAGCTGCGCGACATCATCCGCCGTCAACAAAAGCTGTTGGATGAAACTCATAAACGCGCCCAGCGAGACCCGGCGGAGCGTGAACAAGAAGGCAAGAAAGATACCGAAGGTCTCAAAGACCAAGAAGGCATTCGCCGCCAGCTTGGTAAAATGATGCAAAAATTTGGCGAGATGATGGGTAAGATTCCAAAAGGTCTCGGCACCGCTGAGCGCGCCATGCGGGAGGCCGAAAAATCCTTGGGCCGTGGCCGCCAAGGCGAATCCGTCGGCCCACAAGGCCGCGCCCTTGATGCGCTCCGCAAAGGGGCTCAGAACTCCGCCCGCGCTCTCGCTCAACGCATGGGCCGTGGGCGTGGACGGGCAAATGGCCAACGCGGTCCCGGCGGACGTTTTGGCGCTTTCAGTGGTCCGCGCCTGCGTGGTATGCGGCCAGGCAACCGCGATCCCTTTGGCCGCCGCCAACAAGAAGAAGGCAACCAAGGCACGGCAACCGGCCGGGTTAAAATCCCCGGCGAGCGCGAAATGCAACGCGCCCGCGAAATCTTAAATGAACTCCGCCGCCGCGCCGGTGACCTCTGGCGCCCCGAAATGGAACTCGACTATATCGAACGGCTCCTCAAGCGGTTTTAATTAAGTAAACTGTCGCCCAATCGTCACAAAAACTCTGTCCGCTCTGCCCTCAGAATCGGACATGAATGGGATAGAGCAAAAAAGTCTGCTTTTGACCCAAAACGGAATTCAAAGTTCCTTTACAGTGGCGCAGGGAAATTCAACCCAGAATTTGCTACCCTTACCTTTTGTACTTTCAAAACCGATCCGGCCACCCATAAGTTCAACCAAATGTTTCGATATCGTCAGGCCAATACCGGTTCCCTTAACAACGGCGTCATCAAAACCCAGTCGATTGAACGCTTCAAATACTTGCGCTTGCGAGTCCTTGTGAATACCAATACCAGTATCCTCAATTGTGATCCTGGTAATTCCCATATCCACACCTTCGCAACCCAGAAAAATCTTTCCATCTTCGATGTTATACTTGATTGCATTGGTGAAAATATTCAACAGGACTTGTTTGAACTTAATTTTATCGACCATCACTGCGACATTTTCATGACCATCACACAAGTCAACGAACTTGATATGCCGCTCTTTCATCAACTCGTTAATATAAGGGATAATCTCAACCAGAATTTTCTTTGGCGACACTTCTTCTATACGCAGT
>Ga0233428_1001655_pt1 | contig 23165 bp, 20 predicted proteins | sample SI_118_April2016_4_FD_179890 | JGI IMG/M metagenome (GOLD analysis project Ga0233428, IMG submission 179890) | Seawater microbial communities from Saanich Inlet, British Columbia, Canada - SI_118_April2016_120_MG | ecosystem: Environmental > Aquatic > Marine > Inlet | place: Canada: British... | reverse complement strand
TGGTGATATTCGCGGCGTGATTGCGCCGGAAGCTGCCAATAACGCAACACGCGGCGGCTCGCTTATTCCGACCGTTGCCTTTGGCATTCCCGGAAGTCTCGGCACCGCTATTTTGTTGGGTGCACTTTTGATCCAAGGATTGAAGCCCGGCCCCGATATGTTGACTTCAGAGCTGCACATTACTTTCAGCATGGTCTGGACGATCGTGATCGCTAATATTGTTGCCGCCGCCCTCCTGATGATGTGGAGCAAGCAGGTCGCCAAAGTTGCATTCTTACCCGGTCATTTGCTCGTGCCTGGCGTTATCTTATTTGTTTTCCTAGGCGCCTGGCTCGGTGGTGCAGATATTGGGGATTGGATTTCCTGCCTCACCTTTGGGGTTATAGGTTTTATCATGAAGCGTGGTGGTTGGCCGCGACCGCCTTTAATTTTAGCCTTAATCCTTGGCAATATTATGGAAAATGCTTTCCAAATTAGTATGGGTGCGCATGACGGATTTGGCTGGCTTAGTCGACCAATTGTATTAATCGTTCTCGCCTTGATCGCCTTGACCATACTTTTATCGGTACGCGGTATCACCAAAAATAAGGCGAGCCAGAAGGTAGAGATTAGCGACGACCCTTCAAAAGCAAAGCGTCAGGAAGCATCGGAAGGCGGGGCAAAAAATCCTTTGATTTCTTTACCCTTCACCTTTGTCCTCTTTCTCCTGTTTATCTGGGCTGGTTTTCAGGCTTTTGAATGGCCAGAATCGGTGAACGAGTTTCCGATCATGGCGACCGTGCCAGGCGGCGTCATGCTGTTCTTCGTACTCTTGTTCGATTGGCGCGACGCATCAAAGGAAATTCAAACGCATGGCGGGCTTTCAGCAGCCTTTAGTGTGGCCCTTGAAAAGGCTGTTGTGCATCGGGCAATATTATTTTTTGGGTATTTGCTGGCGATGATCTTCGTCATGCTCGTCATCGGTCAAAAATTTGCCCTTCCCTTGTTTATTTTTATCTATTTGATTCGCTGGGGAAGCTATAATTGGCGGGTGGCCCTTGGCTATGCCGCTGGTGGCTGGCTCATGATCGTCGGCTTTTATGACCGCATTCTTGATCTGCTTTGGTACCCATCCTGGCTGTCGACTTGGTTGCCGGAATTACTGCCAGATTGGATACCGCCCTGGTTATTCGTATAGCGGGGAAGGTGAGCAATGTTTGACGCTTTCCTAACTGGGTTATTTCTCGTCTTTGAATGGCCGGCTATTGGCTTTCTCATGTTGGGCGTCTTTATTGGCATATGGCTCGGTGCCGTTCCTGGTTTAGGCGGCATTATTGGTCTAGTTCTCTTGCTACCGTTCACCTTCGGCATGGATCCGGTGCCTGCTTTTGCGCTGCTATTGGGCATGTTTGCCGTCACCTCGACAAGTGACACGATAGCCTCTGTTATGTTGGGCATTCCAGGTACGGCGGCGTCTCAAGCAACAATTTTAGACGGTTATCCGTTGGCGCAAAAAGGGCAGGCGGCCCGGGCCTTTGGCGCGGCGTTTACGGTCTCCGCCTTTGGCGGTGTATTTGGTGCATTGATTTTAGCGGTCTCTTTGCCGCTTATTTTGCCGATAATTTTATCTTTTAATTCGCCAGAGCTCTTCATGCTTGGAATTTTAGGCCTGGCTATGGTGGGCTCGCTTAGTGGCGCCTCTATCCTCAAAGGGCTGGCCGTTGCAGCCTTTGGTATTTTGCTCTCGACGGTTGGCTACGCTGAGACCATTTCGATGCCACGCTTTCATTTCGAAACCGATTATCTGATCGATAAGCTGCCGCTCATTCCGGTCGTGCTGGGCTTGTTTGCCATTCCCGAAATCATGGAACTGGCAATCCGCAATACCTCAATTTCCAAAATTCCAGCAGGTCAGTCAGACGGCGGCGGCATGATGGATGGTGTCAAAGATGCCTTCCGTCACTGGTGGCTGGCGCTTCGCTGCGCTGTTATCGGCACTTATGTTGGTATGCTGCCGGGCCTTGGTGCCGCGATTGTCGACTGGATTGCGTACGGTCATGCCGTCCAAAGTGCGAAGGATAAATCGCAATTTGGCAAGGGTGATATCCGCGGCGTCATTGCGCCAGAAGCTGCCAATAACGCAACCCGCGGTGGCTCGCTTGTGCCGACGGTCGCCTTTGGAATTCCCGGCAGTCTCGGCACCGCGATCCTCTTAGGGGCACTGCTAATTCAAGGCCTAAAACCCGGCCCGGAGATGTTGACGACCCAACTCCATATTACGTTCAGTATGGTCTGGTCCATCGTCGTGGCCAATATTGCCGTTGCGATCATTTTGATGTTCCTGAGCAAACAAGTCGCCAAGGTGGCGTTTCTGCCGGGCCACTTGCTGGTGCCGGGCGTTATTTTGTTTGTTTTCATGGGTGCCTGGCTGGGCGGCGCTTCGTTAGGCGATTGGGTATCATGTTTTACTTTTGGCGTGATCGGCTTTGTGATGAAGCGGGGTGGTTGGCCCCGTCCGCCGCTTATCCTCGCCCTAATCTTAGGCTCGATCATGGAGAATGCCTTTCAAATCTCTATGGGTGCCTATGATGGATTTAGCTGGTTGTGGGAGCGGCCTATCGTTGTCATCATATGGGCCCTTATTGCTATCACAATTTTTCTCGCTGTTCGCGGCATTACAAATAGTAAAAAAAGGGAAGTTGAGGACAATGAAGACGAAGCTGAGCCGGTAACAGGCGAGGGGTCTGAGCGCAGCCCGCTGATATCATTTCCATTTTCAATTATTCTTTTTCTCTTGTTTACCTGGGCGTGGTGGGAGGCGACCAGGGGGCATGATGTTGGTGCTGAATATGAGCCGGAACCCTGGCCGCTCGTGGTGAGCCAGTTTCCGCTTGTTGCCGCAATTCCCGGATTGATGTTGGTGTTTTTTGCCATGTTGAATGATGGCAGAGTCTATCTTGCAGCTTTGCGAGAACATGGTGGATTTGGGAGTGCCTGGGCTCATGCTTCTGAGGAGGCCGTGCTTGATCGCGCCATTATGTTCTTTGGCTATCTCTTCTTGATGATCATGATCATGCTGGTGATCGGCCAAAAGCTCGCACTGCCATTATTCATATTTACCTATTTGATCCGGTGGGGGTCGTACAATTGGCGGGTTGCACTTGGCTATGCGGCTGGCGGCTGGCTCTTCCTCGTTATTTTCTATGATCGCATCATGCATTTATTCTGGTATCCCTCCTGGCTTGATAGCTGGCTGCCGGAAATGTTGCCTGAGTGGTTCCCACCTTGGCTGTTCTTTTAAGGAATTTTTAAAATGATTGATACTGCACTTCCGCCGCATCGCATTGAAACTTGCATCGCTGAAAAGCGCGAGTCCGGTATGATGGTGTTTAATGTTCGCCCGGGTGGCTCCGCCGATCTGACGGGTGGTGTTGGTTGGATTGTCGGGGTTGATCAAAACGGCGAGATTCTGCTCAATTTGAAATTTGATAAGCCATCTCAGGATGTACGTCATCTAGCCAATGGTAATCTGCTGTTCTCTTTAACCAGTGCCGGCATCATTATGGAGACGACGCGCCATGGTGAGACAATACGCCAATGGCATATCGCCGGTAAATGGCAGAACAAAACGCCGCCGGAGGGGAGTATCGAGATTGATGTAGAACTCACCCATCACTCGATCAATGTTTTCCCCAACGGTAATTTGCTTTTGTTGAGTGCCGAAATGCGTGAGCTTGAAGATTGGCCCGAGAATGATACCGATCCTGATGCGGCACTAAGAACTGCCAAGGTGGTCGGCGACGTTGTGCTTGAAGTATCTCCAGATGGAGAAGTCCAAAACCGCTGGGCCGTGCTAGATATGCTAGATCCATACCGCCTTTGCTATGGCAGTTGCTCCGGCTATTGGAAAACCAAGGGGTTTCCAGATAGCAATGATTGGTGCCACGCCAACGCATCTACCTATGATTCCCAAGATGACAGCATCATTGTTTCGCTGCGGAACCAAGACTGCCTGATCAAGTTCGATCGCGCCTCGGGAGAGTTGAAGTGGATTTTGGGTGATCCAAATAATTGGCAGGAGCCATGGGCGTCAAAACTCCTCAAGCCCATGGGTGACGTAGAATGGCAATATCATCAACATGATTGCTCGGTTACGCCGGATGGCACGATCCTCTGCTTCGACAATGGCAATTTTCGAGTGACTCCTTTCGATGAAAAAATGTCACCCGAGGATAGTTATAGTCGCGCTGTAGAATTTGATGTTGATGAAGACGCCATGACCGTCCGCCAAGTTTGGTCCTATGGTGAGGGTTCGGGCGAGCGTTTGTTTGCCTGCTATCAAGGCGGTGCCTATCGTTTGCCCGAGACCGGCAATACCTTCATGACCTATGGCGGCGTTTGCACACAAGAGGGTAAGCCTGCAGGTGTTCCCACTGACAGCTTTGCCCAAGCGCGGCTGATTGAAATCACGCCTAATAAAGAAATCGTCTTCGATATGTGGATCGACGACAGCTCGGGCAACGATCCGCAGCCTCTCTCTTCTTTTCGGGCTGAATTTGTCTCGGATCAATAACTCCTTAAAGGTTGCTGCTTTTTCAATTTCTGCATACACTTTTGGCCAACCATTAGATTTCTAAGCAACTGCCGAGAGAGATTGATATGCCTCACGATATTGAAATCATTAGAACACAAGAGCTCCCCATATTGGATATTGGATCCTTTTTGGATGGCAAGGATGACTCGCTCGAGGCTTTAGGTGAGCAATTGCGCTATGCGGCGGAGATATTTGGTTTTTTCTTTTTGAAAAATCATGGGATTTCTCAAGACCTCATCGACAAAATGTTCGCCGAGAACGAACGCTTTCATAACCAATCGATGGAAAAAAAATCTGCCATCACGGTCAATGACAATCAGCGCGGCTATATTCGTCCGCGGGCAACTTTGGTTAAGCATTCGACCTATAACGAGAACACGAAATTAGATAGTAATGAGACGACCGTTTTTGCGACAGAATACGGCGAAGACAATCCCCATCGCCAAGCGGGTAAGCGGTTCTATGGCGAGAACCAGTGGCCCGAAAATTTGCCGGGATTTAAAGAAGTCGTGCAGGAATATATGACGGCAATGACGGCTCTCGGGAAGTCAATTTTACCGATCTGGGCGCGGGGCCTCGAGTTAGAGCGGGATTTCTTTGCGCCGTATTTTGAAGATAACTACACTTATTTCCGGATGGCACATTATCCGCCAGACCCCAATCTCGCCGAAAATGATTTTGGCCTCGGGCCCCATGCGGATACCGGCTTTATGACTTTATTGCCGCAGGCCAACATAGACGGGTTAGAGGTGCTGGATTTGGATGACAAGTGGTTCAGGCCACCCCGCATGGATGGGCTGATCTTGGTAAATACCGGCCAGTTCTTGGAGCGTTGGAGCAATGAGAGATTTAGAGCCTCGCCGCACCGTGTGATGCCGCCGGAAGATGTTCATCGCTATTCGATCCCAGTATTTGTAAACACCGCCTTCGAGCCAATTTGCGAGTGTCTGCCGACGTGTCATGCCGCCGACAACCCTCCCAAGTATCCGACCGAATCCTATTGGGACTTCTATCAATGGTACATGGTCAATACGTATCCTCATTTTGGTGAATTCGACGAGCAAGACATAGCATGAGTTTATCGGTTGGGGTTATCGGTCTCGGAGCCATGGGTGAGGTGATCGCTGAGCTTCTGTTAGGCAAGAAATTCGATGTATCCGGCTATGACATTATCCCGGAACGGGCCAGCCATCTGGTTGATCAGGGATTGAAAATTCTATCCTCTCCTGGAGATGTAGCGGAACAAGCGGATATCCTGATCTCTTCTTTGCCCAGTTATCAAGCGCTCTTAGACGTGATTGAGGGCATCGGTAAAGTTGATAAGCCGGGGCTGATTTTGCTCGAGACCAGCACATTGAAAATTCCTGAGAAGGAAGATGCCGCTCAAATTTGCGAAGCTGCCGGCAAAATATTTCTCGATGCGCCGATAAGTGGGACGACGCCGTTAGTTCGCGCCATGCGAGGTTCGCTCTTCATTGGCGGTGACGAGACGGCTTATGAGAAATGCGTGCCGGTTATTGAAGCCTTCACCGCAACCAATTTCTTTGTCGGCGGAGTGGGCGACGGCTCGCGCATGAAGTATCTCGCCAATTATCTCGTCTATGTGCAAACCGTTGCCGCCGCTGAATGCTTTACCCTTGGGCAAAAGGCCGGGTTTGATCCCAAGGTGATCCATGAAGTTATTAAAGAAAGCGCCGGGAACTCTCGTATGTTTGAGCAGCGCGGCAAGATGATGGCGGCGTCTGATTACCGTGACGGGACGGCAGCCGTCTTTAACATCTACCAGAAAGACGCCGCAATTATCTCTGAGTTCGCCGCTGATGTGCAGGCCCCGATTGATCTTTTCGTCTCCGCCCGCCAGAAATTCAACTCCGCCGCCGCTCAGGGCCTGGATCATTTAGAACTCGCCGCCGTCTGTAAAGCGATCGAAATGTCAGCCGGCATAGATCGAGATTTGGTTGAAGATTAAGTAAATAGATCGAAGGCAGATGGATAGACGGGTCCATCTTTTTGGCTATGGTTTTTCCGGATGTTTAAACTCTGAAGGCGGTTTGAGCTCCCGGCGGTGCCACCAAAGTAATTCGCCTTTTAAGAAGGCCTGGGCGAGGTCATTTTCCGGCTTTTCAAAAAATTGTTCGGCCTTGGCATTTTCCAGCAATCGTCCGCGATAAAGAAAGAGCACATTGTCTGCCAAGCGCCGGGCTTGGCCCAAATCATGGGTCGACATGACAATCTTGGTGCCCGATTTTTTGATACTGTCGATTAATTCCTCAATTGCATGGGTCGCCGCTGGGTCCAGATTTGCTGTTGGTTCATCCAGGAACAGAACTTCGGGATTAAGCGACCAGGCCCGGGCAATCGCCAAGCGCTGCTGCTCACCGGTTGAAAGCGCGCGCGCCGGTGTTTTTGCTAATCGGGTTAGGCCGGTGATCTCTAATATGTCGTCAACCTTTTTGTCGCGTTCCAATTTACTGACGGCTCTGGACTTTAGGGCGAAGTGGAGATTTGCCGTGACGGATCGGCGCAGCATGACAGGGCGTTGAAAAACCATGGCCTGATAGCGTCCAGCCGTCGCTGCCTCTGGTCCTTGCCAGGTGAGGGTGCCGTCATTTGGCTGCAACAGTCCATGGCAGAGCCGCAGTAAAAGACTTTTGCCGGCACCATTCGGTCCCAATATGATTGTGCTGGTACCGGCGCTGAGAGTGAGGCTTAAATCTTTGATTAAGCGGACTCCGCCGGCGACATAAGAAATGTTGTCGATTTCCAGGGGGAGGATACTGCTGCTTTGCATTACCTCACCCATGGCGCTTTAACGCTGATTCATTAATCAGATAGGCGGCTGCATTAACGCTCAAGGCTAGGCATAGCAAAATAATACCGAGACCCAGAGCAAGGGCGAGATCACCTTTGCTGGTTTCCAAGGCGATGGTTGTCGTCATCACGCGGGTGACGTGATCGATATTGCCGCCGACAATCATAACCGCGCCAACCTCTGCACTGGCCCGCCCAAAGCCGGCCAAGATGGTTGTCATCAACCCAAATCGATTGTCCCACAGAAGCGTCAGGACAGTTTCCGAGCGGCTCGTGCCAAAAGATTTAAACTGCTCAGAATATTCATCCCACATCGTTGCGGTAGATTGGCGGGTGAGGGCGGCAATGATCGGCATGATGAGTATCGTCTGCGCAATGATCATCGCCGTCGGTGTAAATAGCAGCCCCAAAGTGCCGAGCGGGCCGGAGCGTGATAATATGAGATAAACAATGAGGCCTACCACAACCGGCGGCAATCCCATCAGCGCGTTCAACAAAACAACCAATGTAACCCGGCCCGGAAAACGAAAAACTGCAAGCGCGGCCCCCAATGGCAAGCCAATAACGCTCGCTGCCAGAACCGCGACAAAGCTAACCTGCAGTGACAAGCCAACAATCTCAGCCAAGCCACTTTCAAAATTTATAATCAGCGTCAGCGCGGCTGCAAAGGCATCGCTAAAATCAGACATTAGGTATTGTTTCCGAAGGGCATAAGTTCAGTACCGAATTCCATGTCGGTTTATGACAAAATTATCGGCAGGAGACAAAATAAATATGTGCCTGGTTAAATCATTGGTTAAATCTCGCTCAGCTGCGATATTGCTCGCGGACGATTTCTTGGGCGATCATGATTTCTTCTTCGCTCAAGGAATCCCGTAGCTCATCGCGCAATTTTATGAGCTTATCGCGGTCCCGACCGTGCACGCGGGCGGAGGCTAAATTGATGTGGACAAAGGCCATTAAATTATCTTGTGGCATGCCGATGCCATTTTTGAAAGCGACGGCGATTTGATATTGCGCGTAAGGATCACCGAGATCGGCATGTTTTTGTAAGAGATCAACCAGATCATTGATAACGCTATCCTCAGCCCGCCCAACTTGAATGACATCGACAATTTTATCCATGGTTTGGCTATCAAGCTTATCGGCGCGGTTTAAAATGCGTGCGCCCAATTCCAAATCATATCGTTCTAACAGCATGCGGCCTAAAAATTTGGCGGCTTGGCCATTTCCCTGATCGACCAAAGTCCTTAATACGAGGGCCACGCTTTCGATGTAAATTATGCTCCAATCGAATTCAACCAGTTGCAGCAAAGCCGTCGCGCTTTCCTTGCTGTGTAGAGCGGAATTAACAAGCGGTTGGATGAGTGCTTCGCCATTGTTGTGATGGCGTGAGCGGGCAACTTGGGAGGCGAGGCTGTGCTGGGCTGCTTCATGGCCCAGCGAGGCCGCGCGGATGAAATATTTGAAACTTAAATCCTCGTTTGGGCGCGTATAGCGCATACCGACGCGATAGATTTCAGCTAAAAAATAGGCGGCCTCGATTTCAGCTCCCAAATAACTCTGTGATGCATCGGCTAGGTCACGCAGATAGCCGACGGCAAGTTCGGCTCTATTATGAGAGATATTTGGGTCACTTAACCAGGTTGCCGCAATTTCAAGTTTAGCCCAGCTATTGCCGGATTCAGCACCGATTTCTAAATAGAGCGCATGGCTTGGGTTTGTCGTCGCGCGATCCTGCAATATTTCCAAAAAACGATCCGTTTCATAGAGCGAGTCTTGTTCATCTTCTTCAGCGAGCTTGCGATTTTTTAGCCCCGTCCCGGCAGGTGCATTAGCCGAATTTGTTGAGTCGGCTTCGAAACTGGGTGTGGGCGTGGTCTGGGCCGATGGCATGTCTGTATCATCTGGCTCCTTGGGAACGCCTTCGAAGGCAGAGGCGGTCGATCGAAGAATTTCAGGTTCATCATCATTGAACCAACTCTCCAGAATTTTTTCTCCGCTCTCCTTACTCTTGCGGGTGACAGATTGGCTTTTTGCCTCGCCGAGGGTGGGGGCATGGTTGCTCGTATCCAGCTTCTGAGGCAGCTCAAGGTCCTGTTTTGGATTTGAATGGTGTTGCTTGGCCTGCTTGGAACGTGGGCGCCATTTGCTATCGGGCGTATCGTAGAGGGCCGGATCCTCCGCAAATCGATTTTGACCAATCGTGCCCGAAATAAATCCCGTCTCGATTATGATCCAAAATCCAATCAGTAAGGTGGCAAATTCAAGCGCAACAATCCAAGTGTTAGCTCCAAAGATTGCGGTTAGAATGTAGAGGGTCGCTGCAGGGACGATGAAAATGAGTTGGAACCAGCCAGAATAATTTCGATCATGCAGGCGTTTGGCAAAACCAGCTGTCAGAATCCAGGTTAATATGGCGTAACTCACCATATTTACGCTGCCGTCGTAAGTATAATCTTCTGGAATAAAACGAATGGCGATAGCCATGAGTGTAACAGGCAGGAAGATGCCAAGCCAAAATGGCTTGCGTCTAATGCGTCCTCTATAGGAAAATAATAATTTCAAAGTAGACATCTTCAGCCTTAAGTAACGTGCCATTAGTGTTTTTGGCGCAAAGCATTTTTTAATTAGTCACTATACAAATCTTCAGTTAAAGCGGTGTTAAAGCGCCTAGTTGGGCAATCGAGCGACTAGAACCAATAGATTTATCGAAGACCATCATGTTACCTTCCGTGATTTTATTGGACTACATAAAATTTCGTCATGATATTAATTAGAGTGTTGAAAACTTTAAAATAAACAGCATAGATAGCGTGTTTGAAAATCTTTAGATCGAATGGATTTAGAATTGTCAGCAGACGACAAAACAATTTTAGTTGCCGGTGGCGCGGGATATGTCGGCAGCCATGCCTGCAAATTACTAGCTGCGGAAGGATACACGCCTGTTGTCGTCGATAATTTATCGACGGGACATCGCTGGGCAGTTCAATGGGGCGAATTCGAAGAAGGCGACATTCGAAATGCTGAATGGCTCGAGCAAATTTTTATCAAATACCAACCAATCGCCGTCATGCATTTTGCTGCTATGTTTGATGTAGCTGAATCGGTCAGGAAACCAGACGTCTATTATAACAACAATGTAATTGGCACGATGACTTTGTTGGACGTTATGCAGAAATGTTCTGTCCGACATTTGATTTTTTCCAGCACGTGCTCGACCTATGGTTCGCCTGTAACAATCCCACTGGATGAAAGCCATCCTCAGCAACCAATCAATCCCTACGGTATGAGCAAGCTCATAGCAGAGCGTATGATGGCCGACTATGCCAAGGCATCCGAGCTAAAATTCGTCGCCTTACGTTATTTTAATGCCGCCGGCGCGGATCCCGAGGCCTTGATCGGGGAGGCGCATGAACCAGAATCTCATCTCATTCCGATAGCTTTAGATGTCGCTTCAGGGCGTCGTGAAAAAATTTCTATTTTTGGCAATGATTATGATACGCCGGATGGAACCTGCATTCGCGATTATATTCATGTTGACGATTTGGCCCAGGCTCATCTTTTGGCTATGAATCATTTAATCAATGGCGGTGAGTCTCAGTTTCTGAATCTTGGTAACGAGCAAGGTGTTTCAGTGCGCGATGTTATTGCATCGGTAAAAAAAGTCACAGCTTGCCCGATTGAGATTGAAGAAGTTGAAAAGCGACCGGGAGATCCGGATCAGTTGATCAGTGATTCTTCCTTAGCACGCAAAATACTTGGTTGGCAGCCAGCCCGATCGGGCATAGATGTCCTTATCGAAGATGCCTGGCGTTGGCATCAAAAGCATTTCAAAAGTAATTAATGCTCTCAGCGCAGCTCACTTATTTCTCTGCAAACATAAGATTTGTTTCGTGACAAAATGAGCTAGAATCTTGCCCCAAAAACTGAACAACCGAAGTCAAAAGTGGGATCGGGCTTTCGTTGACCGGGCTGATAAGGTAAACCCAATGTTAGATATTCGCCAAATAGGGAGTTATTGAAATGGACGTTAATGGACATGCCGCGATTGTAACAGGCGGTGCATCGGGCCTCGGGGCAGCAACCGCTCGTATGCTGGCTGACAAAGGTGCCAAGGTCACCATCCTGGATCTCAATGAGGAGTTGGGCGTAGCACTAGCCGAAGAAATTGGCAGTGTGTTTGCGGCGTGTGATGTGGCCGATGAAGCCAGCGTTCAAAATGCCTTGGATGCCGGAAAAGCAGCGCATGGCGCAGCGCGTATTTTGGTCAATTGCGCTGGGATCGGCTTTGCCTCCCGGATCGTTGGCCGAAAAGGCGCGCATGATTTTGGCCTATTTACCAAAGTCGTCACCGTGAATTTGATCGGCACCTTTAATGTGACGCGCCTTTTTGCTGTCGATGCAACGCAGCTGGACCCTTTGGAAGACAATGAGCGCGGTGTTGTGATCATGACAGCCTCCGTCGCCGCTTTTGACGGCCAGATCGGCCAAGCTGCCTACGCCGCTTCAAAAGGTGGCATTCACAGTATGACTTTGCCGATGGCACGAGAATTCGCAGATCGCGGCGTGCGGGTCTGCACAATTGCGCCGGGTATATTGAAAACACCGCTGATGGACATTTTGCCGGAAGAAGTACAGCAATCCTTGGGCGACAGTATTCCCTTTCCCCGTCGATTGGGTCATGCAGAAGAATATGCCTCTCTTTCGATGCATATCTTTGAAAACGCCTATCTAAACGGTGAGACCATTCGTCTGGATGGCGCCATTCGGATGGCGGCTAAGTAGGCTCCTTCGGTGGTTAAAATGTCAGAGGACACGAACCCACAAAAAACGACAGCCGGTTTCCGCAATGCCGAGTGGACGATGAAAGGCTTGCCGGAAGGAACGTCGGTTAGCGTCTATCCGCTCAGAACTGAGGACGGGGCAGCGTGTAATGGATTTCTCTATTGGCGGGGCAAGCCCAAGACCGTTGTCTGCATTATGCATCCGAGGGAGTTTCTGGCGACCCACTATCTGATCCCGGATTTGGTCGAGGCGGGCTTCGCGGCTTTCACCCAAACATCGCGTTCGGTTGGAAATGATCTGAGGCTAGAGCACGAGGTTGCTTTGCTTGATGTTGCTGCCGGGCTGAATCAACTCCGCGACTTGGGTTTCGAGAAAATCATTTTGCTCGGAAATTCCGGTGGGGCCAGTCTTTATACCTTCTACAATCAGCAAGCTGTTTTGGCACCAAATGAAAGACTGCAGTGGACTCCCGGAGGCCGACCAGTAAAACTGAAAGAGGCAAGCTTACCGGTGCCGGATGGACTGGCTTATGTTTCACCACATCCGGGCCAGGGGATTGTATTGCTAAACTGCATCGACCCTTCCGTCACCGATGAAGCAGATGCATTTTCGGTCGCAGAAGAACTCAATCCGCTTAATCCGGATAATGGTTTTGTCGATCCACCGGAAAGCTCAGGCTATGAGGCTGCCTTCGTTGATACATATCGCGAAGCTCAACGGGCGCGGGTGGCAAAATTGGATGACATCGCGCATGGGCTGATCGAGACCCGCATGGCGGCACGTAAAAAATTCAAAGCGACAGGTGATGCTAAGGACCGAGTGATTGGCGCACATACACCGGTTATGACGATTTGGCGGACGGCGGCGGATCTCAGGTATTTTGATTTGGCGCTAGATCCTTCGGACCGAAAATACGGCTCGGTGTGGGGGCAGGACCCCTATCAGTCCAATTACGGCAATGTCGGTTTTGCCCGCTTTTGTTCGCCGGAAAGCTGGCTCTCGACCTGGTCGGGATTATCGTCTCAGGCTGAGATGGCCAAGACATCGCCTGCGGTAGAGCAGCCGTCAATTTTGATTGCTTATACCGGCGATAACACAGTTTATCCCTCCGATAGCACAGCCATATTTGAAGCCATCGCATCTGCTGATAAGGTGCAGCATAAAATTCGCGGCGATCATCATGGCCATGCCCTCGCCGAGGGTGAAGAACCAGGGCGCATAGAAGCTGGAAAAATATTAACCGACTGGTTGGCGAGTAGGTTTCCAAAGGAGTAGAGTTAATTATGGCTGAGGAAAATAAACCCGTTTTGCACGGCGTCCACCACACCGCCTTTCCAACGTGGAAGCCCAAAGAGACGGTCGAGTTTTACCGTGATACTTTGGGTCTCAAAGTGCTGCACGCAATTACTGCTAAAGGCTGGGGGCGGGATGAGCATCCAGATTTTCTGCATTTCTTCTTTGATGCCGGCAATGGCGCGGCAATCGCTTTTTTTCACTATATCGGCACGGAACCCATGAAAGATCTGGCGGGACCGCGCGGCTATCTCGGCATGGCTCGGCATACATCGTGGCGGGTTGAGACCGATGATGAGCTTCAGCACTGGCGCGAGCGTTTGGTCGCAAAAGGTGTCACGATTAGTGAAGAGATCCAGCATGAGGTTATCAAATCGCTCTATTTCAGAGATCCCAATGGCTATCCGCTGGAAATCTCGCTCACCACGCGCGCCTTGGGAGAGGCCGATGCCAAGGATGCAGAGTTGACCCTTGAGGCGATGATCGAAACCTTCGTTGAGGGCGACAGCCCGGAGAGCAAAACGATTGAGGATATGTGGCGGCTCAAAGGCGAAAAGGTGAGGGGGCTTTCCTGATGGCAATACTATATGTGCTCGATGTGCCGGAATTCTCTCCTTTGGTAGCCTATGCTGAAGGGGCGTCTGATTTGAATGTCTCCGCCCATGGCGCGTACCATAAAATTGAGAGCGCGGGTGATCTGCTTATTCCACGTGCAGAGACCGGCATGGACCCGGCTATATGGTTTGGCGGGCTGGTCGGTGGTTTTGAAGGCCAAATCGCCGAATTTAATGAAACGACTCTCAAGATCGTTTGATGATGAAAAATTATTTTTAGAAAATTAATCAATGTTATCTCTCGCAAGAGTTAAAATGTTGTATCTTGACGGTATGCTTGAAATGCAAACAATTTATAAGAAGGATTGGCTCTGTAAGATCGGACTTTTGTTTGCTGCGTTTTTGGGCAGCATTATTTATGTTAATTTCTCGATCGCTCAGACTATATCGGCGGGTATTCCACCAACGGCATTGAGTATTATCAATTCAAAACTTGGCTTGGGAGGCCAGCAGACTTCAATCATAGATCACAAAACCTGCCCGAAATTGGATTCCAAGACGATATCTGGAAGTGGCCGTATTATTGTCGAGATCGCTATCGTGTGTAATGCCGTTCATGAGGCCAACTTAGCCGACAAAATAAATTTAATTCACCACCTCCCGCAACGCCGGAGGATGACTGACATCGCTGCCGGAAAGATTGATATCTCCGGCACGACAATTTTTCCCGAAGGTATGCAAAACGTTGTGGGTCAAAAATCGGTCATTCTTACCAATGCCATATTGCGGGCTAATGAATTTGAAAAGGCAATATTTACACTGCCAAATCGGGCTGATGTGCTGCAGGTGAAAAGCTTAAAGGAGTTGAGGAACTTCAAAGCGGTCATTGTCAAATTTTGGCGGGTTGATATTAAAACGCTCAGATCAATGAAACTTAAAAAAGTTGTCGGTGTTTTAAAGCCAAATAACTACACTAAGATCATGACTATAGGGCGGGCGGATTTTACGATTTCAGAATTTAAATCGCTGACAAACAAGACATGGGCGAAGGGCATGGCGCGGGTGCCAGGAATAAAAGTTGCGCTCGTATCGACCCGCCTATTTCCAGTTTCACCTAAAAGACCTGATATCGTCAAAGCGATAAATGTCTTTGTTGCAAAATCCCGGGCCGGCAAAGTTGACTTGATTCGACAAGCCTTTGAAAAGTCAGATTTTATAAATTCCGAATTTTCACATTGGAAATTGCTGTTCCCGGTCAAATAATTTTCTAGGCGATCAGCATAGAGATATCTTTTTTTGGCAGGTTGTTGATTGGGCTGTATTGCGTGACGTCGCTTTCACTGAGCTTGAGGTAATTTTCTGGCTGGTGTGTAAAAAGGGTTCGAGATCAAATAGCCCGCTCAATGCCGCGATCCCTTAGACGACATTGCTAGGAATGCCGTATGCCTCCTGCCAGCCATCGGCCGCGATCACAGCCTTGATAAAGCGCCATAAATTTCCCCTTATGGAATAAAAACTGACGGTGAAAGTAGTATCTGAATATGCTGCTGGCCAAGTCATCCGCGACCTGATAGCAAATAATCAGTGTACTGAAGGAAAATCAATTGACCTCGCGTAATATTAACAAACCTCTCCTCGTGCTGATTCTAGGAACCACCATATTATGTGTTTCCTTTGGCGTGCGTTCGAGCCTCGGCGTTTACATGAAGCCGATCAGCCTGGATCTTGGTTGGGGGCGGGAGGTGTTTGCCTTTGCCGTTGCCTTACAAAGCTTGGTCTGGGGAATCTCAACGCCGATGATGGGCTATTTGGCCGACCGCTTTGGGCCGGCAAAAGTCGTCGCTGTTGGCGGCATTCTCTATACCGCTGGTCTCTATGTTATGTCACAGGCAACAAGCCCAATTGATTCGACCATCGGCATCGGTGTGTTGACCGGCTTTGCTCTCAGCATGACCGGCTTTCCGATTATCTTATCTGTCATTGGACGCCGTTATCCGCCCAAAAAGCGTACCCTCATGTTGGGTATTGCGAGCGCTGGTGGCTCGTCCGGGCAGTTGATTTTGGTACCATTTGGCCAGTGGCTGATCAATGATATGGGCTGGATTTCGTCACTGATCATCTTGGCAGCACTGGCAGCTGTTATTGTGCCACTTGCGGCCTCGCTCGCCGGTGGCAATGAGCGCGCTGCTGATGATCATTCCACGCAAAAATTTGGCGAGGCCATGCGAGAAGCCAGCAAACATAACGGCTATCGGCTGCTCATATTTGGCTATTTCGTCTGCGGTTTTCAAACTATGTTTATCGGCGCCCATCTGCCGGCCTATCTAAGCGATGTCGGCCAAACGGATTGGATTGGGGCTGTAGCACTCGCCCTGATTGGTGGCTTTAACATTATCGGCTGTATCTTTTGGGGCTTGGCCGGCGACCGTAGATCCAAGAAACTATTATTGGCCGCAATCTACAGTTTGCGTGCCATCGTAATGGTTGGCTTCCTTGTCTTGCCCATGAACACAGTAACGGTGATCATCCTCTCAGCCGCGATGGGATTGTTGTGGTTGGGCACAGTTCCCTTAACCGCGGGCGTCGTCGTCCAAGTCTTTGGCACCCAATTTATGGCAACTTTGGTCGGCTTTACTTTCCTTGGCCACCAAATCGGCAGCTTTTTAGGGATCTGGATGGGCGGCTATATTTTCGATATTTCCGGTAGCTATGACCCGATATTCTGGGGCGGGGTGGTCCTAGGTGTCATTGCGACCATTGTGCATTTCCCGCTCGACGATCAGCCGGTTGCGCGCCTGGTCGCAGAATCGGCCCAGGCGGCAGAATAATTTCTAAAGCTTAAATTTGTCGAAGACGCGGCCAAAACGCCAGCCGTAGAACTCAACGCGCTCAAACAGGCCGCCTTTAACGAACGGTTCGTTCTCCCAAAAGTCTTTGGCGGCAGTCAAATCCGGCACGTCGATGATCATCAGACTGCCGGTTTGGCGTTCGCCATCATCGCTGAGGAGGGGACCGCGGGTGATGTATAGGTCTTCGACGCTTGCCTGATAAGCTTCATGCTCGGCGCGTAGCTCATCTCTAAGCGCATCACTATCCGGTTTATCAATGGCGTGAATGAGATATTGCACATTACCTTCCTTGCGGGGGCAATCTTTCCACGTGTAAGGCACGCTCGCCGACCAGCGGTGAATTTCGGGACCATATTGCGCGCCGCCGATAACGTAAGGTTCATCGGCGACATGTTGATCAACAGCGGCTCGGTCTGGCAAATCGATCAGCCGATGACTGCCAAGCTCCGTCTTTAAATCTTCGGTAAGGATGGGCCCGGCGAACATTGTCTGGTCTTCTGAACTTGCGATATAATCGAGATGAGCGTCACGATATTCATCGCGCAATGGACCAGAGTTTTCAATATCATAAATTTTAACGGCAAAGAGCATTCGGATTTCCCCATTTTTTAATTTTAACTGAGATGAAGTGTGTTTAAATATTTGCGTAAAATCAAGGGCATCTCGATCAATTTGGTGTAAGTTGGGTGTGAATATATTGAGGACAGTGGCTTGAAATCACAAACCGGCTTATTCAGCAAACGTGTCAAAGACGTCATGCGATCGTTGCCGCCAATCGTTGGCCAAAAGGCGACATGTGCGGAGGCGGTTGAGGCTATGCGCCAGGAAAAATCTTCTGCCGTCTGTGTTCTCAATTCAGAAGGCCGCCCGATAGGATTGGTGACCGAGCAAGATGTTGCCCAACGTATTGCCTTTAGTTTGCAAGCAGACGCGCCGGTGGCAGAGGTCATGGCAACGCCTGTGCACACGATATCGGAAACAGAATATCTCTTCCATGCCATCGCTTTTATGCGGCACAAAAATATCCGTCACATGCCAACGCTCAATGGCAAAGGTGAGGTGAGCGGAATTTTGCGGCTTAAGGATGCACTGTTTTCTTCAGATGAAACGTTAATGCGGCAGATCGATATGCTGACTGGCAAAGATGATGTTGTCGGCTTTGTTGAGATCAAAAATGCCCAAATTGATCTCGCCGCCCAACTGATGGATGAGAATGTTCGGGTCACTGAGATCATGGCCCTACTGACCCAAATCAACAATGACATTTACCATCGGGTGACCGAGCTTTCGATCAAACGTATGGCCGAGCAAGGGAAGGGGCCGCCGCCGGTGGACTTTTCGGTGATTGTCATGGGCTCAGGAGGCCGGGGTGAAAATTTCATTTTTCCAGATCAGGATAATGGCTTGATTTTGGATGATTATCCGGATGAGCGTCACAATGAAGTTGATGCCTGGTTTATTGAGTTCTCGGAACATATGACCAAGACAATGGATAAAATAGGATTTCCGCTTTGCAAAGGTTACGTCATGGCGACAAATCCGTTATGGCGAAAAAGCCGGGCGCAATGGCGCGAGCAAGTTGATCTCTGGAGCCGGCGGCGCAATACAACGGCGCTTCGGCTATGTGACATTCTTTTCGATTTTCGCTCGGTCTGGGGTGAAAACAGTTTCGCCGAGGAATTGCGCGGCCATATCACCGAAGTTTGCAGCCACAATAAATCCTTTCTGCGCGATATGGAAGCTGAGGATCAGGATAACGGGGTGGCGCTCGGCTTTTTTGATCGCTTTATCACCGCCAAGGATGATGAAGATCACAAAGGCATGATGAACCTTAAGCAATCCGGCTCCCTGCCATTGATTGAGGCGGTGCGTCTGGTGAGCTTGCGAGAAGGCAATGAGGTATTGTCGACGCTGGGCCGGATTGACAAATTGTATGAGCAAGGTCATCTCGATCGCGATGAACATGACTACCTTGATGGCAGTTATCACCACATTGTCCGCTTGATCCTGCGGGCGCAAATCCAGGCACACCGCGCCGGTGAGGAGGTCTCCTACTATGTCTATCCGGATAGTTTGACCTCTCGGGAGCAAGATATCCTGGTCAGCGGCTTTAAAGCGATCCGTCGCTACCGCGAACGCGTGCGCTCAGAATTTTCCGGTGATATATTTTAAAGGCACTGTTTTCTAGCTACTCAACTAAAATTTCAGCACGCAGCCAATTACACAATGTGATGGCCAGCTTGCGCTCGTCTTCGCTTTTTGATGACTGAAGCTCGCCAAGTTTGCGGGCAAGAGTAACCAGAACCTGCTCATACCGATCCACATTGCGGGTTTCCACCATTAGATCTGTTGTCAGCTTGTGGACTTTTGCTTCCAGGTGTTCTTTGGTCTGTTCATCGGGATCACCTTTGAAAGCTTTTGAAGTGTCTTCTCTAATAAAACGAACACGGTCTAGAATTTCGGCTTCACAGAGGCTGATGGTTGGGGCGATCGATTTTACTTCTTCATAACCGACCATTCCTTCAAAGGTTGGAATGTTAGAAGCGTTGAGTTGTTCATTTAGTTCAGATCGCGTGATGCCGAGGAGTTTAGAAGCCCTTGAAACGCTAATCATATTTTCCATGATACCAATTCCCTTTTCGTTAGTTAATCTCCACCTAATCCCATATTGATATAACCTGAAGGACACACATCTGCACAGATGTAACAACCCACGCATTTTGAGTAATCTGTATCCACGTAACGGCCCATGGCCCGACTGTCTTTAGCTACACGGGAAATAGCATTTTGCGGGCAATAAATGAGGCAATTATCACATTCAAAACACATGCCGCAGCTCATGCAGCGCTCAGCTTCGTCTATGGCCTGTTGCTCTTCCAAGCCAGAGAACCGCTCCTCGAAGTTGCTCAAGACTTTTTCTTTGGTGATCTCTTTTTCGTTTCTGCGGTGCATTGGAGTGTGATTGTAATAGCCTAAAAAGAAATCTTTAGCCTGAATGATTTCGACCGAAGATCTGTCCTCGTAATTGTGAACGGCGAAATCACCACTGTCTGTGCCATAGGTCGGCTGGCTGTCATATTCGGTCGGGTCTAAATCGTGGGAGCGTAATTCTTGGAGAAGACTAAAATGATGGACATCCACTTTAGGACGCTTTTTTAATTCGTCGCCTTGCAAATACCTATCGATACCCTCGACAGCGATGGAAGCATGGCCGATTGCAGTGGTTAAAAGATGTGGGTTGATGACATCGCCGCCAACGAAGTGGCCAGGTTTTCCGGGCACTTGGAAAAAACTATCTGCGTCCATCAATCCCTTGCCATTGTCGAATTCCTCTAATCCGGCAAAGTCACCCGCTTGTCCGGTCGCACTTACGATCAAGGTGCAGTCAATGTTGAATTCTTCGCCTTCTTTGACCACCATTTCACCGCTCGACCAGTCTACCGGAACAACGCGTAATGCTGTGGCTCGACCGTCAGCGTCGAGAATAACTTCCAAAGGTGCCAAGCTCTCATGAATCTCAACACCTTCAGCGATGATCGAGGTCAGTTCGTGTTCAGTCGCCGGAGCTTTGTCGATTGGGCGGCGGTAAACCACCCAGACATCACCGCCTTGGCGTCGTGCGGCCTCAGCTACGTCGTGGACTGTGTGGCTAAAAATAATATTATCGGGACGATCTTTTTCACTGCTGTTTTCGATGTTGCCAATGCGCCTTGCGACCGCGGCAACATCCATTGCGGTATCGCCCGCGCCGACGACCAGAATTCGGCCATCCAGATATTGCAACCGGTCTTCGTTGAAAGCTTTTAAAAAGGAAATGCCGTCAATGCAATTTGGCGCTTCTGCACCGGGGATGGGGACGGGCTTTCCAGTTTGTGCGCCGATTGCCCAAAAAATGGCATCATACTCTTTTTCCAGTTCTTCAACTGAGACATCTTCGCCAATGCGCGTGTTAAGCCGAACCTCAACGCCCATATCAATGATACGTTGAATTTCGCCGTCTAGAACATCACGCGGCGTGCGATAGCTGGGAATGCCAAAGCGCATCATGCCACCAAGCTCTTTATAGGATTCAAAGATCGTGCAGCCATGACCCCGCAATCGGAGAAAATAAGCCGCAGCCAGACCACCCGCACCGCCGCCAATAACGGCAATCCGTTTGCCACTTTCAACTTCGGAGGGGGCGAAAGCCTTCCCTTGGCCCAGCGCCCAGTCGCCGACATATTGTTCGACGGAATTGATGCCAACGGATTCTTCTACTTCATTACGATTGCAACCATCTTGGCAGGGAGCCGGACAGACTCGTCCCATGATCGACGGGAAGGGATTGGCGACAATCATTCGATCAAAGGCATTTTCCTGCCAGGTTTCCCCTTCTTGCGGCTTATCTAGGCCGCGAACGATGGATAACCAGCCCCGAATATCATGGCCGGACGGACAGCTGCCCTGGCATGGTGGTGCGCGGTGTACGTAGGTGGGGCATTTACCGGATTCGCCGGAATTGACATGCTCTGTGTTCCACTCGGGCGTCGACCCGTCATCTGGCTTGTAACGTAAATAGGTAAATTTTTTATCTTTGCTAATTTCATCCATTGAAAAAATCCCCCGATGTTCCCTGTTATATCCACAATTTATATCATGATATTTTAATATACACAATTGTACCGTATAATCTAAGGGTGGTTAATTCTTCAATTCTAAAGCTGCGTAAATGATGTCTAAAACTGTTCCTGCAATTTCCTGACCGAGACCATGGAGGCGCTGGCGCGGAGGACTTGGTCGAGGGTGGTGATACCGCGAACTTCGAGGCGATCCAGCATGTCGATGAGGATCTCGGCCGTGGCGATCGAGTCGCCGAGGGCCGTATGGCGGCCTTTGATTTCGACACCCTGGCGATCGGCAATGGCGCTTAACGTATGCTCTATTATCTCCCGGTCGAGGAAGACCGAGAGCAGGAGGGTGTCGAGAACGACATGATCAAATCGGATGCCGGATTCTTGCTCTTTCAATTTAAGAAATTTCATATCGAAGGCGGCATTGTGAGCGACCAGGATACTGGTGCCGATAAATTCGCGAAACTCTTTAAGGGCAGGATGGATTCCAGGTACGTTTTCAACCATATCGTCGGTGATGCCATGAAAGCGGATGGAGGCCCTTGGAATTTCAAAACCCGGATTAACCAATTGATCGAAGGTGATGCGATCACGCACGCGGCCATCTTGAACGCGCACTGCACCGATCTGGATTATCTCATCGCCTTGGCTGGGTCTTAGTCCCGTTGTCTCGGTATCAAACACTGTAAAGGTCAGGGATTTAAGTGGGCGGTCGTCGAATTCTTCTAGATGGTGTGGTAAATTGAGCAAGTCATAATCGTAAAACTCAGGCCGATCCGGCAGGCTCCTAAGATCATGTTCGCGGGCCATCAAAGTGCGATCGAGCGCAATCATCACCAACAAAACCAAGGCACCGGTCGCCAGGATTGCGATAATGCCATAAGCGATGACAATTTCTCTAACCTGATGTTTCGGCGCATATTCCAAGGCATACACTAATTTCCAGCCCGCAAAACAGGCAATAACGAGCGCGACAAGGGCCGAAATCCCGATACATAACAGCACAAGATGGCGTGTACTCAACTTTGTGATTTGCTGTGGGTTGATCAAATGCTTATCTATATGAGTAGGTAAAATTCCAAAACGTCTTGATTTGTCTGAATTATAGCAAAATTAAGCGGAAATCGGTGAAAAATGTCACTTTTACGTACGCTTTTACAACCAGATCATGAAGAGAACCCAGAGCGCGCGCTGATTGGGAATGCCGCCAATATATTGCAAATTGGTGAATTCCAGCTGCTGCAACTGGCTTATTTCGAATGGCATGAGCATGAAATGACAGATGCCTTCACTCATAAGGTCTTTCAAGCCTATATGGTCGATGGGCAAGTGCCCCAATGGGCCCGTGTTTTTGCCCAGAAAGTTGTGGATGCGACCGATTCTGGTGAGATAGATATCAACCATGAATTTTTTCATCGCTATGATCAAGATCGCGTAACCCAACCGGCGACTGGTTTAAAGCAGTTTGCCATCGCCGCGACTTTGTTAGCTGGTTTGTTTGGTGGTGGCCTGGTGATCAGCCACTATTCTGCACGTGAGCCACAATCTATGCTGCCACCTTATTTTGATGATCGCGATTTTAAAGGAAAAAAAGCGCCAATTCCGAATAATTCCCCTGTGCTTCCGTGGCAACGTGACTAGAATAGGAAAAGCGAATTAGTCTAGTAGGGGGATTTTCCATCCATGT
>Ga0233428_1001653_pt1 | contig 23185 bp, 25 predicted proteins | sample SI_118_April2016_4_FD_179890 | JGI IMG/M metagenome (GOLD analysis project Ga0233428, IMG submission 179890) | Seawater microbial communities from Saanich Inlet, British Columbia, Canada - SI_118_April2016_120_MG | ecosystem: Environmental > Aquatic > Marine > Inlet | place: Canada: British... | reverse complement strand
GAAAATGCGCCACATAAAGGGCTTAAGATGCGCTCTCCAAGGCAATTCTTGAGTGAAATGCTAGCAAACTAGGTGGCTCTGTTTTAAGGGGCAACTCCAGGATTTAGCGCGGATTTTTTAAATAATAACGAAGTTGATGATGGCTTATTATTAAGTGAAGGGCTTAAGAAAATGCTTATTTTACCATTAATGGAGCAGAAAATTTTTCTTCAATCATTGAAAAAAAATAAAACGCAGGGATCAACTCAGCATGTTATTTTTGATTTTGATGATACGCTAGTAAATAGCGATGAATTTTCTAAAGCTCATCGATTACTTGCTTTAGAGGTATTGATAAAAGAAGGCTTCATTGATTTAGCTCATTATGAAGCTATTTGCGATATCTCCGCGCATCAGCAGAAGCTATTAGTTGCGCATGGTACATCATTTGATGACCAGTTAGTGCGTCTTTGCCAGTTTTCTCATTTATCATTAAAGCAACCAGAGCAGGCATGTAAAGCGTATAATCGATTATTGGTTCAGTCGCTAGTTAATAATACAGTGAATGCGTTACCAGAAGTTTGTCCTTTTGTTATTGACACATTATACGCACTAAAAAAACAACACATACCATTCAGTATTATTTCAAATAGCCCACGTTATTTTATTAAAAAACTTTTGTCGCTATCCAACTTAACACAATTTGATTTTTCTCATATTATCGCTGATTCGGGCAATAAATCGGAAAGAATACTTGAGGTAGCCAACTTTAATAGGCTGGATCCAGAAGAGATAGTGTATGTTGGCGATAGCTATACCGATCATGCTTTTGCCGTTAATGCCGGAGTTAGATCCATCAATGTTAATACCGGGGCGGACAATTGGTTAATTCATAAGGAAAAAGCATCTTATATTGAAGATTTTAAGCATATTTTGCCTTTAATTTAAAGAATTATGTTGTATAATAAGCATGCTACGTCAGCATACCATGAATTAACTCTAGCGAGGTTCTAATGGAAACAACAAAAAACCAACAAAAAATTTTTGATTTGTTAGCACGATTTCCGCGAATTGAACCTTAGCATTTATAGACTGGATAACTGAGCCTTTTTATCCGTAGGAGACTAGCATTAATGCAATATACTCAAAATGAAAAAAACATGTTAATCAAAGTGAATGAGATTGGCTTACAGATTGATACATTGCCAGAGGAAAACTTTATTTTTGTTGTATTATCACCTTATCTCGATCAATTGATGACACTACTAAAACGCTTAAATCCTACGGAAATGCAAATGCTTTTTATTCGTTATGAAGGCGTGATGAAAGTCATGCGTATGATCGAAGATGGCGCACAAGCCATGGAAAAAAATTGGGATTAAAATAATTAAGAACACAGTAACCCCGGATACGGAACATCTATACGCTCAGTGGTTGACAATTCAGAATAATGTAGTGTAGACTCAGCAAGTTGTTTCTGTGTAAGGAATTAATTATGGCCGCAGATGAAAGCGCTAAATCATCAACCGATTTGCTGAAAGATTTGGGAGGGCAAATTGATGATCTTAGAATCATATTGGATAAAGTTTCCCCATTAGTCATTATGGTGCAAGGAACGCTTGAAACGCTCTCGCCATTGTTAAAAACACTTTCTTGGTTTCGATCTAAATACGATTTTTTTGTAGACATTCTTCAACAAGACTTACCGGACACTAAAGAAACACGCGAATTGATTACTAATTATATTTATAAGCTTGAGAAACACGTTCAAAATGTAAACGTTTTTATTGTTGAAGTAAAAACCAATATGGAGAAAGGAAGTATGCCCAAAATATCTACTCTTATAGATGATGATGCCCCCAATATGCCCACCAAGAATAAGATTCATGACTCTATGGATAAGCAACGAGGATTTGTAGGCGCGATTTTTGTATGCGGTTTGTTTGCTTTACCATCTGCAAAATATGCTCTTGAGCGCTCCATGCCTAAAAAGCATACTGTTACCCGGTCTATAGTGTCAGATGCTACTACTGTTGTGGCTTTTTCTTTATTATCGGGAGCGCTAGGCTCACTAATGATCGACCAAGATTTTAAAGATGGCGCAAAATTAGGGCTTAAAATTTCTCTTTGCTCTGCGTTGGCTGGTGATGCGATAAAGCTAGCTAGATATGCAGTTGTAGAAAGTGGGCTGGTAAATTTGCTGCCCAAGCCTGTTCAAAATGTATTAAATTATTAGGAAAGTTTCTAAGACGTAGAAGCCACATGGTTTATTGATCCATATAGGCCCAGTATGAACGAACGTGCGATTTGGGGCCACTTGTAGTCGATTTTTATGCAGCTAATGGCGAAACGAGGACGTTTATGTAATTAGAACCAACTTTACTCTTCTGAATTCTTTTCTTTTTTTATCTCCACGGTTTTATTTTTTGCAGATTGATGACGGTCTTTTCTTTCTACGTCGCTATATCCGCCCGTGGTAACAATAGATGCGTGGCCAGCATCATCTCTAACATGCATAATAGGGGGTTTTGCGGCACAACCACCAAATCTGCTCAATCTGAACTTTTGTCAGAGCATTGCTTCTAGTTTTTGTTCTAGAACGGCAATAATTTCGTCAAAATAAATATCATACTTCCTATTCTTGAAGTTATACTTTCCAGTGAATGAAATGTGGCACCAAGCAACAGGCGATATTTTACCAATAAGGCCCAGTGTAGGGTCGAGAATTGGCGCGGTGAAGCACTAGGTTATTGCTTGTCTGTCTCCGCAGTTTCCCGCTTTGTGCCCAAATAGCTATAACCGTCTTTCCGTTTCCAATCCCCTCCGCCTCAAACGCAGCATGCGGATTTCCCGCACTACGCTTTCTTGATAGCTTCGTGTTGAAGTTTATGGGGCTTATTGTGCTGGAGACACTTTTGTTGGCCGATATGTCGAACTTGGTAGTCATGATAGACCCCACTGTACCGATGTATCTGCTCACTACTCCATCTCTTCCAGCCAAAGCCGCGTTTCTGTCTTGCCTGATATAAATGTCGCCGAATCTTTTTCTCTACATAATTGCGTACGCCCTGAAAACATCGCGACGAATTACCGATCCGATAGTAGTTGACCCAGCCCCGTATTATAGGGTTGATCAATACGACCACTTCTCGAATCGCTCGACTACGTTTATGTTTAAAGATACGTTTCAATTTCTGTTGGAGATTTAATCGAGCTTGTTTCTTTGGCGTTTTAATGATGCCGATAATATTCTTGCGAATTTTAATCGAGCGAAAATCAAAACCCAAAAATGTGAAACGCTCCCCGATACGACTCAGATCGACTATTTTGGTTTTCTCGGTATTTAAACTCAGCCCAAGGCTAGCGAGCTCTTCCTGCAATCTTTTCATTGCAGCACCCACTAACCATCGATTGCATTTGTAACCGTCAACCATGATGATCAGATCATCAGCCCAACGTGCATATTCAATATTACTACACCCTTGTCTTTGCGTAACTGATTTTGCTTTCTCCAACATTTTATCAATGTCGTTTAAGTAAACATTACTCAGTAACGGCGACAGCGGTGATCCTTGAGGTAAGCCTCGTTTCCCGGTTGATTTTAAAATCAATTTTACCAGGTGTAATACCTTTGTCAATCATCACCCCAATTAGGCCACCCGTCATCACCTTTATTAGGCCACTTTAACAGCCCTCAAAACATGTGATTTTTCTTTAAATTTTCGTCGATATTACTCCTGTTTTTCACCAAATAAAAACATTACTTTTCCTGTTTGCTGCCCGTCTTCACAGATCGATAGCTTTTACCCTCTAAGATGACCTGATAAGCATTGTGCTGCAATCGATCGATGGTTGCGATACCAAGCAATTGATTAGCAAAAGCTTGCTGCCACTCTGAAAGCGCCAGATTGCTAGTAACAACCGTAGTTGCTTGTTCATAACGCTCAGCGATCAACTCGTGCAAGTCTTCATCCTGAGGTGACCGTAACGGCTTGAGTCCGAAGTCGTCAATAATTAACAACGGTAACTTTGCTAACGCTTTCATTTTCCGGCGATAAGAAAGCGTTGCTTTCGCGGCTTGAATCTCCTCAGACAGCTTGACTTGCGTGGTACAAAGCACCTCATAACCTTGTTGCAAAGCGCAATGCCCGAGCGCTTGGGCAATGTGTGATTTTCCTGTGCCGCATGGCCCCATAATAAGCACCGGGTATTTTTCCTTAATGAACCGGCAGGTTGCCAAATCGCGAATCATCGCCTGATTGATCTTTGGGTTGAATCTAAAGTCAAAGCTTTCAATGGTTTTGGCGCCTTTGAAATTGGCTTTTTTATAGCGTCGATCATAGAGACGCTGACTTCGCGACAATATTTCATCTTGTGTTAACAACGTTAAGAATTCAACATGGCTCATCTGATTCATTATCGCCTCTTCGGTGCGTGCTTTCAAACAATCCTGCATGCCTGAGAGCTTTAACTTTCTTAAGCCGTCTGTGAGCTCGGGGAGTGATGTGTGAATAGTCATCGATTTATTTTCCTTTAAGTTGATTGAAAATGACACTTAGTGCGCCACCTCGTGTATGGGTCGTTGGTATTGAGCCTGTCCTTGATAAACGCTGCTCAGTTGCTCAAATGACGTCTCATTATCTATCTTTGCATAATCAATGCCCTCCGCTAGAATCGTCTTAATGGTTGTATAATTGCCCGCATTGAACTTCAGCGCGCGTTCGCACGCCTTTTCCAAGCGGGCACCCGAATATTTGTCGCATAATTTCAAAATAAGCTGTGCTTGACGCAAGAGGTCTCGCACCGGATCCGTCAGTAAGTCTTCAACGATCAAGCGGCAATGCGAGCCTACCTTTTGGCTCTGGGCCAGACACCAGGGTTCATCACGTTCAAAGTAAGCCCGTGCTTCAGGGGGCAAATGTTCGTTTTTCGTGCTGCTTTCTCCAGGCTTAAAAAGGCGAGGATGACAAGCAACCATGTGATGCTGATGATAAACGGACACCATGTTTGCCGTCACCTTGATCCAAAGTGCTTCGCCATGGAGTGTATGAGGCGCACTGTATTTGCATTGTTTGTAGCGAACATGGCAATCACGATAAAGCCCGGCCTTTTGCCATGTGGCAATCTCTGGCGGCGTGGCGGGGCACGGTTTTAATTGATGTTGTTCAATCTCTGTAAATTGCGCCAAGGGCTGCTTGAAGGTGCTTCCATGTATGCGGTTCCCCGCTGTACCCGTTACCCAGACCTTCAGTTGCTTGTTTGCATCTTGCACGCTTTTCAGTTCACGTAATGGCACAAAGTTCTTTTTGACATATTTGACGCCGGCTTCAACGCGCCCCTTCTTCTGCGGATCTCTCGGCGGGCACGCTGAAATAAGAAAATGGTAGTCTTGAGCCAAGGCTTCGTAGCTACGTTGTACCTCAGGATCATGATAGCACGCCCGGGTGATAGCACACTTTGGGTTATCAATGATGATTTTTGACGGCACGCCGCCAAACCAATCGAACGCATTTTGATGACAGTTGAGCCATGTTTCAGTGTCTTGGTGCGTGATCAACTCAACATATTGATGGCGACTCCAGCACAATGTCATGACAAAGAACCACGTCTTTACCTTGCAGCCCACGCGCTCATCATACAGGAGAGGCCCCTGGCCAAAGTCCACTTGCGCTGCCTCGCCCGGCTTGAAGTGGAGCGGCACGGTAAGCTTGGACGGCTCAATAGCTGCTTTCAACTTTTTGACATAGCGCTGAATGCAATTATAAGAGCCGGTAAATTGATAGCGGCGTATGAGGTACTGATGAATGGTTGACGCCTGTATGCCGCTTTCTACCCATGGTTTAATCTCGTCAGCAAAAACGTCAGCCTTGGAGGGCTGCTGTGATGCTGGCTTTTGTTCTAAAATCTTTGCCAGTGCGGCATCATCGGGGAGCTTGGCCTCTGGAAGCAGCCAGCCTTGACGCTTGGCGACGGCTTTAATTTCATCCACCTTCGTGCGGCTGGCCAGTCCATCGCGAGCAATGGCTCGGGCGCTTTGCTTTTCTTTTAAGCGATAAATAATGTTTCGATATTCGTACATTTGAATAATCCTCTTTGCCATTTTTCTCTCCAGATTGCATTGAAAACCTGCAGAGTGTAGTTGATTTGTGTTTAAGAAAAAATCAAAACAGTGTTGAGGACGAGCTAAGTGGCCTAATAAAGGTGATGGTCGACTGGCCTAATTAGGGTGATGATCAAGTGGCCTAATTAAGGTGTCGGCCGGGTGGCCTAATTAGGGTGTCGGCGGAATGGCCTAGATGGGGTGATGATTCACAACAGCCAACAATGCGTTGTACCATCCGGTGAGATTAAGGTTAATTCGACCTGTTGCGATTTGTCGGTACGCATCACTTCTCGATCAACGCGGCTGATTTCATTGGCCTCTTCTTGGGAGAAAAAAGCATACTCCGTTTTTCCGATAGCCCCGCTTAATGCGTCGCATCCAAGCGCTTGCCAGTAATGCATATTGCTACCTAACAACACACCGTCTTTGTTTTTCCAACAGAGGTGGCCTGGCAGTTGCGCCATGATGCTTTCGAGCGGTATCGCTTCTAAATCACCGCCCTGTTTGAGGCGCAAATAGACAATCACCCCAATCACCGTGCCACAGGTGCTCATACTGAGCAAATAACCGACAGCGAGTACCGTATCATTTCGAGCAAAACCATGATGTGCAATGATCAGTTGTATTAACCAAAAACCAACAAACATAATAAGTGAAACGCCTTGTGTCGTTTTCGATCGCCAAAGTTTAAACGCTTGTGGGATGAAAAATACCGCATTAGCCAACAGTGCTAATCCAAGCAATGACCCATCTGTCATGAATAAGCATCCTTTTCATCAACGACTGTATCGCTAGGTTGTTGTGCGCACTGTTGTGGTTGCCACTGTTTGCGGTGTTTGAATTTAATCGCTACAGGATGTAAAAGATCCGGGTAGTTCGGCAAGACAAAACGCCGGTGTGTTTCCGCCATCGCTCGATTGCGACGACTTGGATAGACTTCAAAATGACAGTCCATTTCAGGCCACAAACACATAGCTGTGCATTCTTCGACCAGGTAATCCAGGCATAATTGTCTAGCACGCTCTATATTAAAGGTAGGCTGGTCTTGTACGCGACGGTGATAACGATGAAGAAAAGCATCAATGGTTGATGAAAAAGCATCGCCAAAATCAGTATCAAAACCTATCAGTGCTTTGATTTTAGCTTTCTTCATCTCAAATTGCGGATGCTTGAGCCAGTGATTCCAGTGGATGATTTGCTTGAGATTGCTGAGCTGTGCATAGTGCCAGATATTGCGTTCCAGCCATTGTTTTCCTGCTTCCAGGGATCTCGCATAGAAATAGCCAGCATCATTGTCGGAAGCCAAGGTCATGGTATGCCGCTGCAAGGTGTCGTCAATGAGCAAAATACACGCACCAAAGGAGCGATTGACAAGTTCAATCGTCGTCTCAAAATGTTCGCCTTCGTGAACTTCTTGTCCGACGCTAATGGTTAAAAGACACGTTGATGATAAAAAGCGTGCTTTCTCCTCATCCGTGCACTTGAAAACAGGCTTGAGTCGTTTTACGGCAGTCATTAGTCAGACAATACCGATTCAAGCTGCAAAAGACCACTTGCCTCCATAGCATCAAGTTCAAACAACTTCGGCGCTATCCATGTTTTTTTCTGCCGTTTGGGAACCGTGCCCCCTGCTTCGCATGAAACTACGCCCTGCATAGAACCATCATTCGCAATCGCTACCATCAGTATACTCCTTCACTGTTGTGTTAATTAAGTTGCCGCTCGTCTAGCACGGCAAACAAAAAACACAACCACGAAGAAAACGCACGCGCAAAAAAGCAACAACATTGTTTTGCTCTTAAAATTGCGCGAACGCTAAAGACGCGGATGTTCAAGCTGAAATGCTCGATTTTTTGCTTAGATAAGTTGACCACACACAAGTGATCATCTATCCTCAACTTGGCCATGATGCTAGTCCATCTAGTTATCGTGGTTAGTGGTGGCGGTCTGGTGCTTGTACACCTTTCCGTCGCCCGAATTGCCAAACAAGCGGCAAACAAAATGTCCTTTCAGACACCACCAAGAGTATCGGCTTCTTTAGGCTTTTGCAACATGCTTTTTGATGAAAAAAACAAAAATGCTGAACGGTAAAAATAAACGGCCCTACTTTCAAAGGTTGGAACTAAAAAGCATATTTATTTAATTCTTACCCTTGGCTTATCCACAGTTTCTGTGGACAAGGTTGTTGAGAGTTGTCGTTTTCTTCATAAATACTGTGTAAGTTACAATGAATAGCTCTTGCTTTCTATTTTGGCTAATGTTTGCGCCCTCATGTTCCCCGTGGAACATGAGAAACATAAAAAAGTATTTAGATGAGCTAGAACTATATAAATAGAATAAACAATAATTTTGTGCTCAATCCATTTGATAAAACATAAATGGAACACATAAATTAAAAAAAATTTATTGGGCTGTGGGTATGTGGGCAACACCTGAGCATGGCGAAGGTTTGTCCACATATCCATCAGTTTGAAGCTGTTAATATGTTGGGTAATAATGGCATAGCCATTTTATCCACATATTAATGGCTTGAATATGTAATCATTATGTTTCTCACTTAAAATTTTAGATTTATAATATATTAGATATATAGTAGATATAACGGTGTACAATTAAGAATAAAAAGTAAGACAGTTATTCTGTTAATAAGTGTAACTCAATTTAAAAATTAAGCTAAAAAACAATTTTTGATATCTACAGATCTATTTAAATAAGAATTAGTATTACGTATTGCTTAATAAATAAGCATTTAAGAGGTGCAACAAAAGATCTTGCCCTTTCGTTTTAATAGAAGATGACTTTAATTTTTTTTACTGATGATTATTTAAGGATGCGCACCTATTTTATTAACAATGTCTGCGCAAGTGAGGTTTGGATCGGCCTTTTTTAACTCTAATGCTTTATTATTCCAGTTTTTTCTAAGATTAATTTTTCTTTTTCTGTTCATTTCTCTTTGTTTTCCATCTACATTAATATTTTTTAAAATACCATTGCCTTTTTTAAAGGCATCTCGGCGTATAAATTTTAACCGACCATTGAGTTCTTTCTTTATTTTTTTAGATACTGTGGTCATTTTATTCCTAACATACGATATGCAATTATCTAATTTGTATTGTGATACTCCCAGGTGATAGAAAAATGCTTTAGAAATGGTTTTAATAGATGCTAAAGCTCGTATATCGCCTTCTGGGGTTATTTTAGTTCTATAGTTTAGCTTGAGGTATAAGGCTTTTTTAAGGGCGCCTAGAGCCCTTATACAACGTTTGTAGCCTATTCCAGCCAATTCAGCTATTTCAGAAACCATAAGCGGTCTAAATTGTTGCTTAGTTGGCTGCCATTTAACGATTTGCATGGTTGCCAAGTTTAGGTGGTCAACTATTACTCTACATACGCTTGCAATAGCTTCTCTTGCTTCTGAGCGTTGTTGCCTTGATGTTGTTCTTGAATATCTAAGATTGTTTAGCCACTTTTCTGGTTTATGGTAATAATCCAAAATATTATTGTACGCGAAGACAAGAACGTCCGGCGGCGTTTTTTTATTAATGTCACGCTGATAAATTTTTGGAGAATTAGAGAGGTGATTTAATGGAGAGATAGACAGAGTTTTTTCCGTATTATCCCGCACTCTTACTGACAAAAGCGTAGCCGATAAGGCGGGCTTAAAATAATTTTTTACTACAAAGTCCATATAATCTACCACTATCGTTTATAACAGGATTTGATTTTGACTTTGTTTTGAACTAAAATAATGTTGCGATATTTGGTTTAGTTCCATTAAACATCTAAATCAAATCTAAAAACCCACCCTGCCAGGTGGGTTTTTTTATGATTGATGTCATTTTTACCATGATTCATGAAAGAGTCAAATAAAGCTAACCTGTTGATTTATAGCGTAAGTTCCGAATACTGCGCCAACTTATTCCGAATACTGCGCCAACTTATTCCGAATACTGCGCCAACTTATTCCGAATACTGCGCCATTGCTATAGCGCTAAAAAGGATGCTTTTAAGAGAGTTTTGCAATAAAAGAAGATTGTTTATGCGGAATTTATATACAATTGACATTATATCTAATGTTTTTTTTATTACGATAACCCAAAAAGTTCCGAATACTGCGCCATATTAGGTGTTTGTAAACCGAACAAATACTCCGCTAAGTTTTTTTAGAAAGGATATTTTCCATGGTAAGTCTCTATAGCCTGATATTTCATGCTTGAAACGATTTTTTCCCCAACTATTAGCACAAAGCTTTTGAAGATCTTCCAAAGCAACCTCCCAAGACGGTTCGTTAACGATGTTAACAGCAACAAGTTCTAATAAACGCTTCTTAATACCAGCGCTCTCTCTAATAAGTTGGGGGTTAATTTTCATAAGCGAATCATTCTTTCTGATAGAGTTTAACAGCCGTTCGTCAAAGGTTAGCTTTACTTTATCCGTACCATTTTTGGTTTCTAAATACTCATATTTTATAATAGTAAATCCTTGAACTCGCTTTTTTGATTCGTTTCCGAAGATGTTAGTTTTGTAGGTGGTACTTGCTAACCTGTCAAGCGCTTCTCTGAACCACCGAATATTTTCTCCAGACTTGGGATTTCTATTTAAAGTCTTTAAACATTCATATACAGAGAATGTGAGGTGGTCTAATAGTATTCCAGTGGCATCTGAAATTTCCGACAACTTAGATAATCCGTATCGAACAATGTCGAAATCCCATATTTTAGCCATGCCATAAGTGTTATTTGCCGTAACTTGAAGGGAGTAACCATCTTCCGAATGATATTCAATCGGATCAATTCTCTTGCGTTTTGACGTTGAGCAGAATGGAAATTTCATCAAATTTTCTTCGTTTTTATAATCATCAAATGTAATTGCCTTGCCTGACATTTCAAGGGCAAGCTGCTCCTTTATTGTAAGTACATTGTCCATATTTAACCTCGCTTTTCCTTAGTCTACATTAGATTCAGCAGTATAACAATATATATACCAGAAAACCAGTTTTTGTAAAATACAAATATACATAACATGTGAATAACATTTTTACGAAATTCGTAATATACGTAATTATGGGTTTTCTTTATTCGTATTTTACGAAAAAGCAGCATTACAATAATTGTAAATATGTATTTTTGTACTAAACAATAGTTGTGTTTTCGTAAAATACGTATATAGTTAATTCCGAAGCCGCAGGAAAAGGCATTTTGTAATTTTGTAATTTTGTAATTTTGTAATTTACATTATTTGTAAAATACATGGTTATACGTTTTATGGAGCTAAGCTAATGGGAAAATCCGTTTCAGTAACCAATCAAAAAGGGGGGGTAGGCAAAACGACAACAGCAGTTAATCTGTCTATCGCTTTTTCAGTCACGTATAAAAGTAAGCCAGTTCTTCTGATTGATCTTGATCCACAGGGGCACGCGACTAAATCGCTAAGAGACGGTGATAAGTTAAATATTACTGCCGAGAGCTTCAACCTATTTAAGGATCAGCATGTCACGCCGATGCAGGTTAGAGATAACCTCTTTCTTATTGGGGCAAACAAAAAACTTGATGGGGTCAGGGCGCTTCCAAATACATCGATGTTTGATTTTGTTGAGCAGGTTGAGCAATATAAGAAAGAGGGCTACACCATAATTATTGACACCAACCCAATGAATCAGTTTTTACAAGTCAGTGCAGGTTTAGTGAGCGAAGGGGCGTTGATTGTTACAGAAGCAGAAATATTAAGTTTTGATAGCATGAAAGATGTACAAGAGGACATTACTAAGATCAAAAAACAAAATGCTACTTTAGAGGTAATTGGATATGTAATTAATAAAATAAAGAATCGCAAGGTGTCAAGGTGTTTAAAAAACGCACTAATAGCGTCCTTTAAGAAAAGCAACGATCCATTCATTGTTGAAATTCCTGATAGAGTAGTTGTTTCGGATAGCTATACTAAATGGCAGCCAGTTTGCGAATACGCGCCTAAAAACGACGTGACAAAATTATATTTTCAATTGGCGGAAAAAGTACACAATAAATTATACGTGAAATCAAATGAAGCAATTGCAGAGGTAATGGAATGAAAAAAGACTATACCGAGGTAGCAAATGCCTTGATGAAGGATGTGCTTGGCAATGATGATGAAGCATTAAAGCAAGAGCTCGTACTTGACAAGGCAGTAGTACCAACACAGCTTAAAGAAAAAGATGTGTCATCCGTTGAAAAAGAGATGGCCAAAGCCAAAGACAAGCAAAGGACGGGGAAAGGGATTGAGAAAGCACCCTCTGTAAAACACAAAATTACGGAAAACGTAAAACCAGAAAAACAGAAAATAGTTCCATTGCCTCGCTATGAAATACGGCCAGATATTGCGCTTGACGATAGATTTAGAAAATATAGATTTGAAACGCGAAACAAAACTAATGAAACCCTAGTGGCTGCTCTTGACTTTTTTTTGAGCCGAAAAGAGTATTGATTGCTTGGATAGTATTGATGAAAAGTGTCCTGTGCTCGATGGCCATTATATTTTTTAGTGGGCTTTAAATGATCGGTAGTGTACCTACATCATGGCTATGGATATAGCGACCCCCATGGTTAGACAAGCACAAAAAAAGCAGTTAGTTCAAGCTTACTTTAAGGGGGGGGATAAAGATATGATAGATGAATTTGAAAAAAATAGAAGAGCTAGCTGAATGAAAAAGAGGGCACTAATGTAATGAATCATCCCATCACTACATTAGTGTCATATATCTAGTACGATAGCATGTTTTGAACAATATTTTTAGAATAATGGCTCGCTATTTTTTCTATAAATGCCTGGAAGTCAACATGTGCTTTATGGTCAGCACGATCTGAAATAGCCCGAATAACGACGAAAGGCACTTTATGATCGTAACAGGTTTGTGCAACCGCAGCCCCTTCCATTTCTACAGCAACTGTTTTGGGCTTTTTCTTGATAATATCTTTGGTTTGATCGATGTTAGAGATAAATTTGTCACCGCTAGCTATTGTGCCAACAACACATTTACTATGAGAACTAATACCTAGTTTTTCAAAGGTTTCAATAGAAGCCTTATCCTTCGTTTTTGATAGAACTTTCGTAGCAGATAATTTGGCTTTTTTAATTAAGGCAGAGTCTGCGCTGAAAAAAGTTATGCCGGTTAACGGAATTTCATGTTCTGGAAATAGTGGGTAAGCGTTCATATCATGTTGATATAATTTATCGGATATAACAATATCTCCTACATTAAGGTCTTTTGACACTGCTCCAGCAACGCCAGTAAAAATAAGCTGGTCAATTTTAAATTTTGTAATTAATGTTGTTGCTGCGGTGGCTGCTGCGACTTTGCCGTAACGAGAAAAAACAAGAATAACCTCATGCTTATCAATTTTTCCACAATGGTATGTTCTACTTCCATATTTCAGCGTGGAGACATCCGTCATTAGTTTCTTGAGGATTAGGTCTACTTCCTCTGTCATCGCTCCCATGATACCTATTTTCATTTTGCCTCTCCTTTGTTATTAAAGCTGAAGTTAAAAAATAATTATTTTCAAAGTTTCTGAGTATAGCACGTAGTGTTTAGCAAACATATATATTTTTATTTTTCCCCTTTATCAAAAAACCGAAAAGGATTATAGGAAATTCCGTAATCATATACGTCAATTCCTTCACTACGCTTTAAAAATCCGACGAATTTTTGTGCAGGGTATACAAAAAGACACGCATATATTATTTCTAATACATAGGCGTTTATAAAGACATGCATAGACGCCTTAAATTGAATAAAAGGAACAAATGCAATTAGCACAGTGATCAAAATAAGAAGAAACTCCGAAATACAAGTTGATATGATGCTTCGTACCCAGAATATGTTTCCTTTAGCTAAGATTTTCCATTTTGAAATAAAGAATATATTTAAAAGACCGGCTACAGCATTTGATATAATACCCCCACAAACAAACAACCACATATTTCCGAGAACATGCGTATATTCGTTTTGGTGTTGCCCGATGTTCATGGAGCCGGTATGAATTACTATGGTAATTAATAACGCGAATAAGCCTTCGCAAGCAAGTCCATACCAAACCATTTTCATTGCCACATCCCACCCATAGACTTCGCAAACAACGTCTCCTATGAGGTACGTTATTGGAAATAAAAGAGTTGCTCCTGATTCAACGTAACCAAAAAAATAAGCGAATTTAAAAGCGACAACATCGGCTGCCACGCTTACCGTAACATAAATCATGGTTAATAAGAGAATGTATTTAGAGTTCAGCTTGAGCGGTTTATTGTTAGGTATCATTTTATTCATCCTCTTTATCATGAAACATTTTCTGAAGAATGGAATTATATTTTTTGCGCGCTTCAGATAATGATTCTGTATTTTTCAATAAAATATCGCCAGCAGATAGGAAGCCAAGTTTTATACAGTCTGTTGGATGAAATTTTTCGACAAGCATTGCGTCTTCGATCAGCTCGTTTAATGGAAGTCTCTGTATGTTCAATTTAGTTACTGCCTGGAAAGAAACCAAGCTTTTTTCTTTTATTGCCAGCTCATTTTGAATTTTTATTATTTTACAAGGGTATCTATTCCTTATGCTCTCGACAGAGTAGTAAAGTTTATTTTTAAGCGCATTGAGTGCTTTCTTCATGTTCATACCTCGGGATTTTTTAGGGAAAAAGAACAGTTAGTGACTAACCCTATAATTTTCATATCTTTAGAAAAAGGGGTTGTGGTATATATTTCATTGTTAGTCGAGACTAAAATAGCGCTGCCATTGTGGATGGAAAATTTCCGTACAATCATTGCGTTAAATTGCCGAAGAAAGATTAAAACAATGTCATTTTCAACTGGGATAGCACCATCTTCAAGAAGCTCTATAAATACCAACGCACGATGTGGAATTGTTGGTTGCATCGATTCGTCAGGCATAAGCATAGCAAAAAAGGTCTCTTTTTTTGTTTTATAAGGGAGCCATGCGTCTGCCTCTATAGCTTCCAATTTTAAACCATTTGCTAGCTTTAATGTTTCAGTGATGTTAAGTAAAGGGACTAGCTGGTATTCTAGCAGTATTTTTTTTTTCGGATCATCTGCTACGAACATAGCCCCTTTTCCGGTCGCTAGCCATCGTGTATTAAGCCCAAGGGCGACAGCGATTTCAAATGTAAACCGTGACGATTGCGTGCTTCCGTTGCACAGAAATTGTATAACTTGTGGCTTAACACTTATAGCTCGAGCTAAATCTGCTTTTTTAGTTTTCGTGAGCTCGAGTATATAAACTAATCGCTCAGAGAGATTGTCGAGATGTGTGAGGGTATTTTTCATTGTTTCATTGTATAGATATTTTTAAGCAGAACCAAGAAAAAAGCTAAAAATTCAATAGGTTATAAAAATATTTTTATTTTTGTAAAAAACACTTGTTTTTTTATATGTGGCGATATACCATGGTTTTATAAAGAAAAGCGCAGACTGCAATCTGCGCTTTAAAGGCGAGGTAATAAGCTTTCTCGGAGCCATTTCCTCAAATCGAAATATAACAAAAAAAAGCGTATTTGAGAATTCAAAATGCTTATTACCTCATGATTTGTGCATGAGGGTCTAAAAAACACCCCTTGCGTCTAAATAATGCACGCCTTAATGAAGGTGAGCAGGGGGTATAAGCTATGCCAAACAAGACAGAAAATGCGCTACTATCAGAAGCACTGCTCACATCACAGCGCTGTATTCCGTACATTCCCTCGCTCAAGCTGGTTTTTCTATCCGTTATTGCCGTCTTGATTTTCCAACAGCTAGAGTATTGGTTTTCTCTTTACGCCGATGGTTTTTACAAATTTCTTGCTCCCTGTGACCACGCGATGTACCGCACTGGAGATTCTTGGACAGAAGAGCTGGTATTGAGTCTGTATGAGTTCCGCAGCGGCTTTGACAAGCTCGGTGTTCGTTACAAATCAAAAGAAGAATTACAAAAACAAGTTCAAAATCAGACCGATATTTTTCAGGGCAAGTACTATTATTCCGTCGTAGATATCAAACAAGGGCTGACGTATTACCGTCGCAATGACGAGAAGATATCTAGCATGTTAAAGGGTCTGTTTTTGAGCAATATAGAGAAAAAACGCACGCAACGCATTGAAAAATATAGGGATGTAGAAACTGAATCCCTAGGAATGAAGAAACTGCATTCCCAGGGATTAAGAAACTCAATTCCTAGGAATGAAGAAAGTGAATTCCCTATTAAAGAAGCAGAGAGTACACAGAGAGTACCAGAGAAAACAGCAGCAAGTGTGAGCGATCAAAATCCAAGCGACGTATCTTCTGATTTACAATCTTTTGCTGCTGCCTCTTTTGAGGATCAAAACACAAGAAAAAAAGACAAGCGGGCGCTAGCAAGCAAAATGATCGGTGAGAGCATCACCCCACAACAAACATCGGAGATCCAGCATTTTGTTGACAAGTTGAAGCTCAGTGAGAAAGCGGGCACAGATCTGATGCAAGCGATTAGCCAGGCGATGCTTGATACGAATCAATTCAAATCGACAGGCCAAGATTTTCAGTTTAAGTTCAACACGATCAAAAAACTCTACATCAATGGCGGCTGGGTGCCCCACTTAGATTATGCAATTCATTCGCAATCAGAAAGTAAACGCCAGGAAGGAAAAGCGCGTCAGAGCTTGAAGCTCAAGTATCAAAGCCTTGTGAACGACAACGTGGCATTAACAAAGCTAATAGAAGCGAGCCAAGATTCAAAGAGCTGTGTTCGATTGCAGCAAACGCAGAGTAAAAACGATGAACAATTAAGGGTGCTTTTAGAGGTCATCCGATCAACCGATACTCAAAACAACAGAAGGAGCGAAACATGCTTGCTATAGCCATTGAGAAAGGAAATTGTGTGCTGGTATTTGAAAGCGACAAATTACAACACATGGTTGAAGTCCTTGAGTGTAATGAAAAGCGAATATTGCTTGGTTTTTCATCGACAGATCAAGATCAAACAAAAATCATTTGCGCCGATCAATTTCCTAACCGTTATTTTCACCGACACCCTGATCAACAGGCGCAACAGAAACAACGATTGATTGATGTCTTTTTAGAAAAAAAACCGAAAGCGGCTAACGTCGCCAAACAACCAGCGAGGTAATGATTATGTGGACACAAGCAAGTCAACAACAAGTGAATGCCTTAAAGCGCAATGATCCCTGGGTATCATTTAAACTCGGCCTGACCTTTTTGTTAGAAGGCCGCAACAACATGGGTAGGTCGTTGCTTGAGAAATCAGCAAAAGACGGCAGCGATGCCGCGAGCCAAGTATTAGAAGTGTTTCAGTCTTGGAAACGAAAGTAATGAATGCCACCGCCACCCTGACGACAAGTCGAGGCAATAACAATGGCGACAACAAATGCCAAGGCTTGTCACTTTTAAATGCGAGGGTAAAGCGAGGAGGGATGTAAGGTTTATCGATCTGAGAGGTAGAAAGGTTTTTTTAACTGTGGCAAGTGCGCCTTTCGTTCTGATCAGATCGATATGTAAGAACACGACTGCCACCCGTGACAAGGAAAAAAATGGCTGGATGAGTGGTTCGCCAGGACATTTTAGAAGAAAGCACAAGGCTTTCTTCATCACAATAAAAAGAGCCACACATTAATGCCCTCTTAACCGAGAGCGTTAGTTTGAATTGACAATGGAGACGAGGTTAGAACGTGTGAGATTATTTAAAAAAGAACCAAAAAAAATACAGTCACAAGAGCCACAAGTTATTTCTATGAGGGATGTTTTTGTTAAGTATATAGAGCTCAATGATATGAGAGAACTGTTAGAAAAATTAACAGACGCTAAACTAACACAAGGTTTTAAGGCTATCGATGAAGCAATTAGTGACGTGAGAGCGCGAGTAGGGCGCTTATATTTATCTATATTTGGCTCACCACCTCAAGATAAACATTATTTTCAGGAGACAAGGTTAGAAACAAATAAGTATCGTTTTCCTGATACCCATTCATGCAGTGATGAGCTTGTATCAGAAAGAAGGTGCGTGCGATCAAGTTCCTTTTAGGAAATAGAAAGACCATGATTTTTATAACGGAAACCAGATGAAAGCTATAGAACGATCAAAGGAAATGTTATGAGTGTTTTGAAAAAAATAGGATCGTTTATAGGTTCTGTCGCATGTTTTACACTCGGCACAAAGGTAATGAAGAAACAAGTAAAATACTTGAATGACGACATGAATCATTTTAAAGAAGACTTTAAGTCAATCAAGCTTAATAATAAAACGGGGAATCGCCACGTGGATGAGTGGGATAGCTTTATATTAACGCATAATATCTCGACCAAAAAATTAAAAACACAATATAAAATAAAAAGAAGAATGAGCTTTTTACTATTATTTATCATGTTCTTAAGTTTGTGCTTTATATTAATCGCAAGTGAGTATAAAGCGGGGTTGGCAGGTTTACTCATATCAGGACTATTTTATTTTGTTGGTGTTTTTCGGCTTTATCAAGTCCGACACAAAACCTTATGTAAAATACGTGTCTTCCTACACGACGTAAAAGGGACATTAAAAGAAGTATTACCACTAAATTTACCAGAAGATTGGAGTGCGATTAATAACAGTGAAGAATATAACGAGGTGCTTCAATGAGTTACAACGGAATTATTGATAACATCGCGCATTCTGGTAGTACGCAATTATTAGCAAAATTATTTGGCGGCAACGTTTATAATATTTTTGGTGGCGGTAATTTTCATGGCCCACAAGAAACGATGCTAACTATTTTTGGCTCTTTATTAGAGCCAGCGGTGCTTTGGATGTATGTTGCTTTAGTGGTTTATGTTGTTCTCGCGGGCTTGGTTAATAAAGGACAGTCGGGTGAATTCATGTTGAAATCTTGGAATGGCTTTTGGCCTTGGGTTCGTATGATCTTTGGATTAACCGCGGTTGCACCTTCTTTTGCAATGAAGAATCTAGTGACGATTCAAATGTTGGTGCTAGCGGTGGCATTGATAGCATCAAGTGTTGCTGATTTAACCTGGCGAAACGTGTTAGATCAATCGGCGAAATACGGATTAAGCACACAACATGTATTAGCACCTAGCATTGATCCATCGAAAACAGATGCTTACTTAAATGATGCATTTCAATACAGTACTTGTGTGGCTAATAAAATTAAATATGATAATACTAACCCTGCACTAACGCTCAATAACTTTGATCCTATTCACCCAGATATCACAGCAGAAGGTGAGGCGATTAGTAAGCAATGTGGCGGACAAAAATTCCTAACCTTTTTAAAACAAGCAAGATCAGAGGTTGCGCCTAACCCACCAGATTTAACGTCACAACCTGGTACTGATTTAATTAGTAGTGATGTCCTTGCAAAGTTCAATCAATACCAAAGCAAACAATTTAATTACCTTGGTAATCAGACGGTTTTACAATTTATTCAAAATAATGTTTGGCCTTTTTATGTCAACAATATGGCGCAATTAAGCCAATCGGCTGTACCTGATGCACTAGCCGTACAGTGGCAAGGTATTTTAACGGATTTTCACCTTACGTTAAAAAATAAGATACAAAGCGCGATTCTTGCAGATAAAGGTATGACGGTTGATGTGTTTACTAGTCAAGTCAGTCATTATGGTTGGATTTCTGCGGCCAATTATTACCGCCAGTTAGCACAAGAACAGCAAATCATTAATAGTCAAATAACAAGTGGACTAGAGAGTTCACCTAATTACGTCAATATGGATCAACAAAAAGATCTTACTACGGCGGGTAGCATGACAAAATTTCATGTTTATCGCGCAAAATCTTGGCTGAGTAAAGTTGAAGGCTCCATTGAATCAGGTGCAACGAAATACGTTCTTAATCCATTAGGTATCAATTTCCTTAAGATGGGAAATAGTACCGATCCTATTTTAGCGATGACTAATTTTGGACAAAAGTTAGAAGGCACCGCCGAAGTGTTGGTTGTTGCTCGCCAAGTACCGAAACTATTTAGCTGGATACCGGTAGTGGGCAACAAACTCAGCAATGTTTTTTCGGGTGGTGTTATGGATACATTGGTATTAATTCTGATTGCAGCAGGTTTGGTTTTAGGCGTTATTTTGCCTAATTTACCCTGGATCATTTTTATGTTCGCCATTATCTCCTGGCTTGTTTATGTCGCTGAAATGTTTATTGCAGCACCTTTTTGGGTGGTGGCAAACGCCTTACCAGAGGGCGGTACGATATTAAGTAATGTTGCAAAAAAAGGGTTTAATAATGTGTTGTTTATTGCACTTTTTCCAACGTTAGCGATTGGAGGGTTGATTGCTTCATTAAGTATTAGCTGGATAGGCATTAGTTTGTTGAACCATTATGCCTATCTAGCGTTTAAAGGATTAGAAGGGTGGAATATGCCATTTGATGTTGTGGGGATTATTCTTATTTATGTGCCTTTAGCCTGGGCCATTATGTTTAATAGTTTAAGTCTTATTCAGATATTGCCAAGAAAAATTTTGAACTGGATATCGCTGAGCCAACCAGGGATGAATCAATTTGATAGCGCTCACAATGATGCAAGTAGCACGATCATGGGCGCAGTAGGCGTGTCGGGTATCGTAGGTCGAGGAGCGGAAAGTTTAGGCAATTGGGAAAAGTCACGCGCATTAAAACATAGTGATGATGCACGAGATCGTTCATTACGAAGCAAGGCGACATCAGATGATAACGAATAAAGGTTGAGGGAAAAGTTCATGAGTAAGACGAAGAAAACACAAGAGAGTAAAGACGATTTGAATGATTTAGAGCTTCATATTCTAACTTCAAGAGAGCGATTAAAAGCAGTGATTCAATCCCATACGGCATTGATTAAAATAGCGGTGATGCTTACGTATATAACAGCGGCACTTGTTACTATCTCGCTTATTTTTGTCGTAAAAATGGAGCCTAAAAACCAGTATTTTGCCAGTAGCAATGATGGAAGAATTGTGAAGTTAGTACCGATGAATCGACCGCTTATGTCGTTACAAGGTGTTGAGAATTTTGCAGCAAAAGCTATTAGCAATACATTTACATTTGATTACGCTAATTACCAGAAGCAGATGACGGCCAATGCCAATAGTTTTACCAATACGGCGTTTTCGGATATTAAAAAAGCACTGCAAGGCAATGATGGCATTATCTCAGAGACATTGAAAAATAATTGGGTGGTGACTGCAAATGTGATGGCAGCCCCGCAAGTCGTGAAACAAGGTGAAATAGGCAAGACAGGTATTTATGGTTGGCGGCTTATTTATCCGGTGACGATGACTTTTCAAAACGAACATGATACACGATCTTCACGTTATACTGTTGATGTCGTTGTTGTAAGAGTTAATCAAAAAAATCACCCGCGAGGGGTTGCCATTCAAAAATTAACCTTAACTCCTTATAGGTATTAATATGATGAAAACAATGACATTAACGAATATCCTTTTTATCAGCATGTTATTTAGCCCGCTTGCTTTGGCCAATCATGCCAATGGACAACAATCGCAGGGGAATCAAACACAAGATCAAGTGGTTAATCGGGTGCTACCTAATTCACCTGGCCAGATCAGAGAGTTACGAGCGCGAAATCAAGCGATCCAAAAAGCCATGCAATCTTCGCCCATTAATCCCTCTCAGATTGCTAGTACTGTGCGTAATATCAATTTAACGGACAGTGCGCCACCGCCTTTATTGCATTTAGTGAAAGGGTATACGACCAATATTTCATTTGTGGGCGCTAATGGTCGATCGTGGCCTATTGTGAGTTTTGTACCTGGTGGTTCAGCTATTGCGGGGGATCAATCATCAAAAGATGACCCTTATAATAGCTCACTGATCGTTAAAAAAGCCTGGGTATCTAGCAATGTGACATATTACTTAAAAGGTCGTGTGCGTCCCATTACGCTTTATGTTTATACTTCTACCAATACAGCTCGTGGCTTGGATGGTAATGTGACGGTGAAGTTAGATGGTATACCTCCTGGTACATCACCTTTACCTGTTCAAAATGTTACTGCTGTAAGTAATGCATTGCTTAACGCGTTAGATCATGCACCCGGTAGCAATTGGACACAAGTTAAATTAAATAATACTAATATACCGGTAGGTATTCATTACTGGATTTCCCCAAACCATAAGCAAGCGATTGTTCGTCTTTCATCAGGTACGTTAGTGATGCCGTCATGGGGATCACAAGCATCTAGTCCTGATAACACCATGACCGCGTATGAATTTAATTACGTGCCTTTGATGTTATGGGTAGATAGCGATGGCGGACAAAGTTTTCAGGTACGCGTTAATGATGCAACAAGCTTAATTGCTGGCGGTAATCCTATTATGCACGTTAATAACGTATCTTCACTATCAAATCGTAGCCTAAAAGTAATGAGGAGTATGCGTTATGAAAAATAAGCAATGGACCATTGTATTGCTAGCATTATCGATAAGCTCAGTGAGCTTTGCAGGTAATGATAAAAACAAACCGGTGAATATTAATATTAATCCCTCTGTTGCTCATCATGTATCAACGCATGGTCATGACACAAGGTTAGAAGGTTTACGGGATCAGGCGATGAGTCAAGCAGAGAAGCACGCCAAAGCCAAGGATCAGAGTTATGTGGCAGCGGCCCCCGATCCTAATAATCCTAATTATTGGAAGGAAAAAAACACGGAAAACGATGCTTCCGCCTCTGTTCAAGCCACGCAGCGTACGTTACTTGATGAACAGCAACTACAAAGGCAAACCGTAGGATTAGAAAAAATACTGTCTCAGCTAAATAGAAGTGGATCAAAAGTAAAGTTTACAAGTATTCGTTTTAACACAAAGAAAGTTAAAACATCCAGTGACAATGGCCTAGGGAAACATCAGGGGAATCTTGAAAAATCTGCGATTGCGCTGCCAGGCACACTTTGGTACGCCACGTTATCGCTCGGCGCAGACAGTTATACCCCTGGGCCTGTTACGGCAACGATACAGGAAGGCCCATTAGCGGGTGCAAAAGCACTAGGGACATTTCAAGTAGCGCCCGATGGCGAGCATATTATTTTAACATTTCATGTGCTTTCTTTTCATGGGCGCACCTACCCTGTTTCTGCGGTGGCT
>Ga0233428_1001646_pt1 | contig 23260 bp, 18 predicted proteins | sample SI_118_April2016_4_FD_179890 | JGI IMG/M metagenome (GOLD analysis project Ga0233428, IMG submission 179890) | Seawater microbial communities from Saanich Inlet, British Columbia, Canada - SI_118_April2016_120_MG | ecosystem: Environmental > Aquatic > Marine > Inlet | place: Canada: British... | reverse complement strand
TCATTACCGGTTCCGGCACGCAGGAAGAAGCCAAGGACCTCGCGATCGTGCTGCGAGCGGGGGCATTGCCGGCCAAGGTCGAGATCATTGAAGATCGCACCGTGGGGCCGTCTCTTGGCCACGACTCGATTGAGCAAGGTCGGATTGCAGGCCTGATCAGTTTGCTCGCCGTCGCCGTCTTCATGATTCTCTACTACCGTGTCGCTGGCGCGGTCGCAGATATCGCCCTGACCTTGAACATGGTCTTCGTCATGGCCGTTTTGGCTGGCTTCCATGCGACACTGACACTACCAGGTATTGCCGGAATCATTCTGACGATTGGAATGGCCGTCGACGCGAATGTGCTGATCTTCGAGCGCATCCGTGAAGAATTGCGCACAGGGAAGACGGTGCGCGCCGCCATCGATTCAGGCTATAGCAACGCCCTGTCGGCGATCGTGGATGCAAACATCACGACCTTCATGGTAGGTATCGTCCTCTACGAATTCGGCACGGGACCTATTCGCGGTTTCGCCTTGACGCTCTGTATCGGCATCGTCTCCAGTTTGTTTACAGCCTTCGTGGTCACACGAGCGATTCTTGGATTGATCACCTCGCGCAGCACCACGACAAGCCTGAGCATCGGCCCCATCGATCTGCTGTCGAAGAGTGCGATTCCTTTTATCGGCATGCGAAAGATCGCGCTGCTGTGTTCGGCTGCCGTCCTCACCCTTGGACTGGTATCGATCGGCACCATCAATGGCCTCAAGCCAGGTATCGATTTCGCGGGAGGTACGTTGCTGGAGCTGCATTTCGATCCGCCCGTGGAGATCGAAGACATTCGCCAGCAGTTGCGATCTGTTGATGTCGGTGGCCAGACAGCAGATCTGAGTGCCAGTGAAATCAAACTATTCGGTTCTACTTCGGACGTGTTGATTCGAGTGACAGAAGATGCGACAGGCACAGATGTGGCCGATGGTATCAAATCTTCCCTGCGGGCAGGATTGGCCGGCAGCATAGGCGAATTCGACTGGGTCCGCCGACAGGAGAAAGTCGGCCCCCGTATCGGCGAGGAACTGACGGGATCGGCGATCCAGGCCGTGCTCGTATCCCTGGCGCTGATTCTCGTCTACATGGCGTGGCGCTTCCGGCAGTTCCTCTACGGCATCGCTGCCGTGGTTGCCTTGTTCCACGATGTCTTGTTGACACTTGGCGTGCTGTCGCTACTCGACGTCGAGATTACGCTGGCCGTCGTGGCGGGGATTCTGGCGATTGTCGGTTACTCTCTCAACGACACAATCGTCGTCTTCGATCGGATCCGCGAGAATCTGGTTTCCTCACGTAAGTACTCCTTTGACGACCTGCTCAATGTGAGTATCAATGAGTGTCTGAGCCGGACGGTCGTGACATCCTTGACGACCCTGCTCGCCGTTGTCGTGTTGATGATCTGGGGTGGTGAGGTAATCCGTGACTTCACCATTACTCTCGTCATTGGCATTTTCGTGGGGACTTATTCGTCGGTGTTCATTGCCAGCCCGACACTCTACTACGGGCATCTGCGCGCCGAGGCGAACCAGAAGAAGTAGTCTGACGTTCCGGGGGTCACTTCCGGCCTCCGATCACCATCGGAGCCGGTGTCGCCATGCGAACCCTGGCCGTCTGTGTCATCCTGCTGGCTCTAGCCAGCTTTTCGGCATCCGATCCGCGAGTCGACGACAGCTCGCGGATCGATGTCGTTTGGGTGACGGGTACTGTCATGCTGCTTGCCCTGACAGTGCAACGTGTCTGTCTACGACTCGGCCTGCCCGTGCTGTGGGGTTGGGTTAGTGCGGGCCTCATTGTAGGTATCACCGGCTTGGGCGTGGGGAATCCTTCTCCTCAGATGCAGGAGTTGGTCTTGCGGTTCTGTGGCCTGTGGGCGGGCCTGCTCGTGGGCATTGGCTTCGGTTGGCCAAGCTCCGTCACAGATGGTCGATTTCTCGGAATCGTCACCTTGTCAACCGTTGTCGGTGCGACGATCGTGACCTTTGGTTGTGTGCTGATTGCCGGGCAAGATTGGACGACGTCGCTATTGTTAGGCGCCATCTCTGCCCTATGGGGGCCATTGGTGGTCTCCAGTCTGTGGCGAGACGATGTGTCGACGAGTGCCGCCCTGACCGGGACCCTTGTCGCCACGGTCCTGCTTACTTGGGTGGTTGGCTGGTTGCACGAATCGGGGCGTCTGCTCGGCGATGGCCTGGCCTTTGCCGCACGCTTGTGGATATCACCGGCCTTCGGCATCGCCATCGCCTGGTTGCTCCAGGCAGCACGAGCACTGAAACGCCGCTCTGTCGCTCTGGTGGCTCTCGTCTCCATCACGAGCGTCGCAGCAGTCACCGTTCAGCACTACAATCTTCTTGGCGTTGCCGTTGGCCTGGGCGCGGGTCTCACACTCTCCTTTCGACCTGAGGTTCAGCGAACACTTGATCGACTCTTTGGAGGGTCTCGTCCGCTTGCGACCTTTCTCTTTGTCGCTCTGGCCCTGAGCCGTCTTGATCTGGCAGAGGTATTGATGCCACCGACGCCGGGCCTGCTTGAGATCGTGCTGTTGCAGCTCATCGTCTTGTTCTGCCTTCGCGGCCTCGGCCCGGTTTTGTGGCAGCCTCATATTACCGGCGTGTCAGGTGTAAACAGTTGGCTTTTGTTGCCAAAGGGCATCCTTGGCATCGAACTGGTCCTTGTGGGTGGTGGACTCCTCAGCCTGCTGAATCGAACCGATGCCAGGCTACTGCAGCAGATCGTCGTCGTCGACCTGCTTGTCTATGGTCTGCTGACAGCAACCCTCACTGGCTTCATGCTGCAGCACCCGGATGAAGACCAACCAGCCGAGTCGTCCGGCTAGCAGCGGGAATCTGACGGGGCAATTCGTTGTGCCTGCTATCCTGCAGGGTTATATTTGCCTGTTTCCGACTGAACCGCCATGAATCACATTGAAGACAACTGGAATCGCGTCTGTGATCAGGTGGCCCAAGCGTGTGAGCGGAATTCACGTCAGGCGTCTGAGGTCACGATCGTCGCTGTCAGCAAAACCCGACCCGTCGCCGACATAGAAGCTGCGTTGGCCGCCGGGGTAAGTGATCTGGGTGAAAATCGCATTCAGGAGGCAACGGAGAAGTTGCCGGGGATCGAGGGCGGACGGTGGCATTTGATCGGCCAGCTGCAGCGCAACAAGGCGGGCAAGGCAGTCGATTTGTTCGACTGCGTACAGTCAGTGGATAACCAACGATTGGCCCAGGCCTTGGCGCGGCGCGCAGAAGAAGCAGAGCGCTCGATAGAGGTCCTGATCCAGGTGAACACTTCTGGCATAGCCCATCAGGCGGGGATACCTCCAGACGCAGTGGAAGGTCTGGCTGACGAGATTTCCACGATGCCATGTTTGCGCCTCGGTGGCTTGATGACGATTGCCAACCAGGCCGAGGAATCGGAAGTCAGACACTGCTTCCAATCCTTGCGCTCGTGCCGTGATCAGCTGTCTGCAACTCGTCCTACCCTCGACTTGTCGACCTTGTCGATGGGGATGAGTGGCGATTTCAAACTCGCCATAGAAGAAGGCTCGACGATGGTCCGCGTCGGCACCGCAATTTTCGGCAACCGTTCCTAGATCGGATTTACCATGTTCAATCACACTGGCTTCCTGAGTGACATCATCCGCATCATCGACGGGCTCCTGTGGCTATACTTCTGGATCCTGACGGCCCGCGTGATCTTCTCATGGGTCAATCCGGATCCCTACAACCGCATCGTCCAGGTCCTGTGTGGACTCACCGATCCCGCCCTCAATGGGATACGACGCTTCATGCCACAGGCCTTGTGGTCGTCGGGCTTGGATTTCAGTCCCCTCATTCTCATGCTGTTGATCCAGATCCTTTCCAGCTTCCTCAATAATTTGCAGGTCTGAGCCGTGGCTACGAACAAAGAGCCGGTCTTTTCGGATGTTACCGGCGACGTCGATTTCGCCGCCCAAGAGCGCGAGATCCTTGCAGGGTGGAAGACGGCAGACCTGTATCGCAAGTCGGTCGAGCAGCGTACCGAGCCATTTCGTTTCTATGATGGACCACCCTTCGCCACGGGTCTGCCACACTACGGCCATCTGTTGGCGTCGATCACCAAGGACGTCGTCCCACGTTATTGGACGATGCGAGGCTACCGGGTGGAGCGGCGGTGGGGCTGGGACTGCCACGGGTTGCCAGTCGAGAACGAGGCAGAGCAGCAACTGGGGCTGAAGACGCGGAAGGACATTCTCGAATACGGCGTCCCCCGATTCAATGAATTCTGTCGGTCCGTTGTCCTGCGCTATACCAGCGAATGGGAGGAACTGATCCAGCGCCTTGGGCGCTGGGTCGACTGGGATCGCCAGTATCGGACCATGGATGTCGATTTCATGGAATCCGTTTGGTGGGTCTTCCAGTCATTGTGGGACAAGGGCCTCATTTACGAGGGCTACAAATCTCTCGCCTATTGTCCGCGGTGCGCAACACCTCTGTCGAACTTCGAGGTCAATCAAGGTTACCAGGACACGCAGGATCCGTCTATTACCGTCCGTTTTCGCGTCGCCGGTTCTGAGAACCGCTCTTTGCTGGCGTGGACGACGACACCATGGACTCTACCCTCGAACATGGGCCTCGCCGTCGGACCAGACGTGGAGTATGTCTGTGTGACGACGGTTGACGGTGAAGAGCTGATCCTCGCCAAAGCACGCATGGAAACCGTCTTCCGCAAGCGTGAGGAAGAGATCGATCACGTCGACGAAATCAGCGTCGATGAGCTGGTGGGCCTGCGCTATGAGCCCCTCTTTGACGCCTTCGGTCATCTGGCCGACGAAGGTGCGTTCAAAGTCGTTCAGGCGGATTTCGTATCGACGGAGGATGGCACGGGTATCGTCCATATCGCCCCTGGTTTCGGCGAGGAAGATTACCAGTTGGGTCTGCGCGAGAATTTGCCGGTCGTGTGTCCCATCGACGCCGATTGTCGTTTCACCAGTGAAGTCAGCGACTTTGAAGGCGAATTCGTTAAGGATGCAGATACGCCGATCATCCGACGATTGCGCGCGACGGGACAATTGTTCGCCGAAACTACACTCATGCACTCCTATCCATTTTGCTGGCGCTGCGATTCACCTCTGATCTATCGCACGATCTCCACTTGGTTCGTGAAGGTGGAAGGAGAGGTGAAAGAGAAGATGCTCGCCGCCAACAAAGAGATCTGGTGGATCCCGGAGCACATCCGCGATGGCCGCTTCGGTAAGTGGCTGGAGGGTGCCCGCGATTGGGCAATCAGTCGCAACCGCTACTGGGGAACGCCGTTGCCGATCTGGCGCAATGAGGACACGGGTGAAGCGATCTGTGTTGGTAGCCGGGAGCAATTGAGTGAATTGACGGGGAAACAAGTCGACGATCTGCACAAGCACTGTATCGATGAATTGGAGATCCCTGCTCCGTCAGGTGACGGTGTGCTGCGTCGCGTACCAGAAGTCCTGGATTGTTGGTTCGAGTCGGGTGCGATGCCCTACGCGCAGAGCCATTACCCCTTTGGACCCCGAGAAGATTTCGAGGCGAGTTTCCCGGCCGACTTTATCTCGGAGAATCTTGATCAGACTCGTGGCTGGTTCTATACGCTGACGATTCTGGCGGCGGCATTGTTCGATGGTCCCGCATTCAAGAACTGCATCGTCGGTGGAATGTTGCTGGCTGAAGACGGCCGCAAACTGAGCAAGCGACTCAAGAATTACCCGGATCCATCGGAAATGTTGGAAACCTACGGAGCAGACGCGCTACGTCTGTATCTGCTGAATTCTCCGGCAATGAAAGCGGAAGAGCTACGCCTCAGCGAGAATGGCATCAAACAGAGCCTGCGTGATGTCATTCTACCACTGTGGAATGCCTACAGCTTCTTCGTGACCTACGCGCAGATCGACGGCTGGGACCCGGCTCAGGGAGCCAACGCGCAGATCACACATCGACTGGACCGCTGGATCCTCTCCGAGTTGCAGACGCTCCTGCACAATATCAACCAGGAGATGGAGTCCTATCGGCTCTATCGCACCGTGCCAGCCATGGTAGCCTTCGTTGAAAAACTGACCAACTGGTATATCCGCCGCAGCCGCCGTCGCTTCTGGAAATCGGATGACGATGGCGACAAAGCCTCCGCCTACGCCGCGCTCTATCAGGTGTTGACCGTGTTTATCCGGGCCCTGGCACCTGTTCTGCCCTTCGTAACGGATGCGATCTATCAGAATCTCGTTCGCAATCCGGCTGCAGCCGATGATTCGACACCGGAAAGTGTGCATCTGTGCGACATGCCCATGGCCGACGAGAGCCTGCGTGACCCTGAGTTGGAAGAACAGATGGAGTTGGCGACTCGCGCCGTGACCTTGGGGCGCGCCTTGCGCAGCAAGCACAATCTCAAGACACGCCAGCCCTTGCAGCGAGTCTTCCTGTTGCCACCCGACGAGCACAGTCGAGAAGAGCTGAGCCAGGTATCTGGCCTGATTGCAGATGAACTGAATATCAAGGAAGTGGTTCTGGTTGAGGATGAGGCCGAGATCAGTGAAGTCTCCTATAAGCCAAATTTCCGTACCCTCGGGCCACGCTTCGGCAAGAGAATGAAAGAAGTGGGTATCTTTATCTCAACGCTCACATCCGAGCAGGTTAAAGATCTGGTCGGCGGCAGCCGACTGGATGTGGCCGATGGCGACATTGGCATTGACGATGTGGAGGTCCAGCGCCGTGAGCGTGAGGATGTTGTCGTCGCCGTCGACGACAATCTATGCGTCGGTCTGGACGTGCAGGTAACGGACGATCTTCGCCTGGAGGGATTCGCTCGGGAATTGGTGAATCGGGTTCAGAACATGCGTAAGGACGCTGGTCTGGATGTAGCGGATCGTATTCATCTGTGGCTTGACGGCCCGGATCAAGTCTCACAAGCAATGGCCGTCCATGAAACTTATGTGGCGGGAGAGACGTTGGCTTCAGACACGACCATTGGCACGGCACCTGCCGATGTGTCGGCGACACGCATGTGGGATGTAAATGGAGTTGAGTGCCAGATCTCGATCACAAGAGTGAGTTGATCGACCTGTTGCCCAATGCGCACGAGAAAGTAAAAATCGATGACCAAAGAAGACCTTGATTTCTTCAGAGAGCTGATTCTCAAGCGACGTGAACAAGCAGCAGCCGACCTGTCTGAATTTGAGCGGGTCTCGCGCAGCAACGATGCACAGGAATCGGGCGAAGACAGATCAGCCTATTCGCTGCACATGGCGGATCGCGGTACTGATGCGATGGAGCGTGAGAAGAATCTGCTGTTTGCTCAACGTGAAGGCAGCTTCATCGACTATCTCGATGAAGCCATGCAGAGAGTAGAAACAGGCACATTCGGGATTTGCCGCGTTTGTGAGGGAGACATTGGCCGCCCCCGCTTGGAAGCCGTCCCCCATGCGACGCAGTGCATCGAGTGCAAGAGCAAGCAAGACGAAGACAAGACCTGAATATCATGCGTTTTTGGATCGACCTGATTTGGGTCCCTCTTGCCCTGGTCCTCGATCAGGTCACCAAATACATCGTCGTCCAGTCATTGCCACCCTATGAACCGCAGTCGGTGATGGGTGACGTCATTCGTCTGACCTATATCCACAATCGCGGTGCCGCTTTCGGCCTCGATCTTGGTGGCCCCGTCGTCCACACGGTCATTGCGACGGCGGCGTTGGGATTGCTGGGCTGGATGCTCGCGACACTCCCTGTCGGGGCTCGGCTACAGCGCGCGGCGCTGGCCATGGTACTTGGCGGTGCCATTGGGAACATCATCGACAGAATTCGCATCCATCAGGTGATCGATTTCGTCGATGTTGGTTTCGGCGATTGGCGGTGGCCGGTCTTCAACGTAGCCGATTCATTTGTCACCGTGGGCGTCCTGCTCCTGGCCATCACCTACTCTCGAGTCAGCGAGTCCGATGCAGATGAAGAGTCCAGCGCACAGGGATCCTTGACCCCGGAGTCCAGCCCCGCCAGCGGCACTGACGACTGACACCCGCTACGGCCCTGTCCGATCTGTGGCAGCCTCCATCACCCAATTGCATACCGTAGAAGAGACCGAGGCCTCCCTCCGTCTTGATGTTTTTCTGCAGTCACGGCACGAGGATCTGTCACGCAGTCGGTTACAGAATCTCATCGCCGACGGAGACGTCTCCGTCAACGGTGCTGGCGTGCGCTCAAGTTATCGGGTGCGAACCGGCGACCGGGTCGAGTTACGCATCCCCGAACCGGTAGAATTGGGCGCCGAGCCTCAGGACCTGCCCCTTGATATCATCTTTGAGGATGAAGCACTACTCGTCGTCGACAAGCCATCGGGAATGGCCGTACATCCAGCGCCGGGGACGCCCTCGGGAACCCTCGTCAACGCGCTGTTATACCACTGCCATGATCTGTCTGGCATCAATGGTGTGCTGCGTCCGGGCATCGTCCATCGCCTCGATCGCGACACGACAGGGCTGCTTGTGGTGGCCAAGAACGATGAAGCGCATCGTCTGTTGGCGGCCCAACTGGAACAAAGACGGATGGATCGTCGTTATGTCGCCTTCTGTTGGGGTGTCATAGATGAGCCAGTGCGCATTGAGGCACCTCTGGGGCGTAACCCAAGAGACAGAATGCGTATGGCTGTGGTAGAGGGCGGGCGCCATGCCGTTACCCATGCGAAACCCGTCAGGGCCTATCGCTTTGCTACTCAGGTGGATGTGCGACTCGAGACGGGACGCACACACCAGATTCGCGTGCACATGCAGCACGTCGGCCATCCGGTCTTTGGTGACCCCACCTATGGCGGACGCAATCGCGTCGAGGGCATTGAACCGGCACGGCGGCCGCTGGCGCGGCGTCTATTGGCCTGCATTGACCGACAGGCGCTACATGCGCGGCTGCTTGGATTCGACCATCCTGACGGCAGGCATCTCGAATTCGTCAGTCCTTTGCCGCCCGATCTGGCACAAGTCCTGCGAATCGCTGGCGAGCAGACCCCGTAAACCGAATCAGGTAAGAGCGACGGCTGTTGCACCTTCGTCAGCAGCAGCCTGAATCCTGATGGCCGTACGTGATGAGGCGAGCACCTGGTCTGTTGTCAGCTCCCCCTCCAGCGGTTCGTCCTGGTTGATCGATCTCAAGAAAGCATCGAGGTAGCCTGGACCCGAGTCGTCGAGGGGAATCTGCTCACCCTCCGTATCCTCAGCTCGTAGCAGATGGACCGTGGGCATGTTCGTTCCTGCCTCCAGCATTCCATCTCGCCCCCACCAGGTCATTCGCCAATAGTATGGCATGGAATAGCCCGGCCCGTCGGGGGCGAAATAGGAGAGATCTCCAAGGACACCTGCGCCATTGTCCAGGGTCAGCATCACCTGCGCGCCGTCTTCGAAATGCGGATACTGCGGAGCAAAGGCATTCCAGCATCGTGCCGCTTCGACGCGTGCGATCTGATGACCACAGGCCCAGGGGATGCTGTCGATCGCATGGATGCCGATATCGTTGATCGTACCCCCATGCTCACCAGGTTCAAAATACCATTCGGGTCTCGATCCGAGCAGTAGGGGATGCTGGCCACCAAATTGAATGGCGTGCACTTCGCCGATGGCACCCTCCTGCAGCAGGCGGCGCGTCGTACGCATGAATGGGCCGTCGCGCATCCCGAGCATACAACTGACTTGAAGCCCGCCGTCGGCAGCCAGGGTACTGATCTGGTCGATTTCCGCCAGGCGGGTACATGCAGGTTTGTCTGCAATCACGTGGTGGCCCGCTTCCAGACCGGCAACGAGCAACCTTCCTCGTCGGGCGAAGGTGTCACCGACGGCAACGATGTCACACTCGGTGGCGCTCAGCAGATCGTCGGCTTTCTCGTGCGTGAACTCGACTCGCCCCTTGTCGGTCAGATCTGCCCGTGTAGCAGCATCTTCCTCACACACTGCGACGATCTCTAAATCCTCCCGCTCTCTTGCCGCATCATATAAGGAGAGGATGTGGCCATGACGAAAACCGATGAAGGCAATCCGGTGCGTCATCTTCATTCCTTTCAGCCCTGGAGAAACTAGGAACCTCGTGCGTCCCTGCAGAGGCGCCAACCTGATTCGGACTCAGCACGTCGTCAAGTCGATCCCGGGCCTGAGATGTATGCGTTGCCGACTTGGACGAATGCCGGTTACCTTAGAAGGTAGCCTCGATGGTGTTGTGCGCCTTCGGTTTTCGCTACCCCATCATTGCCAGCCACTGTGCCGGCATAAACACCTACGGGCCCCTTACTTTATTGAATCTCACGATGTGTAGAAGTCTTCGACAGTTGATCTACGCGAGCATCGTGATGCTCTGTGCTTGTGCAGGCATCACGCCTGCACCTCGCTATACGGGCGGTCAGTCGACGACATCGACCGCAACAACTGCGATCGGATCGGAACTCAAGACTCGCCAGCGGGCACGTCTTCAGGGTGGTGACCGTCGCTTGATGGGCGTGATCGAGGGCTATCTCGGCATTCCATATCTGTGGGGTGGCACCACGCGTCGCGGCATGGACTGCTCGGCGCTGACACGTGCCGTCGTCCGTGAAGCCTACGGGGTCGAATTGCCACGCACCTCCCGGCAGATGTACGAACTTGGCAAACCGACGGATCGCCAGAAACTACGTGCCGGTGACCTGGTATTTTTCCGCATCGACGACTCAGGGCCTGGCGTGTCTCATGTCGGGATCTATGTCGGCGATGGCCAGTTCGCTCACGCCAGTTCCAGCCGTGGGGCAGTAATCGACCCACTCGGCTCCTCCTATTTCGACAAGCGCTATGCAGGCGCCCGCCGCATCCTTCTGGACTGAGTTTTCGTCCACGTCACGAATTGTGTGGTTTGGCGCCGCACTGTGCCTGGCCGCCACCGTGGGGTTGCAGAGCATCGACGATCTGGCTCTCAGAGTAGAGCAGGTGTGGGCGTGGTCTCTGCTTTGCCTGGTTGGCTGCGGTCTCATCGTCTGGCGAGTGCGCCAGGCGCATGTCTCCCTCGGGGTCATTCTCGTCACTGCGGCGTTGATGCGACTGATTTTGCTGCCGACGGAGCCAAGCCTTTCTGAAGATATCTATCGCTACCTCTGGGATGGTCGCGTGCAAAACGCCGGGATGAATCCCTATACCCACGCACCGGATAGTGAAGCGGTCGCCCACCTGCGCGACTCACGATGGAGCCGCATCAATCACCGCCAGGTGCCCACGGTCTATCCTCCCTTCGCCCAATGGATCTTTGCGGCAGCTACCGGGCTCGGTGGCGGCGCGACAAGTCTGAAGTTTGTGCTCCTGTTGTTTGATGCCATCACCATCTGTGCCATCATGGGTCTCCTGCGACAGCGACATCGGGACCCGGCCTGGGTCTCGCTATACGCCCTGCATCCCTTGCCCCTGCTGGAGATTGCCGGGTCGGGGCATGTGGATGCAATCGGCATCGGTGCACTGATGGCGAGTCTCTTCTGGTTGGGTCAGTCGCGCCGGTGGCTGGCAGCGGCAGGCCTCGCCGTCGCGACAATGGCCAAATTAATCCCCGTCATCTGCGCTGTTGCCTTCTGGCGCCACTGGCGGCCTGTCCATCGTGGCTGGTCAACGTGGATTGATCCACGACCTCGAGTGCCCTTCGCCCTGACGGCTGGGCTGATTGTCGGTGGATACGCAGTCTTCCTTGCAGATGGCACCGATATTTTTCGTGGGCTCCAGACATATGCTCTTAAGTGGAGATTTAACGATAGCGTCTTCTCGATCGTCTATGATCTACTACGAGATCCGTCTCTCACCTGGGACGATCCGGCCCTGTTACTTGCCCGCAAGATTTGTGGTGCCCTGTGGATCGGATGGATGCTTTGGGTTATGCGCTGGCGAGATCCACTGCGGATCAGTTTCGGGCTCCTCGGAGCCTACATCGTGTTGTCACCCACGGTCCATCCTTGGTATTTGCTCTGGGTCCTGCCATTTCTGTCCGTCTTCCCGAGACCGGCATGGATCTTCTGGAGTTGGTCAATCCTGCTGTCCTATGAAGTGCTAACTGGCTATCGGCAGAGTGGGATATGGGAACCATCGTCGTGGGTGTGGTGGGCGCAGTATGCACCCTTTTTCCTCCTGCTTGGCGGCTGGGGAGCAATCGTTGGCAGACCAGATGGGCGCAGAATGCACCCAAGGAACAGTCTTTGGCATCCGACGTCTGAGGTTTGGAGGGAATATGGCTTGTTAGTGGTGCGTATATTCCCTATTTCCAGATGGTGAGTCCCCAGATCCCCTGTCGTCATCCACGCAGAAATTCTCGGACATCTATGGTATCAAGACGAAACTCGATCACCTGTGCACTGTTGGTCGCTGGCCTCACACTCAGTGGCTGCATGCAAACAGTGCGCCGTCCAACTCAAAGTGCGCCATGGTGGGCAACGCAGGTCGATCTCGAATCGCCGTCATCAGCAGGTGGAGGTGTAGCGGACTCGCTGGCTGCAAGCCGGCTGGATTCCAGCACTCACGATGCAGTGGATGACATCAGCCGTGCGGACTCGCTGGCAGTCGCTCCTGATTCCGAGACATCGACGAGCCTGCCCATGGCAGGACCACGGATCTACGGCATCGGCCCTATCGAGCAGTCCGAGGAACACGACCATCCAGACGTTGTAGAGTTGAGTGACGCCCAGCGCAGGCAGATGCGAGACTCGGCAGCCAGGCGCAGTGGCGAGGAACGTGATCGGGTAGAACAGGTGAATGCGTATGCCCTATGGTGCGTCGAACGCGAGATGTGGGCAGAAGCACGTACCCATCTGGAGCAGGCCGTGGCAAGAGACAGTCTGGCCTCGAGTCTGCACAACAATCTGGGCATCCTGTACGAGCGCCTCGGTGAACCCGTGAAGGCACGTGCAGCGTATGAACGCGCCCTCGTGCTCCAACCGGGCAAGGGTGCGTATCAGAGCAATCTTCGCCGTCTGGACGGTGCCGATGTCAGCCACTCAGAGGACGACAAGGAGCATCTGCGACGACGAAGCGACTACGATCAGAGTGGTGATCAAACAGACGATCTGTTCAGAATGGTGCATGATTGAGAACCGAAAAGGTCCGCGCGTGATTATCCCCTCCCTGTTTCGCACGCTCGTGTTGTTGGCGGCATGCCTCATGCTGCCCATTCCATCTGCTGCTCAGGATATCGTCTCTTCTCAGTTGCGTCAGGGGTTTGGTCGCAACAAGGTCCGCTACAAGGCCTTTGACTGGCACTTCGTGGAGAGTGAGCATCTGCTGCTCCACTACGAACCAGAATTTGAAGATCTCGCCGATCGAGCCGTCGAATACCTCGAGGACGCGTACGCCCACATCAGCGGGATCATGCGACATGAGCTGTCGACGAAACCACCGATCGTCATCTTCAAGTCACACTATGAGTTCCAGCAGACCAATATCATCCAGTCCTTCCTGCCTCCCGGTGTCGCCGGTTTCGCCGAGCCTCTGAGATATCGGATGGTCATCCCCTTCAATGGGGATCTGGATGACTTCAACAATGTCCTCACCCATGAGTTGATGCACATCTTTCAGTATGACGTGGTCAACCGGGGACCCGTCAAGCGGATTTCTAATCCCATTGCCAGTCCACCGACGTGGATCATGGAGGGGATGGCAGAATACTCGACGCAGGAAATGAATACCATCGATGAGATGGTCCTGCGCGATGCTGTGCTCACGGATGGCCTGATCCCGCTGGAAGTGATGGATGCGAGCTGGCACTATCTGCCGAATCCCTTCCTCGCGTACAAGCAGAGCCACAGCATCGTCGAATATATCGCGGACAATTTCGGTCCTGAAAAAGTGAGCCGCATGCTGCGCGCCTGGGATCGCCAGAGTGGCTCAGATCGTCTGCTCGAACGCCTGATAGATATGGACATGGAGGCCCTCGACGAGCGCTGGCAGGCGCATATGCGCAAAACCTACTGGCCGCTGCTGCAGACACGGGACTACGTATCGGAATTCGCTGAACGCATTATAGAATCAGACGATTTCTTCGGACTCTATACGTCTCCCGACTGGTCTCTGGGGGGCGACATGCTGGCCGTGCTGAGCACCGACGGTGTTGAGCAGCATGTAGACATCATTCGAATAAGCAGTGGCAAGCTGGTCGAACGCGTCAGCAGTGGTATGCGTACGCGGCAGTATGATGATTTGACGTTCAACGATGGTACCGTCGCCTGGGGTGCCGATGGACGTACCATCGCGTTCGTCGCAAAGGACGGATCTGCAGACCGGATTTTGCTCTGGGACCTGTACGACAAACGCCTGGGGACTTCCTTCACATTTGAAGGGATTGAGATCATCGAAGGTCTTGATTTTGATCCCACCAGTGGACGTCTTGCTTTTGTCGGCACAGGCTACGGCCAGAGCGATGTCTACGTCGTCGACACAGCGACGGGTGAGCTGCAGCAGATCACTGGCACACCACAACGCGACAGTTACCCTTCCTTCAGTCCTGATGGTCGCTATCTGGCCTACAGTGCCAAGCAGGGCCACCAATTCGACATTCGCGCCTACGACTTTGACAATGATACGGTGTCGACGATTGTCGCTTCACCGACTGATGATCTGTGGCCCGAGTGGCTCCCCGCAGGCAACAAGATCCTCTTTGTCTCCACGCGCGACGGGATCAACGATCTGTTCGTCTACCATATGGAGCAGGAGCAAGAGTATCGGCTCACACGTACCGTCAGTGGCATCATGGCGCCGCGATTGTCTCCGGATGGTCAACAGGTCGTTATGAGCACGTACTATCATGGGCGTCGTGAACTGTATCTAATGGACATGCCTTCCTGGCCGGAGATCAGACGCAAGGATGGAGAACTGGCCGCGCGTGCGAGCGGCGCATCTGGCCAAGAGGCCGCCGCAGCGAAGGTCGACAGGGCAGAACAAGCGCAGTCTGTGTCGCAGCCAATAGAGAGGGTCGAGACTTCCACGCGCCTGGGTCTGGAGGAGGCAGTGGCCCTGCTCGCCCAGAAGGAACGCGGGAACCAGGCCGTGAAACTCGCGGACACACGTACAGATATGAGTGATGAGACGATATCGAGCGTCTCCTCGTCACCGACTGTGGCCACTGCCGACATCGAGTTGTCGAGTTTCTTTGACGACGACCTCGACCTGGAGCACCTGCCACGTCGTCGATATCGGCCAAAGCTTGAATTCGACGGTATTTCCTTGCAGGCCGGTTACTACTCCGGCTTCCTGTCGGGTATCGCCCAGCTGAGCATGAGTGATCTGCTAGGCAATCACTCTGCGAGTATGTTCACCGACTATGTCGGGTCACAGGAGATCAGCAATGATTTCACCTTCGCCCTCAGCTACGCCTATTTCGGTCGTCGCGCCACGTACAGCGCGACGATATTCAACTGGAATCAGTATTACAACGACACGCAGGGGCGCGGTCCAGTCGGCGGCTACTACCCCGTTGGCACAACAAGCCTGACACAGGGGCTGATTCGATCACGACAAAGTGGCCTGCTCGCGGACGTCACCTATCCTCTCGATGTGTTCCGTCGAGTCGAACTTTCATATTCCTTCGTCGACGAGGTTCGTGAGGTCGCCTGGCCTGTGACAGAACCGGTAGAGGCTTTTGGCACACACCTGGTCAAGACAGCCTATGTCCATGATTCACTGAACAATGGACTCCTTGGCCCGACGGCGGGACGCCGCTACTACATATCGATCGGACGTGCCTTCGAGCTTGTGGATGGCGATCGATCCTTCACGCATCTGGAAGCCGACTATCGTCACTATTTCAGACTTGGCAGGTGGTCCGTTTTGGGAATCCGGGGAGTCGGAGTCGGTTCACTCGGCCGCGACGGGCTTGCCTACAATCTGGGCGGCCCTGCCTGGTTTCTGCCATTCTCTCCTGGTTACAACCTCAACCTGGGTCCGCTGCGGGGTTATTCATTCTCCGAATTCAGCGGCTCTCGTGTGGTACTGCTGAATTCGGAAGTTCGCGTTCCCTTCATTCGCAATATCACCTTTGGCTGGCCGGGGAATTTCGCCATCCCCGCCGTGGACGGTGCGTTTTTCGTCGATGTGGGGGGAGCCTGGAACAAGGGCCAGGATCTGAACCTGTGGCCGTTGCAGGATCCTCTGATTCCATACAGTCCCGCCACGGATGAAGCACGACTGCAGGGCGGCATGGGCTTCAGTTTCCTCGTCTACTTTTTGGCACCACTCAACTTCGAATTTGCGCGCCGCACAGATTTCCGCGAATACTCCGACTGGCGCATGCATTTCAGCTTCGGTAAGGCCTTCTAATGCAGCGCTGGTTAATTTCCCTGCTGGTCCTTTCCCTGATGGCCTGTTCGGGACGTGTTCCTGGACGTAGTACAGTGCCCGTTGAATTTCGCGCCCCATCGGTCCCCGATTCGGAAGTTCAACCCATCCTGCAGGATGTCATGGTCGTCGGCGTCGTATCCGAGACAAACATTGAGCCTCAGCGCAATGTTGATATCGAGCGGATCATGGGCCGATTGACAGACGCCACCGCTCGTGGGCTACGAAATCTGACGGATCGGCGCGTCGTGAGTCAGGACGAGATTCGCTGGCATTTCAAGGATATTGTCCTCGACTCTTCCCACGTTTTCAGTGACAGTGTGATGCTGCAGATGCGGGAGGATCTTGAGTTGGACGCGCTCGTGCATGTGTCCCTGCGCGGCATGGAAGCGCACATGACGGCCGTGTCTCCTGGTCCCCAGGGCCGCGCCGTACACGCTCCTGGTGTAAATCTCACAGTCGAACTCGAGTTGACGTTGGTGAATCTCGTCAGCGGCGACCGCTGGACGCAGAAGGGTAAGCGGAGCAGTTGGGAACCTGTACAGCGAGACGTGGTGGGTGGGGGAGATCGCACAGAGCAGCAATTGCTGACCGCTCTGGCTGGCCCCATGCGTGAGTTCCTCTCACGGGTGTCTCCTCCTCCGCGTCGACAGCTTCGTCAGTTCGATGTGAGTGGTGACTGATTCCCACTCACTCATTCTGCCATTCACTAGTCTGACAATCGTATGACAAAAAGGGCGCCCCTCCTGCAGGAGGGGCGCCCTTTTTTCTTTGGGGATGGATCCGTGCGTCTAGCGCTTCTTCTTCCGCCTCTTGGCTGCTGAGCTTCCACTGCTCTCAGAGGAGGAGGAGGTCGTTGAGGACGACGTACTGGATGTCGTCACACGCCCACTTGATGCGGCTGGCCGCGTCGTTCGTACCGCTGACGTCGTCTTGCGTTCTGGCTGGGTGCGCTGAGTCCAGGCACGTTCAGCTTGGCGCTGTTTGCTACGCACTTGGGTGGCGCGCTCCGCGTCGGAGAGCGGATCACTGATGGAGCCGACGCCCTGTCCCTGGTTCCGTACGAGGGTATCGAGAGACTCAGTCGTGATCAGTTGGTAACCTGGTGGAATGTATGCACCGCGTGAGTCCTGGTAATACGGATCGTAGCCGTAGCCATAGGGCCCGGCGTTGGAACCGTAACCATAACCACCCGAATAGAGGCCTCCGTAGGGCCCGTAGGCGTAGGGTGAACCAAATCCATACAAGCCGTACAAGGAGTCATAGCCAAGGACTGGAACGCCGGCAGACTGCCGTGGGCCATAGCCATATGGGTAGTGATCACTGTCATCGAAGTCGCCTACCCTGGGTGATACTGAGGCGTCATCAGCATCCCAGGTGTAAGCCTCGGTCGTTGACCGAACAGCACCCTGAGAAGCGAAACCAGGTGCCTGCAGCAGCGTATAGCAACCACTGAGCGCCAGTGCGCTGATGGCGGTGGCGATCCAGACGACGGTGGGTCGGCGGATCATGGCTTCCTCCTCTGAGTCAGAAACGACTGCACCTGGCAGGCTGATCGGGCTCAAGATCACCCGAGGCCTCATGACTTCAATGTACTGATGCGCGATGAAGCGTCAAAAAAAGATATCAGAACCGATAGGAGACGCCCAGCAGCACGCGCTGAAGCGTCGCCTCCTCGCGCAGCCGCGAAGCCCCCGCACCCTCGACCTGCTCATACGAACCTCGTATGAAGGTCAGATCGCAGCGAACGGTCTCCTCCAAAAAGAGGCCCACTCCTGCAGTCAGGTAGGTGCGATCCTGGACGGCACTGACCAACGGATTCGTCTGTTCATCTACCGCCCGCTCCGGATCTCTGGGGCCGATGAATGGCAGCGGGTCAGAATACATTCCCGCTCGCAGATCTACGCCTACCTGCGGCAGTTGATATTCGGCGCCAAGGTGCCACCGAATCACATCATCATATTGACGCTCGAAGTCGGCATTGGTTCGAAGTTGAGCAGCGTCGGTGTCGGTGTATTCGGTCTGTGACCATTCGGTGGCACGCAAGCCGACAGCCAGCAATAGCTGTGGCAGAGGCCGATACGATCCGCCGATGCCGAGTGAAAGTGGCAGAGAAAGCTTGTACTGACCGCGAGTCTTTTCACTCGCTGCGGTAAAGACGCTTCCATCATCCAGCTCTACAATGCTGAAAGCCGTATCTGGTGGTGCTAGATAGGTGTAGGAAATCTCATGAGTCGCACCGGTGGTCACAGCAAGTCCCAACCGTAGACGAGGATTGTCGCGTGGAGCTCGAACCATCGCACCGAGGGTGGCTGTGAAAGCTCTCTCGTAGTCGTCGTTGAACTGTTCGCGGTCGACGAAGCGGCGCTCAAAGAAATAATCGTCTGAATCGACGGAGATGAATTCGTTGCTGACCTCGTCCTCTCCTGAGACGATGTTGATCGCCAGTCCCATGGACACGGAGGGACTCACATCCACTGCCGCCGCCAATGACGTAGTCGTCAGATTTCCTTCGTGACGAAAGCGATCCTCGATATCCAAACTGTCGAGTCGTCCGCGGACCTCGAGACCCCAGTCAAAGTCGCTGACACGATTGATACCGGCCGCGAGAACGAAACTACCTCGCGCAACAGGCCAGGGGAGCACGAACCCCAGCGAGCCAAACTGGGTATTCTTCACCTGAGCAGTCGCTGAGACTCCGCCAACACTCGCGTCGTTCTCGAAACTATGGCGATTCAACGAGACGTAGAGTTCCCGCTGACGAATCTGGGCCAACCCGGCGGGGTTCCAGAAAACGGCCGTGAAATCATCGGCGACACCGACATAGGCGCCTCCCATGGCCATGGAGCGATTGCCCACGCCGGCAAAGTTGCCGATGGCGCGCTCCTCCTGCGCTGCCGCAGCCGTGACCAAGACCATCATGAGAACCAGCCCGCGGCGCATCAGAGCTTCACCGTCGTCAAAACTTTACCCATGGGATGCTCCTCTCAGAAGCTTTCCGTATAACGCACAACCAATTCACGACTCATGTCCGGATCCGGGCCGATTCCGTCTCCCTCCGCATTCTCCAGCACATTCTTGAGCAGAAATCCAAGGTGCAGTCCATCAGTGGGCGACCAGAACGCGCCCAGATTGAGATACCCCCGCCCAGAGCCCAGGGAATCGTCGCCATTGTCGTTGAGAGCGAAGTCATATTCTCCAGCCACGATGAGCTCTTCATTCACAGTTTTGTCGAGGCCAACCCAACCGGTCAACCCATCATCGTCCTCATCCTCGCGGCTACGATTGGCGCCGGCGTGCACGCCGAACTGGCCAAAGCCGGAGACGTAATTCTTGCTGAGTGCGAGAAAAAATCCTTTCGATTTCACCTGATAGCGCTCGCCGACATATCGACCATACCCCTGGGTTTCATAGCCGAGAGTGAATGCTGGCAAGGAGGCATTCTCTTCGATGAGTCGGTATCGAGCTGCCGCCTCAACCCGCGGGTACCAGTTGACGGCTCCGTCGCCGATGATGCCCTCGCCACCAAAAGACAGTCCAATGGACAGACGACGCATGATGCCTGCTGTCAGTTGGCCCTGCAAGCCGCCTTCAGGAAACAGACGCAGGTCTGCAGCAAAGCGCCCTTTGTCCACGAGGCCCGCTGTCGGATTGTCGACGAGGCGGATCAACTCTACGGGGTCCTGTGACTGAGCCGGTGTGCCGATGATGGTGGCCGTCGCCACGGCGACCATCGTCCAGTGTAGCGTCTTGGTTGCTGTTTGTCTGCTGTTGCTCAAAGGTTGGATCCTCTCGTGCCCGCCAACGAGGCGGTTGTCTCAATCCGGCGACAGAGAACTTGTCGGATCGCCGGATCATCCATGTGGGACATTTCTACATACCAATGTGCGGGCGGTAGCAATCCGGGAACGCGATCTGCCCACTCTACGAGACAGATTCCCGTTGGATCGTGGAAGAATTCACGCGCACCGATATCGTCCAGTTCTTCCGGTCCATTCAATCGGTAGAGATCGAAATGACGAATCAACAGCTCATCGTCCCTCGAATCCTTGCCGCTGTACTCATTGATCAGAACGAAACTCGGACTGTTCACTCGTGATGTCACGCCCAAGGCAGCACACAAGCCCTGGATCAGACACGTCTTTCCACTACCCAGCTCACCCTCCAGAGCAACCAGATCACCAGGGAGCAGATGCGATGCCAATTCGCGTCCAAGGGCCTGTGTCTGCTCCGGGCTCGATGACAACTCGCGATCAAAGGGAATCTGCCGCACGGAGCTCATTTGGGGATGAGTGTCGCCACGGGGAGAATCATTTCCTCCAGTGAGATGCCGCCATGCTGGAAACTGTCTCGATATTGGCGAGAATATTCATTGAACTTTGTTGGATAGACAAAGAAGTAGTCTTCCTTGGCAATGATGTAGTTGGCACCCAATCCTGACGGGGGCAGACCATACGTCTCAGGCTTATCGATTCGAATCGCATCCTTCGCTTCGCAGCGAAGATTCTTCCCGTGCTTGTAGCGCAGGCTCGTCGATGTCTGACGATCACCATGTACGAGAGTCGCCTGCCGTGCTCGCACCGCGCCGTGATCAGTTGTGATCACGACATGGGCACCTGAACGAGCCAGTTTCTTCAGCAGTTCGAAAAGAGATGAGTTCTCGAACCACGAAAGCACGAGGGAACGAAAGCCCCGTTCATCGGGAGCGATCTCCTTGAGCAGAGCCGAATGTGAACGACCGTGAACAAGCATGTCGAGAAAATTATAGACCACCGCAACCAGGGGCACCTCGGCCATACTGTCAGCCTTGCGTGCCAGAGATCGACCTTCCTCAGGGTCAATCACTTTGACGTACCGTGAATCCCCTTTCAACTCGATCCCCATGTCCTTGATCTGGTCATCGAGAAACCGGTGTTCATGTCGATTCAAACTGGTTTCATCGTCTTTACCCACCGTCGGCGACCACAGCTCGCGATACTTGGCGGCGATCTCCAACGGAAACAAACCCGAGAACAATGCGTTGCGCGAGTATGGCGTCGCCGTGGGAAGCACGGAGTAGTGATACTCTCGTTGGACATTGAAAAATTCCGAGATCATCGGTTCCAGAATCATCCAATGGTCCAGTCGCAGGCAGTCGATGACGATGAAATACGTCTGCACACCTGATTCCAGATGCGGTGCAAGTGTCTCGGACACAACGTCAACGGACAGGGGTGGTGAGTCGTTTTCATCCTTGACCCAGCGTGGGTAGTTGCCCTCGACGAAGCGAACGAATTCGTGATTGCACTCGCGTCGCTGTTCCTCAATCATGGGCTGCAAACTGGCATCACCGAGACGACTGATCTCAATATCCCACTCACACAGCATGCGGTGTATGTCGATCCACGTACGCCACGTGATGTCACCCGAGAGCCAGTCACGGATCTGCTGCGAGCGAGTGACGTATGCTTGCCCAGCCTGACTCTGCCGGATCTGTCGCGCATCGAGAATCTTCTTGCAGGCCATGAAGATCTGGCTCGGATTGACAGGCTTGGTCAAGTAATCATCGATACGACGACCGATGGCCTCGTCCATCAGATGTTCTTCTTCATTCTTCGTGATCATAATGACGGGCACGTTGGGATCACGATGCTTCAGCTGCTCCAATGTCGACAGACCATCCAGGCCCGGCATCATCTCGTCGAGCAGGACGAGATCGAAACGCTCTTTGGCGAAGATTTCAAGGGCATCCTCGCCATTGCTGACGGGCGTCACTTCGTATCCACGCTCGTTTAGATACATGTGGTGTGAGCGGAGCAGATCAATTTCGTCGTCTGCCCATAGAATCTTGTGGCGTGGTGTTTCCAACAGCGATCTCCTACGTATTGAATCTGGAAGATGTCAGTGCTTAGTGGGTTGGCAGGAAAATCTCAAAGGTTGTACCCTGCCCGCGTTCGCTTTGCATAACCTGGATACGGCCACAGTGGTACTCTTCGATAATACGTCTGACGAAGGCGAGGCCCAGACCCCAGCCGCGTTTCTTTGTGCTAAATCCCGGTTCGAAAACCCGTGGGAGGTGTTCGGCTTTTATTCCGCACCCATTGTCTTCGACAACAACAACGACCTCGTCTTGTTCACTGTCGAAGCGAGCCAAGACACTGATATGGCCATCCTGCCCGATCATCGCATCCATGGCATTCTTGAACAGATTTTCGAAGACCCAACCCATCAGCTCAGGATTCAGAGGAATCGTGGGCAGCGCGGGCACGTCGGACTCGAATGTATGACGCCCGAACTGCGATCCCCTTCCCCGGAAATAGTTGATCGTATCCGTGATGACCTCACCCACATCGCCCGGACGCAGCTCCGGCACGGAACCAATCTGGCTGAAACGTGAGGCGATCTGATTGAGTCGCCCCATGTCCCGCTGCATTTCAGCAGCGATACTGGAGACGGCTTCAGCCTCCGCCTTGCCCTCCTGCTTCTGAAAGTCCTCCAACCTGTGCTGCATCAGTTCGAGCCAGCCTGAGAGGGACGAGAGTGGCGTGCCCAGCTGATGCGCCGTCTCTTTGGCCATGCCGACCCAGATCGAGCGTTGCTCACTGCGCCGCATATTGCGCAGGCCCACGTATCCAATGAGGCCAAACAGACACAGAACTCCGAGTGTGACGACGGGGGCCATGGAGATACGGTTGAGCAACTCTGTGTCGCCAAAGTGGATCTTGTGTTCTGTATGCAGTTGGAAGGTCAGAGGCTCTTCGCGAGCAGCCAAGGTTTCGTAGCGCGCCCGGACAGCTGTCGTGACGATCGTATTCGGCGAGGGCGAACTCGGTGGTAGATCGACAGCATTCCACGCAAGGGGCACTGTCTCACCTGCTTCGATGATGACAAATTGGTCGGCCGAACGTGCCAGATAGCAGGTTGTGGCGGCCTGTGCGGTGAAATCGTGCC
>Ga0233428_1001641_pt1 | contig 23302 bp, 17 predicted proteins | sample SI_118_April2016_4_FD_179890 | JGI IMG/M metagenome (GOLD analysis project Ga0233428, IMG submission 179890) | Seawater microbial communities from Saanich Inlet, British Columbia, Canada - SI_118_April2016_120_MG | ecosystem: Environmental > Aquatic > Marine > Inlet | place: Canada: British... | reverse complement strand
TCCACGTCGTCGTTGTATAGAGGGATGCGGTATAGCCGCCACTGCTGGCACTCGCCGGCCACTTCCGCTTCACTGCAGGTGCCTGGCTCATAGGGGTCTCGGGCCAGATCGATCGTGTAGTGGTAGTAGTCGTTCCTGGAATTGAGATTACCGTCGTTGTTCAGATCTTCGGAGTCGGGTCGCAGACCACCTTCGCCACCCTTCAGATTGCCCTGGGTACCATTGATGCGCCGATAGTCGTCGCGATTCCGTGTGGGGTCGTAATTCCAGTTGTCACCTTGCGGATCCCCCGGATCACGATCGGGATCGAGCAAGCGAAGTTGGTCCTGCATCGCCGCTTCTGATTGCGTCGTGTCGCCGTCGACCTCCGCGAGGTAGAATTTCAGTTCCTCCGTATCATCGCGACCATCGATGCCAACGTCCTCGTCTGCTGACACCTGCCCGTCACCCGAGGCTCGTCCGGGCAGAGGCTCGTCCTCCGTATCAATGCGGCTGTTGAGAATCCAGTCTTCGCTGATGTCACCCAGATCAAGATGTAGTTCACCCTCGGTACCGCGCAGCCACAGATCGAGAAACTTCGATTGCGAGAAATCGCGCACACCACCTGTGAAGACGGTCATCACGCCACCCCACGTCTCGATTTCGTCGCCCGCATGCACCTCGAGTGTCAGGACATCGGTACGATTGTTGGCGGCCTCGACCTGATCTTGCTGACCCGGCCAGATATCCGTGCGCAGAAAACGATCATATGGATTGTACCATCTCAGCAGACCACGATTGGCCCCATCGAAACGCGGATCACCTGGCGGGCTCGAAGGCGTCCAACGACTACGGAAAATCGACAAAATCTCGGGGCGCTCGGAGCCTTCGAAATCGTCGATATATCCTTGTCCTTTGGTATTCAGATTGGGCCGACTCTGGGCAATTTCAGCCTGGATGGAGACTTTTGATTCAGCCGCCGTCTTCAGCAGTGGCAGGCCGTCGACGATTCGTGTGAGTATTGGCGCTTCGAATCGCGCCCGTAGATCGAGATCCCACACGACAGTCCGTGCCGGCTCGGAGCCGACGCGCACGCGATTCTCTGGCGAGCGAATATTGTTGTAAAGCAGGGTGCCGCCCACGACGCCATCGCCCTGCCAGAACTCATATTCGCTGCGCATACCCAGCAACGTCTTCTGCTGACTGCCAAGACCGATCAGATCCTGGCTCTCGAAGGTGATCTCCAGATCGGCCCCCGGATCAGCGACGGCGTTGGAAGTCTCGCCAACAAAGCTGACTTCACCCGTGAACGTCACATTGTAGTCAGTACCACGACTCAGGCGCTTGCCGTTGAGACGCACGTCAACAGACTCGATATCGATTCCCGCGAGTCGTCCCTGCGTGAGACTGATCCGTTGCTGTGCGGAGGCATTGATTACCTGCAGGACATAGCGACTCGCCTCGGTTTGATCGCGCTGCTGCTGCTTGTCGTAGATCTCCGGAACCCGTGTCGACAGAGCGTATTTGTCTTCGATGGGATCGAAGGGCCGCTGGTCAGGGAAGATGAGGACGCCTCGAGATCCGTCGAGGCCGACATAATCTGCATCGATGATCTGGTCGGCGCGCGTACCAGAATCCTGGCCATGGCGGTCGAGTCCCATCAACTGCAGAAACGACTTGCCCCCTTGCGTATTCTCGGGCTCGGCACCGGGTACCTCGTGCAGGACTTCAACGCGGATCTTGTCCTCGTCGAACAGACGTCCCTGCGAAAAACCACGCACGATGCGATACACATTTTTCCATTCCAGATTCCAGGTGGGGAAATCTGGGCGCGCATCCCGGGGCTTGATCAAGCGCAATCGCAGCGAGTCAGGTAGTTCAGGCGTTGTACCGATCTGGTCTCCAGCGACCGTACGATATGTCACGGCCAGAGCATGTCGGTCTTGCACCGGCGTGCGCAGCACGATATAGCCCAACTCTCCGACCAAAGCGTAGTCGTTGTCAGGATCAAGACGGTGCCACGTGCCAACCTCGCTATAGCCGGTGCGCTGATCATTTGGATTGCCCGTATTGGCGTCAGCACGCCCTGGGCGCGCCAGCTGTTCGGGGTCATTGCTCACATTGAAATCGTTGATGTACACCTGGAGAGATCGCTCATCGACAGCGGCGGACGCGTCGAAGTCATCGGGGATCCCTGTATTGAGGGCGGCGAAATCGTTCAATTGGCCTCGATACAGGTCATCGAGATAGAAGTATTGATTGCGCACATACTGGTAATCGCGAATCTCAACGGTGTCGACCTGGGCACCGCCACGAAACGTCTGACGGTTGCTCTCGCTCTCTTCATGCGAGGCGATCGTCGTAAAGGCGAAGGGACCGATGTGCCCCTTGGCACGAATTCCGAAGAGCCCCTTGTGTTGCTGATTGAAACCGACGAATCGTGTACTCGGCAGGGATAGGGTCGTATTGCCCGCCTGCACCTCCTGGAAGATGTCGTCGTCACTGCCGTGATAGTCGAGTTTGATCTGATTCGTCAACTGATCTGACAGACTCTGTCCGAAGGTCGAACCAAGACTCTCCGTGTCTTGGGTGATGCGAATGTTGATGGCTTCACCCACACTGCCCTCGACAGAGAATTTCGACTCCTGGTCCATGCTCAGTGTCGGAAACTTGGAGGGCCGCCCTGCCAGAGTCTGGACCTCACCTGCCGTCCACTGACTCTTGCCTCCCAGAGATGCTGTGTGCGAACCATTGATCCGCAGTGAACCCTCCTCGCCGATCAGACGGCGAATGGGCGCTGGCGCAGGAAAGGGCACGCGCCACTCGAGGCGACTGCGTCCCTGTCCATGCGCAGCAGCCCCCGCACGACGTTGCCGTGCGCGAACCTTCGATTGCCATGTGGAGCGATATATGTGGGTGTGCGCCAGATCGAGATAGCTCTGCACACTCATCGATACCGGTGCTGCCACATCGAAACCCGCCACCTGCCGGGAGTAGTGCACACCGAGTGAGTCAACAGTCACCTGGCGTTGCTTGAACGTAGCTTGACTCTCAAGCAACGCCTTTTTGCCTGGACGATGGCGCAACAGAGGTTGTCCTGGCCGGAACGGCGCGAATTCCTGTGGATCGCTGAAGAGATGCCCCATTGCCCCGGGCAAGGGATCGGGCTTCAGGCCGACGGAGGCATTCAACCATCCGGGCAACACGAAAAGCACCAGGGCAATTCGCCGCAGTGCTCGTAGGTCAGAATGTGATAGACTGTTCACAAATGGGCGCATGTACGGGTGCCACTCACGATCCACAGAAGACTCTCCCGGTGATCGTGGGCAGGTGCGATCAGGGTTTGTACGACGATCTTGAGGTGGCCCAATGCCACCACGGCCGCAGCCGGTTCACTCAACAACACGAAATCACTGACCGCTCGCTCTGCGCGATAAGCTAGACTTTGACGAAAGGGTCCTGAGGGGGGTTTCGGACGTCGCCAGGCGACAACCGAAGGCTCCGCAAAGTTACTCCTGTCGGGAGATTCCAGCAATGCAGTCGAATGTGACAATGCAAGAATCATTCCCACTGCCTCCCAGCGTCACGACTCCCTTGGTATATTGGAATTCAACTCGGTTGGTACCATCGCTGGAGTGAGTCGACTTTGCAGCACGAGTGTCACCACCGGGTGGCATTCGCGACACAGTTTTCTTCCCATTACCTAAGGACACCGCAGCGCTCTCGTGGTTTCCCTCAGCCTCTATATACTTCGCCAGCATCTGCTGCCATTTCTGCTGGGATTCTCGCTGATCGTCTTCGTCCTGGTGCTGGATGTGGTCCTGCAGATGCTGGACCAGGTCCTGAGTAAGGGTTTGAGCGTCGGCTTGGCGCTGAATCTGTTCATCTACAATCTCGCCTGGATCGTCGCTCTCGCCGTTCCCATGGCGGTATTGGTCGCCGTGCTCATGGCATTTGGTCGAATGGCCGCCGACAACGAGATCCTCGCCTTGAAGGCGAGTGGTATCTCCTTTACCCGGCTTCTTTTGCCCACCTTGGTTGCAGCCTGTCTTCTGGCTGCATCAATGGTCGCCTTCAACGACCGTATCCTGCCAGATTGGAATCACAAGGCACGAAATCTCGCCGTAAATCTTCGTCGGGCAAAAGCGGCCCTCGTCCTCAAGCAGAAGGAAGGGGTTTTCATACGCGACCTCGGGCCGTATTCGCTCCTGGTGCGTCGAGTTGACGAGGAAGCCAATCAGTTGCACGACCTGACCCTCTACGACACGGGCCACGCGGGCCCACCGACGACACTCAGGGCTGCCAGAGGCAAGGTGGAGATCTTCGATGAGGGGGGCTACATCCGGTTGGTGCTGCACGATGGTGAGGCGCATGAAGTCGATGCCGATGACCCTTCGAGATTCACACGCAGCACCTTTTCGCGCCAGGTGGTCCATATCAGGGATTCAAAGCGAGATCTGTCTCCCTCCTATCGATCATCTTACCGTTCGGATCGCGAGATGGATATTCGTGCCATGCGTGGCGCCGTCGATGGTTTGCAGGAACAGAACGAACAGGCCCTGGTTCAGATCGACTCAACGGCTCGAGTCTTCCTGGAAGACGTGGCATCCTTCGACCCCGATCAACGGGGGGGCAGAGCGGACTCTGAGCGGATTTCCGATCGTCTGAAGAAGCAATGGCGGATGTTTGACTCACGCCAACAACGGGCCAATGCCTTCCTCGTCGAAATCCACAAGAAATTCTCGATCGCCGCCGCCTGCATCATCTTCGTCCTGGTCGGTGCCCCGTTAGGTGCCCTCGTCCGCGCTCGAGGTGCGGCCGTCTCGGTGACCTTGAGCCTCGTGTTCTTCTTTGCCTACTGGATGTTCCTCATCGGTGGCGAGGAACTGGCGGATCGTGGCTTCATCCCCCCCTGGGCGGCCATGTGGGCACCCAATGTCGTCTTCGGCATTATCGGTGCCCTGTTGCTACGTGCCGTCACGCTGGATCGAGGCTTTCTGGATACGTTGCTAAAATGGCGCCAGCGTCAATGATGCATTTGCTCGATCGTTACGTCTTGCGGCGTCATCTGTACAGCCTCGCACTCAGTGGCATCGCCTTGTGGTCTATCGCGATCGTCGTCGATCTCATAGAGAACATCGATACCTTCATCGATCACGAAGCGGAACTTTCGCAGATCGTCCGCTATTATGTCTACCGATCCCCCTATTGGATTGTCTTGACGCTGCCCATCACGACGCTGCTCGGAACTCTGTTCTCCCTAACGGGTCTTGCCCGGCGCAGTGAAATCACGGCCGCAAAAGCGGCCGGCATCAGCCTGCACCGACTGTTGGCCCCTCTGTATCTGTTTGCCCTCCTCTTCGCTGGGGCAGCCTATCTGTTCACCGACGTCATCGTGCCGCCGGCGACCTTCCGCTACAACTCGACGCGGGATGAGATCCGCTCGTATCGACGGGCCGATGGTTCACGTCGTCAGGTCCTGCTGCAGGATGTGAAGGGCCAGTTCATCTTTGCCCGATCCTACGACCATACGCGCCGGCGAGCACATGACGTCACTTGGGAGCGGACAGATGGCCAGCAGACGCTGGAACGTGCCGTCGGCCGTCAACTGCAGTGGCGCAGCAGTGCGGCGGGGGAACGTTGGTGGCTCGTAGATGGTCACTACCACAGCCTGGATGGGGACCATGCCGTCACGACGCCGTTCGACAGCCTCGTCCTGTCGCAACTGACCTTGTTGCCGGCTGATCTGGCTCGCCAGCAACGACAACCGGAAGAGATGAACTATGCCCAACTCGAAAAATATATCGAGCGGGCCCGATCAAATGGCGAGGATGTCACACGCCACCTGGTCGATTTGAATCTGAAGGTTTCCTTTCCCTTCACCTGTGTCGTGATTTTCTGCCTTGGAGCCCCACTTGCAGCCAATGCCCGCCGCAGTGGGCGCGCCAATGCTTTCGGTCTCGGTGTGTTGATCTGCTTCGTCTTTTATAGCTGCGTAAAGGCGGGCCAGGCTCTCGGCTGGAATGGCGTCCTCGGCCCCTGGCTCGGCGCGTGGTTGGCCAATGTCGTCTTCGGCCTGCTCAGCATCATCTACCTGCGGCGCACCCACACATAATAGAAAACGCCCCGGGCCGTTTAAGGCTCGGAGCGTCTACAGCGGCGCCCATCTGTGCGGCTGCTACGTCGCCTACCTGAGTCCCTGCTGCATGTGGTAGATCTTCAGCTTCAGAGCCGGTGAATGGCTCTTCCACTTCTCCAGCAGATCCGATGCCTGGGAATGGCTTTCGCCGCCGGCGATCTTGTCTACCAACTCCATCAACAGCAGGGCCATCCGTTCGATTCGTTCTTCCGTCGCGCCCTGCGTGAGACGCTCGAAATCGTCCAGTACTTCGGCACCTAGCGTGTCGCGCGTGCCGGCCATGGCCTTTTGCAGAAATCCGGCATGGCGCCGAGCAAAGGGCTCGTCTGCAGCACACCGATTCACCAGATACCGAATCAGATCCGCACCGGGACGATCCAGCAAAGCCTGTGACGTGAGTCGGGACAGGTCGTGCCATTGCTTGAGAGCAAGTGTCTCACCCTCAGTGGGCTCCGGATTGAGTGCTGGGCGCGAGCGCCCCTCGACGAAGGCTTCGAACAATGGCGGCTGCGGCAAGTTCTCAACGACGAGACGTTGTTCCTCCGTTGAGGAGAAGGAGGCCATCACCTGCAGGATGTCGATGGCCATTTTTGTGTGACTCGCGTGCATGGCGGGTAGCTTCTGCGCCAGAATCATATCAACATCAGGCGCACGCCCTACGAGCATGGCATGCACGATCGCCTCGACCGTGCTGTGGGAGACGGGCACGCCAAGTGCCGCTTCGCGGGCCACAGTGTGCATCGTGTGCAATAGAAATTCGCGCAATTCTTCGCGCTGTCGAAGGGTCCAGACCAGCGCTGCAGCGATTTCTGGATCACGCTCGGCGCGGGCGAGTTTGAGAATCGTCTCGACGCGTGTCCGCGTCGACATCCATTGGCGATGATGGCCCAGTGCCTGGATAGCCGGCAACCGACGTGGGTCTCCATCGCGCGACGCCAGGTCGAAGAGTAGTTCGATCCCGTCACTGCCGGGAACCAGGGCGCGCAGCTGTGTTGCAGATCTGGCGCGCACCTCAGCATCACCCGTGGCCACCTGTGTGATCAAACCCTCGAGATCAACATCAGGTACCGGTTCAGGCACGGGGTCGAGGGGCACCGCCTTGATCTGTGCAGGCTCGGCTGCCTGAGCCTGGGAATCCTCGTGGCCCGAGTCGTGCGCAGCAGGCACGTCCTTCGCCGACGGATCCATCTGTGCGGACTCGTCTTGTGCTTGGCGCTTCTTATCAACATTGTCGGCCCACGTCTGGCGAATATCCATAACCATGTAGGGTTCTTAGCAGGGCTCCGGGCCCTGCCCCTCCTGTGAGTCGCGGCGAGAGATGAAGTGCTGTCGCAGAAATGCGTTGATCTGCTCCATGGCGAAACGTGCATCAACAAGACCGGCAGAATCAGGCGTCTCGAGAAATTCCTCGATCATCGCCAGCGGATCCACCATCTCGTCGCGCATCCGGTCATAGAGCTCTTCCTGGACATCAGCTTGAATCCGGGAGACCTCCTCCAACAGCGCGACATCGCGGACGAAGATGAGAATCACCTCGCCCGCGGACAGACGATGGGGCTGTAGTGTGATTTCGAGGGGTTCCGGCTCCGTAAGGGAGAAACTCAGACTCGACTCTGCTCGCAGCACAGTGAGGGGGTTAACGCCTGTTGCCATTTCAAAGGTGGCCCCATCAAGATCTTCGAGTGGAAGACCTAAGAGGCGTGCGGCTTCACTGTTGGCCAGTTCAAGTGCGCCATTCGGCTGCAGGACGATGACACCAAAGGGCATCACGTCGAGTAGATCTGCGTCCCCTAGCTGCTCTTGCGGGACCAGAGCTGCCAGGGTTGCGGCAATCTCGCGCGCCAGGTCCTCTGATCGATGGCCGGATGGCAGCAGATCAATGACGGCATCCTCATCGATCCCATCATCTGTTTCGATTTCGAGGGCGCCGGACAGAGAATCGAGGGTCATCCGCGCCTCATCCTCGGCGGTCTCGTCTGCGTCGGCGTCAGCCGGAATCGGTTCATCGACGAGAGCCTGCGACGGAAGAAAGAGATCCTCCGGAAGTGTGACTCCGCCCAGGTCGACGGTTAGCGCAAAGCCACCACCGGCGGCAGGGCGCAACAGGCCAGCCTGAGATAGATGTGCCACTGCCTCGTCGACATCAACCAGAGGCACGCCGAGGCGCAGAGAAATTCCGGCAACGTCATCATCGAGGAATGGATTTTGTAGCCAGCACTCGAAGACCTGACGACGCACGTCCGTCAGCAGTCCCGCTGGCTCCACCAATATTTCGCCCTCGTGCATAATACGTTCCACGACCTTCGGCATAACAATCGCACACAGAGGTGCCATTGTGCCTGGAAAGCCCGGGGAGGGGGGCAAAGCATGTGGGAAGTGGGGGGAACTACGTCACAACTGGGGGTAGAGCGAACTTCTTTAAGCTGTTGCAAACGTCAGAATTAATAGGGTGTTAGTCAATATAGCTTCGCCTCAGGCGCTAGGCAAGGTGCTTTGGCATCCGCGATAGTCGGGAAGAATTGGCCGTTTGAAAGACGGTGGTCCGGCCTTTGCATGAACTCTATGAAGATCTACTCGCAGGAGTTCACGGCAGTCTTCTGCAGTGGTCGGTAAAGAGCTGTTTCAAAAGAACTTACAGGCCCTTTCGAATGAACTTGCCCAGCTGGTATCCATTTGAATTGCAGATGGATGCTGGAAGTTCCTGCCATGAGGTGGGAAGGATATGCCATTCCTGGCGTACCAGGACCGGCGACTCAACAACAGGCGGAGCCCGATGAGCGAATCCAACGTCATCGCCAAAGACAAGTATCTCGAGCAGGAAATTGAACTCTCGCCCAAAGAGAAGTCGGCCATTATGATGGTCGCTCTCGGGCAGGAGGGCGCGGCAGATGTGATGAAGTTCCTCTCAGATTATGAGATCGAGGAACTCACCCATACGATCGCCGAACTCAAGCATCTTCCCCTCGAATTGCAGGATGAAGTCCTGTCTGAATTCGAGCAGCACCTGCTCGCTGGCGAATACATGAGCCAGGGAGGTGTGGATTTCGCCCGCGGCGCCCTCGAACGCGCCGTCGGCCCCCGCAAAGCGCAGGACATTCTTGATCGCGTCCTGAGCACCGTCTCCTCTGGCTTCTATCTATTGCGCAATGTTCCGCCCGAGCAGATCGCGCCCTTTATCTCGCATGAGCACCCGCAGACAATCGCCCTCATTCTCTCACAACTGGACGCAGAACAGGCTGCCGGAATTCTTGCCCAGTTGCCGGAAATGACGCAGGCCGAGGTCTCCTATCGGATTGCGACGATGGAGAATATCACGCCCCATGTGCTCAAGCAGATCGAGGAAAGTCTCGAGGCGAACCTGCGCGACATTCTCGGTGGCAACCAGGATGTGGGTGGACCGAAAGTCGTAGCCGACATTCTGAATCTGACAGGTGGCTCTGTCGAGAAGAACGTCCTCGACCGTCTCGATGCGCAGGATCCGGAGGTTGCTGAGTATGTGCGCAACCAGATGTTCGTCTTCGAGGATCTACAGAAACTGACGGACCGTGAGATTCAGGTTGTGCTGCGCGAGGTAGAACAGAAGGACATTGTCATCGCCTTGAAGGCGGCGAGCGAAGAAGTGAAGGAGAAGTTGCTCGGCAATATGTCAGAGCGAATTCGCGGATTCATCGAGGAAGAGATGGAGTTCGCCGGCCCCATGCGTCTGAGTGAGGTCGAAGAGATTCAACTTCGAATCGTGCAGAAGATTCGCCAACTCGAGGACCAGGGGCAGGTCCAGATCATCCGCGGCGATGCCGAGGATCGATTCGTCTAGAGGCCCGTCGACACGGCCAACGAGAAGGGATCCAATTCGTCGACCAGGACTGCGGTCACGATGATGTCGCCGTCGACGACGATCTTCGCCTTGCGCCTAACGCGCAGCCCCTCACTCGTGGGGATCTGTAGCACCAGATCAAATTCGACCTGCGTGCCAGCAGACAATTCTCCGTCGCTGATGATCGCCTCTGTGCCAGGCACTACCACTGCCCGAACGATGCGCTCCCCGTCCTCGTCGACATGCAGGTATGCACTCTCCATGTCATAGTTCGTTTGGTTGGCTAGGCGGATCTCACCTGCTTGGAGTGGCTCCTCGTCCACGGGTGAATCACCATTCCCATCATCAGGCGCCATCCCACCACCCCCGCCGCCACAGGCGACGCAGCACAATACCAGGCACGAGACAAGGCGCCGTCGACTCGGAAGTCTGAGCCTGCGAGCCAGCTTCTTCGCACTCATCCGACCGCGTGTGCAGCTCGCTCCACCGCTGCCGCCAGTGGCACGACATCTTGATCGCGCACGGTTCGCAGGTCGAGGAGCAAGCGCTCTTGTGTGATCCGCCCCACCACTGCATGCTCCGAATCCAGGCGTAGATGGCGCGCCAGCGCCTCTGCGTTCCCGTCACTGCAGGCCAGGGCAAAACTGTCCAACTCTTCCACGGGCAATGCTCCACTGCCGGCCTGCGCCTTTGTCGACACGACGGCGGCGCCCAGTTTCTGCCTTGCCACGGTTGAGATCTGAGCCAATAGCAACTCGGCTCTGGCCTCCACGAGATCTACTGATTCGGTCATCATTCGCAGCGTCGGCAAAGCCTGTGAGAGTGTCTCATTGTCGAGTCGATAGAGATCGAGGGTCGCCTCGAGAGCCGCCAGGATCAGCTTGTCACAGCGCAGGGTCCGCATCAAGGGACTTAACTTCATGCGGTCAATCAACTCAGCCTTGCCCGCCAGAATGCCGGACTGAGGTCCCCCAAGAATCTTGTCGCCGCTGAACGTGACGACATCAAAGCCGGCGCGGAGACTGTCTGTCACAACCGGCTCATGTGGCAATCCCCATTGATCGAGACTGCGCAACGTGCCACCACCGAGATCAAAGGCAACAGGAATGTGGGCGCGACGTCCCAATTCGGTCAGCGCCTTCGCGTCCGGCTCTGTGGTGAATCCAGCCACCCGATAGTTGCTTGGGTGAACGACGAGGATCAGCGCGGTTTCTGCGTTGATCGCCCCTTCATAGTCGCGCAAGTGCGTGCGGTTCGTCGTACCCACCTCGCGAATCTTCGCGCCACTGGCGGCGATGATATCGGGTAGTCGAAAGGAGCCACCAATCTCGACGAGCTGTCCTCGGGAAATGATGACTTCCCTGCCTGCCGCCAAGGTATGCAGGAGCAGCAGAACGGCGGCGGCATTGTTGTTTACCACAGCAGTCGCTTCGGCACCCGTCAACCGCTGCAGCATTTCATCGACGTGATCGAGTCGTCGGCCACGATCTCCACTGGTCAGGTCCAACTCCAGATTGCAGTAGTGATCAGCTGCCTGCACCAGGGCTTGCGTCGCCGCCGGAGCCAGAGGTGCCCGACCAAGCCCCGTGTGCAGAATGACACCGGTCGCATTGATCACCGGTCGCAGCGAGGATTGTCCGTCAACATCGAGTGCTTCTAGCAGACGACGGGTTGCTTGGAGCAGCAGCGACTCACGGTTTGCTTCGATTTCCCTGGATCTGATCAGCTCGCGCAGATCGGCGAGCACCCGTCGCGCCGCTGTGGTCGCGTGTGTGCGATCAGCTCCTTGCAGAAGGGGTTCCAGCGCTGGCTGCAGCAGCAGCTGATCGACGGAGGGAAGTTGACTCAGGTCACTCATAGACACGGAAGATACCTTGTCGCTGGTTGATGCAACAGACATCCAGCAAGCGGCAACCTGTGACGGTGACGCGGCGAAAGAGCGGGTCAGTCCTTATTATTGAGACCAGTACGTATGTTTGAGATACGTCTGCAGGCCTCCCCCGGCCTTTGAAGCTGGACGCCCCATCTGATACACCCCTTCGAACCACCGATGGATGTTGAACTTTTGAGCAAGCCCAGGCGTATGTGCCGGCGTCTGTGTCTACCGCTGTGCAGTCTGTCATGGCTGCTGGCGTTGATGCAGACCGCCGATCTTTCGGCAGCGACGCAGCACGAAGTCGTGCGTGCCGAAACTCTCTCCGGGATCGCCAAACAGTATGGTGTATCCATATCGCAGCTTCGTACCTGGAATCAGCTGCCATCGGATGTAATTCAAGTTGGACAACGCCTGACGGTCGACGTCGATCAGTATGCGATCCGTGCAGGAGACACACTTTCACAGATCGCCCTGCGATTTGGCCTGCCTCTTGATAGGCTGCGCCAATACAACGGACTCAAGACGGACAACATCGCCGTAGGCCAGATCCTGCGACTGAAACCGCCCCATCGGGACCCGCAACCACCACGCCGCAAGACCACCACCCGCAACCACACGCCTGCGGACACCTATAAGGTGCGTCGTGGCGATACGCTGTCAGAGATCGCCCTCGACCATCGCCTGTCCCTGACCGCACTGCGCAAGCTGAACAGCCTGCAAGGCGATGGCATCAGAATCGGTCAGGTTCTGCGCATCCGTGCACCGCAACCCGAGCAGGTACCCCAGGCCTACACCGTCCTGAAGGGCGATAACCTGTCAACGATCGGTGCACGTTTTGATGTGGGTCTGCAGATGCTTCGGCGACTGAACGGACTCACAGGTGACCACATTACGCCAGGTCAGAAGCTGCGCCTTCGACCTTCCGCGACGGAAGAGGGGATCCATGTGGTGCAAGCGGGACAGACCCTGTCGCAGATCGCCCTGCTCCATGAGCTTGAATTGCAGCAATTGCGCCAGATCAATGGCCTCGATGGTGACCTGATTCGCATTGGACAGAAGCTTCGCCTGCGCTCCACGCCTACGACAGTTCACGTCGTCGAGCGCGGTGATGCGCTCTGGGAGATTGCTCGCGCGTATGGGATGACCGTCAACAGGATTCGTGAGCTGAATGATTTGACGAGTTCGCGCATCTATCCCGGCCAGGAACTGGTCCTCGAGGCGACGGCGGAGCGACGATTCGCCAACTACGCCGTCCGCCGCGGTGACAATCTCAGCGAGATCGCGCAGTTGCATCAGATGAGTGTCGACGAGATACGCCGCGTAAACGACATCGCTGGCTCCATCATTCACCCGGGGCAGCAGTTGCGCGTGCGTCCACTCAACGCCAAGCAGCACTGGATAGAGCAACGTGAGCTGCCGTGGGATCAGCTCCTCCTGCATCCAACCACAACACGCATCGACGCCGCCAATGGCCCTTACTTTTCGACCCGCCCGAAGGCGGATGCCCAGAGTGGCCCTAAGTATTTCGAGTTACACCCAAGATCTCCGCTCGCTGCATTTCGCCAGGCGCGCCAACTGTGGAAGGGCTTCGATGCAGCCATCGACAAAATGGGAAGGTTGAGCAATGCCCTGGCGGGATGGCATATCGTGCTCGATCCGGGGCACGGTGGTGTAGATCCTGGTGCGATCGTGCCCACTGTAGACGGCAATGGTCAGCGACTCTTCATCGTGGAGGATGAGTATGTCTATGACATCGCCCTGCGAGCTTATGTCCTGTTCCGCCTGCACGGGGCGAATGTGGACATCACGCTGATGAGCCCCAACCACCTTTTCAGGCATACGACACCACCGACGAAAACCTTCGTGCACGAACAGAACGAGGTATTCAACCTTTTGAGTCACAACAGCTCGGATCGTCCCACGGCGTGGCCCATGGGCAATCCCAGTGACCTGCGCGCCCGTGTGCAGATCGCCAGAGAGGCATTTCAAGGCGTCGATACGAAGCGGACCGTCTTCCTCTCCCTGCACGCAGATATTACACCGAATGCTCCAGCGGCCCCGCTTGTCCTCTACTACGAGGGCCGCGGTGGCAGCAACAGGGACGATGCATCCCGTCGGTTTGCGCGAGCGATGCTTCCCGCTTTGGGTGCCGATGCACATACCCGCGGCCAGTCCCTGGGCGTATTGCGCAACAATCCGGCCGGTGTGAAAGCCCTTGTGGAGGTTGGAAATCTGGCCCACGTCGAGGATGCGTGGGCCCTTCGTTACGAGCAGTTACGCCATCGCAACGCCGAGAAGGTTGTCCGTGGCGTCCTCGACTTCGCCGGTGGGCGCCGCCTGGCTCAACGCTGAGAAAAAGCACTGGAAACAAAAAAAACGCCCCGAAATCATGCGATTTCGAGGCGTTTTTTGCTGTACGGCCACTGCGGCCCTACGACATGTTCAGATCGTTCGACTGCTTACATCAGATAGTCAATGGCACTGGTTCGGCGCTACCCAACAGGCGGTGTGCGGCACGACGTACGACTTCTGGCTCAAGTCCGGCCAGTTCACACCATGGATCTAGTCGACCACTCTCGACAAAATCAACTTCCGGGACCTCCTCGAACACTTCCTCTGTCTTCGAAATCTCACGTAACGTACTGAGAATCATAGCGTTAGCGAGACGCCGATAGGCCAAAGAGACGCGTTCAACTTGGGCGGCAGTCTGATCTGGGCGCATATCGAATCCTACGGTTTGGATTGGTAGGCTGATGGATTTTGACCGCCACAATGTAATGCATTTAACAACCATTTTCGTGAAAAACTTTGCCTGTATTCCAAAAAAGAAGCCATCGGAGCATCTGGTACCCTCGCAACTAGCACACGGACAGGAGCTTAGGCCGATTCACCCGTTGTGAGGATTGATACAGGCGAGCCTGCTGTGGCGGCTGAACGGTAGATTGCACCGATGCAGTCGAGGGTTTCGACGGCCGAAATTCCCTTCGCCGCAAGGGTCGATTCGCCATCAATCGCCCGCACAAAGGCGTCCCACTCCGCATTCCATGACCGATCTACGCCAGCAAAAACCTGTGAAGACTCCTCCGGCGCTCCCCCTGCGGCACGACGGTGTCCGAGTGTCAGTCGCTGTTCACCGTAGGAGCCACCGAGCCCTTCGACCTGGGCATATCCGTCGCGGCCAAACAGCTCGAGGCTGAACAGATTCCGCCATTGCGTCCAACTCACGTGCAGTGACGCCGTCTGCCCCCCGGTCATTGTCAGCAAGGCAAAGGCATTGTCCTCGACGGGTGCGATATCCCAGAAGGCGGTTTGCACCCGGCCATTCACCTCCTCGACCGCTCCTAGCAGCCAAAGCGACAAGTCGATCAGGTGGGCTCCTTGATCGAGTAATTCTCCCCCACCTGAAATGCTTGCGTCCGCACGCCATTCTCGCTCATAGCCAGGCCGCCCCCCGTGTCCGTAGCGCCCCCGCAGGTTTAGCAGATCACCGAGTTGACCACTGCCTACGATCTGATGCAGTGCCTGCATGGCAGGATGAAAGCGGTGATTATAACCTGCATGCAGCACACACCCAGATTCGGCGGCTGCCCCTGTTGCGCGTTGCGCCTCTTCGACGGTGCGACCGAGTGGTTTTTCACACAACACATGTTTGCCGGCCTGCAGCGCCGCTGTCGAGATGGTTGCCAGCATATCGTGGGTCGTTGAGACGATGATCAGATCGACATCGGTGCTGGCTACAACCTCTTCCCACGCAGCCAGGATGCGTGGTTCTGCCGCGGCGATCTTGCCTGCCGCGGCAAAGCTACTTGCCGCGGCGACCTCACGCGCGCGCGCCTCCACACGATCGCAAACCACCTGCAGATCAGTTCGCGGATCCTCGCGGACGGCGGCAGCACGTTTTCGCCCGACACCGCCGGCGCCAATCAGACCAACCCGCAGAGTCATGCTTCCTCTCTGGGGGTGACACGACGAAGGGTGTAGTCATCTGGATCGAGGGTCTCCGCCTTCACAGTCTCCCAGTTATCCCAGATCGCGCTGAACAGACGCCCTGTGATTCCATCGGACCGTGACGAGGCGAGAAAGCAGGCAAGCTGCGCCGCCCGATTCACATCAGCCCCGCCTTCGGCCAGTTGTCGTTTTGCCGCGCTGCTCTCGGCCCCCGCCTCGATCGCGGTTGCTGTCATTTCTGTCATCTGAGTATTCACCGCACCGGGTGCGATGGCGTTGACGCGGACACCGGTCTCGTCGAGCTCAGCAGCGAGGGTCTCCGTAAACCGAACAATCGCAGCTTTGGACGCCCCGTAGGCACTGAACTGTGGGCGTGGGCCGGAGGCGCCTCCTCCGGAGAGATTGATAATCTTGCCATCTCCGCGCTCTATCATGCCTGGCAGACAGGCGTGAGTGCAGAGAAAGCAGCCTCCCAGGTTGATCTGAACCGTGTGGAGCCAGGCGTCGACATCAGCCTGGTCCGTGCGACCGACTGGCCCCAGGACACCTGCATTGTTCACGAGAATATCGACACCACCCCATTGCTGCTCTACATGCGCAATGGCCTTGGTGACGGCGGTGGCATCCGCAACGTCGAGAGTCAGCCCCAACGCCGTAGCACCAGTGGCAGTGATGGCATGAACCGCGTCATTGACCTGCTCTGTGGAGCGTGCTGCGATCGCTACGTGCGCTCCTGCCGCGGCCAGCGCTGCAACGATCGCCCGTCCGATCCCTCGCCCACCGCCGGTAACCAGCGCCCGGCGACCGGCCAGGTCTCTGTCCGTCGTCTCGTTCTGTGTCGCGTTGTCCGTCATCCTGTGTCTCGTTGTCCGTCAATCAGCGAGGGCGATAAGTCTCCTGTGTTCAGCCGCATCGGTGAGGCCAACATACAACGCTCGATCACTGTCGGGCAACGTTCGAGATCGATGTGCGGCCGATTGACAGATGATCGCATCCTACTACATTCTCAGCTACTTCCAGCTGTTTGGTTGCGGCTGTTATTGGCAAAGTCGTCTGCTGGAAATCCACCATCAGTTTTCTGCATTTTGCCCACCTACCCGACGGATGTCGAACGACACAATGTCGTCCTGCGCTACCGAAGCCGACCCGCGAGAGCTTTGTCTCCGCATCAATGACAGCTCCCCCGTCGGCGGTCTCTTTGAAGGCGATCGATCGCGACTCCATCCCGATAGTCGACTGCCTTGGCGGATCTCGCCCGAGCCATTTTGGATCACTCCTGAACAGCACGATGTCTTGCTGCGGCTCGGCCCCGCTTTGCTGGCCTTCAACAGGGCAGCAAATCTTCTGTATCATCAGAGTCTCAAGGGTATCCAGCCCGAGTTTGTCCACAACTACCTCGATGCAGGCAAACCTGAACGCATCCTGGAGTTGTCGCGGCTCAATCGAGTCAAATCGCATCAACCACTGGTTCTGCGTCCTGACTTGATCGTGACGGCCGATGGCGTTCGCGTCGCCGAACTCGATTCAATCCCTGGTGGTATTGGCTTCACGGCGCAAGTGACGGCCCTGTATTCTGATCTGGGCTATGATGTGGTCGGCGGCCGCGACGGACTTGTCGCTGGCTTTTATGATGCCCTCGAAGCCAGCTCAAAAGCAGACGATCCCCTCATCTGTATCGTTGTCTCCGATGAATCCGATGCATATCGGGAGGAGATGATCTGGCTCGCAGACACCCTGTCGGCCCTTGGCAAGCGTGTGGTCTGCCGCCACCCGCGTGAACTACACATGGACGATGAGAACGTCCTGGTCGAACATGCATCGGGCGAACGTGAAAAGGTGGATGTCGTTTATCGATTCTTTGAGCTTTTCGACCTGCCAAATATTCCCAAGGTCGACCTGCTCGCGTATCATGCGAAAAAGAACTCTGCTCGCATCACCCCCCCCATGAAAGCCTTTCTCGAAGAGAAGATGTGGCTTGCCCTTTTCCATCATCCGCAGCTGCAGGAATTCTGGGACAAGGAACTGGGTAGGGAGCACAGCGAGTTACTGCAGGCGATTATTCCTCCGAGCTGGATTGTGGATGCGACACCCGCTCCGCCCCATATGGTCATCCCCGGATTACAGATCAGCGGCCAACCAGTGAGTAACTGGGATCAGTTGATGCATCTGTCGAAGAAACAGCGTGAGCTTGTGCTCAAACCATCGGGTTTCCATATCGACGCACAGCAGAGCCGTGGGGTCACCATTGGACACGACGTGCCCGAAGAAGAATGGCAGCAGGCATTGCAGTCAGCGCTGGATGGTTTTGCTCATGGCCCGAGTGTCTTGCAGGAGTTTCACAAGGGCGCCAGGTTGCCCTTTAGCTATTACGACTTTGAGGCGGATGAAGTAAAGAAAATGCACGGCCGCGTATTGTTGCGCCCCTACTACTATGTGGTGGGTGATGAGGTTCGACTTGCTGGCAGCCAGTGTATTGCTTGCCCCGCCGACAAAAAGATCCTTCATGGGATGACCGATGCCGTGTTGGTCCCGACCGCAGTTCGCGAACCCATCAAAGACGCCGTCTAGGGCCCTCGTGTGACAACGATTCAAATCGACAGTGTCGCCAGCGACACGCGGGCGCCGAGCCTCGATGACAAACTCGAGCACCTCGATCAGATACTCGGCTCCATGACTGGCACCGTATTGATCGGCTACTCCGGTGGCGTCGACAGTGCCATGCTGGCCGTAGCAGCACACCGGGTGCTTGGCGATCGAGCGATTGCAGTCACCGCCGACTCCGAGAGCTATGCCGATGGCGAACTGGAGAAGGCGAGCCAGATCGTCCAGCAATTCGGCATCCCCCACGAGGTCGTGCACACACGCGAACTCGACAATCCAGACTATGCCAGCAACCCCGTGAATCGCTGCTACTTTTGCAAGAGCGAACTCTTCATCCACATGGGAAAGCTGGCCGAGCAACACAAGGCCAGCACGATTCTCTATGGCCAGAATTCAGACGACGTGGGAGACTTCCGCCCCGGAGCTACGGCGGCCAAGGAATACGGCGTCCGTGCCCCCCTCATGGAAGCGGGCATGTCGAAGGATGATGTGCGGCAACTGGCCAAACGTTGGGATGTACCTGTTTGGGATCGACCGGCTATGGCCTGTCTGTCTTCACGTTTTCCCTACGGCACACCCGTTACCTCTGAGGGACTACGCCAAGTCGATCGCGCCGAACGTTATATGAAAGATCTGATCTGCGAGCAGCTTCGCGTGCGACATCATGACATGGTAGCTCGCATCGAGTTGCCAACGACCGAGCTGGCGGCCCTCATGGCGGACACGGCCCAACGTCACCAGATAGCCAAAGCTCTGACAGACATTGGCTATCAACGAGTCACTCTCGATGCCGTTGGTTTCCGCTCGGGCAGCATGAATGAAGTCCTCGGCACACCCGCAGACGGGCCGCGACGTAGTGCAGAGGATATCCTGCAAGAATTGGGCTACGAAGGTGTCGCCGAGTTGGAAGAGCAGATTCTTTGCTTGCAGTTGAGTGATCGAGCGCTCAAGAGTTTGTCGGTACCTGCAGCACGCACTGACCTGGCCGCCGCCCTGCGCCATGCCGAGACTCCTTTCATCGCCTTTGACTTGACGAGTGGCCCAACAAGTGGCCCAACTGCATGATCCGCGAAATCGTCATGTATGGTTCGAAGGTCCTGCGTCGCGAAGCCGATGCGGTAGCCAGCGTCGACGCCGAGACGGCAGGTCTCGTGCAAGACCTGTTCGACACGCTTGCAGAAGCGGATGGCGTCGGCCTTGCAGCTCCTCAGATCGGTGTGTCCCGCCGTGTCATCGTCGTCGACATCTCTGGTGCCGAGCCTGACGTGCCGCCCATTGCCCTCGTGAATCCCATCATCGACATCGGCCAGGGCATGGCGACTGCCGAAGAGGGCTGCTTGAGTATGCCCGATCTCTATGGCGACGTGCCACGCTACACGAATGTCGAGATCACCGCTCTGGATGTGAATGGACAACCCTTCAAGCTGAATGCGGAGGGTTTTATGGCGCGGGTCCTGCAGCACGAGATCGACCACCTCGATGGAAAGCTCTTCATCGATCATATGCCACCCCTGAAACGTACCCTTCTTCGTGGCCCTCTGAGACGGCTGAAGAAGGAGGGCGAGGCCTGGGACAAGCGCCACGCTGTCGCGTGAAGATCAGCTCCATCGTCCACGTTCCCGTCCGTTGACAATGGAATGACCGAGGTTTAGGTTTTGTGGCCTGTGCGGGATCGTAGTTCAGTTTGGTTAGAACGCCTGCCTGTCACGCAGGAGGTCGCGGGTTCGAGTCCCGTCGGTCCCGCCATATAGTCTGAAAGACCCTCTGAAGCTGACGCTTCAGAGGGTTTTTTTGTCTCCATTCTCAAACCTCAGCCAATCTGAGAGACGAAAAGCCATGGCACCCAAGACGAAAGAGTCCAACCCCATACGCGTCGGTGTCGTTGGCGTCGGCCGCGGCCTCAGCATGGGTGGCAGCAACAGCACCAGCGGTCTGCAGCTTGTCGCGCTATGCGACACCTGGCAAGAGCGGCTTCAGCAGGCGGGTGAGCGACTCGGTGTCGAGACCTACACCGACTTTGACGAGTTTCTCTCCCATGAGATGGATGCCGTCATCCTTGCCAACTACTTCCATCAACATGCCCCTTTTGCGATCAAGGCCCTTGCTGCGGGCAAACATGTGATGTCTGAGACCGCCGCCTGCCACACCCTCGGCGAGGGTGTCGCTCTCGTGGAAGCCGTCGAGAAGAGCAACCTGACCTACATGTTCGCCGAGAACTACCCATACATGGCCTACAATCAGGAGATGCGGCGTCTCTATCAGAAGGGCCATATCGGTGATTTTCAATATGGCGAAGGCGAGTATGTACACCCTGATCCGGCGAGCATAAAGCTGGGACGCAGCTGCGGCTATGACCACTGGCGCAATTGGATCCCCTCCACGTACTACTGCACGCACTCAATTGCGCCCGTCATGGACGCTTGTGTGGTATATTTCTGAGAGGTCCGTTTCTTTCTGGGAATCGTCGTGGTCGTTTGGACCCGATCTGACCCTTCCTCAATTCGATAACCCTTCTTCTTATCTGTTGGGTCATTGTAGATGAGTTTGTCATTTACTATGGAATACGTAAGTCGGACCTCGATGTGATGAATCTTATTCTGATCACTTGTGACCGTGATCTGATCTACGTACTTCCTCAGAATCTCGACTTTCTTAGGGTCGTCGTCAGTTAGCTCAGAAAGATTCGAAATCTCCTTGTCAAACTGATCCAACCAGTCGAACCACTTCCTCGGGTTCTCGCTGATATTCAGTTGATTCCTAACCTTGTCACGATCGTCTTGTCTATTCCTAATTTGAGCCTGGATCTCAACGATTTCGGTCTCATATAGTTCTTCTTCAAGAATTCCTCTAGTATACGATCTAACAAGTCTTGTCTGTTGGTTCTTGAGATCTTCAAGTTCTCGACCAATCGAAGTCAATCGACTTTGTCGAGTTTTTATCTCTGACTCGTTCAAGTCGTGCTTCTGATTGAGGATCATCTTCTTTATTTCATCTCTTCTCAGATGACTGTCCGACAATGTTTTGCATAGAAGTCCCCAGATGAACTCCTCAAAAAACTCGATGTTAAGACTTCGGAGTTCACAAGGTAGATCATTTGGAGAGTCCCTCATTTCGGGTCTCTTACGACTACAGTAATAAACGTGTGACCCAGACATTCTACCCATCAGATTGGAGCCACAATGACCGCAACGAAGTAACCCCTTCAGCAAATATCGGTTCTTCATTCGACCACCCTTACGTCCTTTGGACATCTCCTTCTGCCGAGAGATCTTGTTCTGAAGATGATCCCACCTGGCTTTGTCAATCAGTTTCAGGCCGTTAGGTAACTGAATCAACTCATTCCTGAACCTCCTAAGTCCGACTGCTACAGGATTCTGTAGTATTTTGTATACGGTAGTTGTTTTCCAGTAGATGTTCTCAATCTTCTTGGATATCAATTCCTTCGTGGTCCGATGTTTCCACTTTATCTCATCCCACTGGCGATACCGTTGAATTTTGGTTGGAACCTCTCGGTCGTTAAGCCTCTTCACGACTTCTGAGATCGAAAGTCCACTTTCGACCCACTCCACCATACTCAGATAATGTTCCTTCTCAAATTCATCTACTATCAGAAATCCGTCGCTTGATCGAGTAAATCCATACGGGGGAGTAGCTCCACCGATCTTACCCAGTTCAAAACTTCTCTTCACCCCTCTCTGAGTCCGTTCCTTGATTAGGGCTCTCTCGTAGATCGAGATCTGATCGACGATACCGGTCAACAGTTGGTCTGTTGGATCGTTGAGATCAACTGGTTTACCTGATCTGTCATATACGAGGATATTCTTTCTCTTACACTCCCGGTTGAACAGGTATTTGATCTCTTCAGATCTAATAACTCGTGAACGTTCCCACACGTAGATGTGTTTCACTTCACCGTTCGAAATGTTCTCAAGTAGCTCCCTTAGGACTGGCCGATTATCGAGAGTATCTGATCCAGCCGAAACTACCCCTTCATTCCAAACTTGATGATCCATCTTCAGATCTACGGACTTCTTGACACCAAGATCACGTTGATCGTCCAGTGAGTGAGAAGTTCCGTCATCGTCCTTCGACACTCTTGTGTAGATGTGTAGGACATCCTTATCTGAACTCATAACTCACCGTCGTAGGCCTATGGTATGTGTAAGTTTTTGGAATGATAGTATCATCCAAGAAGGATATCAATGGTTATCCTCCCCTCAGAATCGACCGTGACTTCTTCTTAAACGAGGTTTTGGAGACAGATATTCAGGTCAGTTTGGTAGGAATGTGACTGACAGGTTACAGAATCCCAATCACCTACTAGTCAGAAGTTTTCGGTGGGGTTTGAAAACTCAGGTGTGATTCATCAGCCACTTTGCTGGATTCTCTAGCGTTTACTTGGTGGTTGACCTCACGAATCCACACCAACTCTGACAACTCTTAACTACATCCTCTGTCGTCCGTTTTGGCGTACCGAAAATCGTTGCTATCGGTTTCGTTATATCAATAGACCAACAGCACTTGGTCCTCATCAGGAGCGATTACAGGACTTCTGAAGTCAAACTGTCTGGACTGGCAAAGTGAATCTACTAGTCCTGCTTACACAGGTTGTCAGAAGTATTCCCTACCGCCTGAAATCAAGGTCAGCTTTTCTCACCCGGTTTGTGAAAGATTTGGAATGATTTCGGTGGGTGACCTCGGAGAGTTTTTGCGTCGATGTTTATGATGTTTGCGAGTAAATGCTTTTGAGTCCATTACAGAAAGGGCCTCATCCGAAACTCTCACGGACGAGGCCCTTTGGCAATACAGTCGACAAGCCTAGCAGGCCAGTCCTAGAAAAGTAGGTGACCTCGCGGGTCCTGGCTTCCCATTCGGCAGCGCCTATAGGGACAACCAGAGGGAGGAGCAACTCGCGAGGTCGAGGTGATATAGAGAATCCTCAGCA
>Ga0233428_1001640_pt1 | contig 23309 bp, 20 predicted proteins | sample SI_118_April2016_4_FD_179890 | JGI IMG/M metagenome (GOLD analysis project Ga0233428, IMG submission 179890) | Seawater microbial communities from Saanich Inlet, British Columbia, Canada - SI_118_April2016_120_MG | ecosystem: Environmental > Aquatic > Marine > Inlet | place: Canada: British... | reverse complement strand
GCTTCCGCATCAAAGAAATGACCAATGGTAAACAAACCGAAGCCATCAAAGGCGTTGCCGCGCTAGACGGTGTTGGCCAGGCTGGAATTGCGGAATACACCCAACCCAAGGCCCAAACGGTGGCCCTGCCGAAGGGCACGTTATTTCCGACAGCCCACCTAAAATCGCTGATAGCAGTATCCTTGGCGGGCCGTAAACATGTTACCAAAACGATTTTTGATGGCGCTACATTAGACAATCCCTATGAAGTCAGTGCCGTGGTCGGTGCTGGATCTGGCAATGCGAAGATGGCGCCAAAGCTCGTTGAACGATTGGGCGAGATCACAAACTGGAATATGCGCATGGCTTATTTCCCGGTCCGCGATGCCAAGCAAACGCCTGATATTGAACTCGGCGTAGAGTTGCGGGCGGACGGCATCGTCAAACGCATCCTCCAAGACTTCGGCAAATACGCCGTCGAAGCCCGCCTTGAACAAGTTGAATTCCTCAAAAGCAGCGGCTGTTAGCTGAATTCTAACACCCAACGAGTTGTCACCCCCACCCAACCCTCCCCCATCAAGGGGGAGGGCTTTTTGGTTGAAACATACGGAACTTACCTCCTCCCCCTTGATGGGGGAGGATTGAGGAGGGGGTGAACTTTGAACCGCGAAGTAATTGCCTAATCCTTCAATAATGTCCGGCCTTTTTGAATGGCGGGGCCACCGAATTTTTTGCGCACCTCATCCATGGCATCTTCAATTTTGGCAAAAGACTCGACCGAGTTATCGAGCAGGTCTGCCAAATCAGCATCTTCGGGATCGGCGAATTGGCTGGTGCCGATGCCGATCAGTCGGTACGACGTGCCGTTTGCTTCCGGCTCCAATAACTCTTTCGCTTCACGGTAAATCACTTCTGCCAATTGGGTTGGGTTGGAAAGGGTGCGGGAGCGGGTGAGGCTTTTAAAACCACTGGTTTTGAGTTTCATGGTGATCGTGCGAGCGGCAAGATTTTTGTTTTTCAACTGGTTAGACACGTTTTCGCAAAGCGGCCAGAGCCGGTGAAGCAAAGTCTCGAAGTCGCGAATATTCTTTGAAAATGTGGTTTCGGTCGAGATGCTTTTGGCCTTGCTGCCAGGCTCGACAATACGGCTGTCCTGGCCATGAGACAGGCGTGACAGGCGCTTGCCGATAACGCCGTAGCGTTTGATGAGATCGTCTTCGGGCATTTCTCTCAACTGACTGATGGTCGAAAGGCCATCGCGCATAAGTTTGGCCTGCATCGATTTTCCGACGCCCCAGATTGAGCCGACCGGGCGAGGGGCCAGAAAATCCAATGCCTCGGCCTCACCAATAATGGCAAAACCGCGGGGCTTATCGAGATCAGACGCCGTTTTGGCGAGAAATTTGTTATAGCTCAATCCCACCGAAGCCGTGACCCCAACTTCGTCTTCAATGCGGCGGATCAGCTTGACCAGGGTCGTTGCCGGGCTGCCACCATGGAGCTTTTCGGTGCCGCTCAGATCGAGGAAGGCTTCGTCGATGGAAAGTGATTCAACCAAAGGCGTGGTGTCGCGCATCAGGTCCTTAATCTGGCGACCAACTTCGCTGTATTTACTGCGGCTCGATTTGACCACCACGGCATCGGGGCAAGCTTTAAGCGCTTTATACATCGGCATGGCGGAATGCACGCCCTTGATGCGCGCGATATAACAGCACGCCGCGACAACGCCCCGTTTGCCGCCCCCGACAATGACCGGCTTGTCTTTGAGTTCGGGGTTATCGCGCTTCTCAACGCTGGCGTAAAACGCATCGCAATCAATATGCGCGATCGAGAGGCTGTCGAGTTCGGCGTGTGAGATCAACCTGGGAGAGCCACAGGCGATGCAGCGGCCATTCTTAGGCGATTGTTCAAAATGGGTCCCGCATTCACGGCAAAGCGTCGCCATCTAGCGAGCCTCATCAGGCGGCCATAGCCAGGCCGCCCCCCTGACACCACTAGAATCACCATATTGGTTTCTAACCAGCTGGGTCGAAATTTCATCTGAGAACGCCCATTTCTGCCACATCTTGGGCACGCGATCATAAAGCATATCGATGTTCGAGAGCCCCCCGCCCAGTACAATGATTTCCGGATCGAGGATGTTGATAACGGAGGCCAGGGCGCGGGCCAGCCGTTCTGCGTAGATTTCGACGACGCCAATGGCGATAGCCTCATTCATCTCAACCAAATCGGCGATCTCTTGGGCGTTTAATTTGCCGGCATGGTAGCTTTTGGCTGGATAAATTTTTGCTAGTCCAGCGCCGTTGAGGAAAGTTTCAATACAGCCGACTTTACCGCAATAGCACCGATCTCCTGGGCCAGGCGCTTCTTTTTCCGTCATCCAGGGCAGGGGGTTGTGTCCCCACTCACCGGCAATTGAGTTGGGGCCGCTGACGATATCGCCATTGATAACAATACCGCCGCCAACTCCCGTGCCGAGGATAACGCCAAAGACACTGGTGGCCCGCTTAGCGGCACCGTCTGTCGCCTCCGATAGGGCAAAACAATTGGCGTCATTGGCGAGCCTAACCGGGCGGCCAAGGGCGTCAGACAAATCCTTGTCCATCGGCTTGCCGATCAGCCAGGTTGAGTTGGCGTTTTTCACTAAGCCCGATAGCGGCGAAACCGTGCCTGGAATCCCGATGCCAATTGAGCCAGATTGTCCGACCGTTTTTTCGATTTTCGCTATGAGATCGGTGATGGCCGAAATCGTTGCTGCGTAGTCGCCGTTGGGGGCACTAGCGCGTTGGCGTGCCACTTCTGTACCATCCGTTGCCAGACAAATGGCTTCGATTTTCGTGCCGCCAAGGTCAACCCCAATCCGCATTATTTGTTCCCGTTGTGTTCGGTTGGCATTGTTACTTGAAAACATCTGAAATACAAGGAAAGCTGTGCCGGGCGACTGATAGCAAAAAAGAAGGCTGAAAAAGAAAGGATGCGATCCCCCAATGTTGGATCGCATCCCATTCCCCCGTTCCCTTCTCAAGCACGATCCGAAGATCAGCGAAAAGGGCCCCTATTACCAATAAGAAAACCGAAGTTAGCTTACTGGCCGAAACTCGCCATTAATGAAACGCGCGCCCGGAAACTCAGTTTCCGCTTCTGGTGGCGTCAATTCCATGACTTTGTGAATTCGACTATTGATAAACTGCATTTCCGCGATGCGGTGCGCAATTGTGCTGTTTGGAGCGGAGACCATCCCAATGCGGGTCTCATCCGGTGTATCTTCGTCTGTGTAATAGATCGTGTACATAGTGTACGTCCCCTTTGATCTAGTGGCCCGATATTCCTTTCCGTTTGCCTTCCTGGGTTGATGCCTGATTTGCGACACCGAATAATCTTTGCTTTTACTTTCTTCAAATTCTCTAAGGTCTTGAGACTCTTGAGTGATTCGGAAGATGTTAAGCTTGGAATCATTGATATGCAAAATGCTGGTAGGTGTCAACGGGGGGGACACTGCATTTAGGGGGATATACCTTATATTGTGGAATATCAGGCACCTGCGTAAAGGGGTGGTTGTGGTGGGCCGCAGTTTTGACGATTGGACTCATTTTATGAAGTAAGGCGAATAAGTGATTCATTTCAAAGGCTTATTTTTTACGAAAGAGTATCGAATCAATTCTTAGCGTGTTGATTTATCTTGAGAAATACGACTCATGCGAGTCATTGAGAAGCTGTAAATTTTTTTTATTTTTTTTAAATTTTGCCTAATTTGCGAATAATTTCACCCTCTAATCCAGTAAAAATTGCAGAAAACGTGATTTGGTTCGCGAACCAACAACGCGGCCCGATCACTTAGATTGGCCTAATATTCCGCTCAGCCATCAAATCTAAACACTTTCGAAATACTTTTAGGCCATTAAGGAAGGCAATAAGCAAAAGCCCAAAAGGGCATTGCAGTAAAAGTGGTATAGCGTTGATCCGGTCCCAAGAGCCGGGCAAACTCATAAGGGCGAACTTGATGACTAATGAATTTATTTCCAAGCCAGCAGTAGATAGCCAGGAAAATCTAGAACATACTCAAGCAATAAATAAACCGAACAATTTAGGCTTTACTCATGATGGCTTAAAGCTCGCCCTTGATCTCAAGGAAAAGTATCAAAGCCACCAACCGCTCATTGTGCCGGATGATGATCGCAAGCTGTTGATACCCGAGCATCTCCTCAATATCGATATCGATCTGCAATCCCTGGAAGATCCGCTGCCCTTGGCGATGGTCGCGACCCGCGACCCGGATTCGCCGATGTCGGTTGCTGCGGCGGTTCGCATGAGCACCATGCCAGAGCGCACGCCGCTGGTCTCAGAAGTTTTCGGCATGCTCGGCGAGACCTCCAAGCATCCCGTGGTGAAGCAGTGCGTCAATCTGGTCACCGAGAGTGCCTTTAATCCAAAAATTATTGGCAAGGTGCACCGCAATGCCAAGCAGTTTGTTGCGCTCAGCCGCAAACGCTACACCGAAGCGCTTAAAGAGAATTTGCGTCAACTCATTGATGGCAGCCTCAATCCCCGCACCTTTGTTGCCGAGTTTTTTGAACTCTCAGAAGCCGGCAATCTCAGAGTTGATATCCGCAAGCGCCTGATCTTGGGCCTGCTGACATCCGACACCATTCGTCCGTCGATCAAGTTCCTGTTTCTCGAAAATCTCGAACGCCTGCCGGCCAGTATTCGGGTCGAGATTATCAATGAGGCGATGAACACCCCCGATAAGCCCAGCCTGGAAGCCATCAAACAGGAACTTGCCTGGATCCGCCTCAGTTTACCGCCCGAGCAGGTGAATTAAGCGCTCGGCGCTCCTTTGCTTATTGTCCGCCCCGCCTTGCTATTGCCCAGCCTGCCCTATAGATTACGCTATTGTTAGCCTGACGAACAATTTAGGCTTGAATGAGTGAAAGGCGCGTCATTTCTGTGACACAAAACGTTGAATTTTTAACCGACCATATTCCAGAGCCGGGCGAAGTGTTTGAAATTGTGCCGGGCATTCAGTGGATTCGGATGCCGCTGCCGTTTCAGCTCAATCACATCAATCTTTGGCTCATTGAAGAAGAGGATGGTTGGGCTCTCATTGACTGCGGGATCAATGATGAACGGACGAAGGATCTGTGGCGCGGGATCTTGGGTCAAGTGCTTAACGGCAAGCCACTCACAAAAATAATTTGTACCCATGCCCATCCCGATCATATCGGCCTTGCCGGCTGGCTCCATGCTGAGTATGGCGCGGAGCTCGTCATTAGCCGGGAAGAATGGACGTTTGGGCGGATGGTTTCGACCGGCGGCCTCAAGGATGTCGAGGCCTACAATAAATATTTCCTCCAAATTGGCTGTGCCGAGGAGGATTTAGAGGATTATTGCGCCCATATTATGACGGCTGACAAGTTGTATTGCGACGTACCGCATCGCTATCGACGTCTGAGGGAAGATCGGACAGTCACAATTGGTGGGAAAAGCTGGCAGGTGATTGTTGGGCTCGGCCATGCGATGGAACATGTCTGCCTATATTGTGCCGAAAGCAATATCTTGATCGCCGGCGATCAGGTGCTGCCTAAAATCACACCGACGATTTTGGTTCACGCCAACGAGCCGAACGCCAATCCGCTCTTGGATTTTCTTGAAAGTAATGAAAAACTGCGTCATTTGCCGGAAGACGTCACGGTCTTACCGAGCCACAATCAGCCTTTCACCGGCCTCCACACGAGACTGGACTACTATATTACCCATCACGAGGAACGCCTTGAGACTGTTCTGGCTGCTTGTGATGAGGCGCTTAATGGATTGGAAGTCGCTGGGGCGCTTTTCCCCCAAGACCTGGATATTTACGGTAAGTTTTTTGCGACCGGCGAGGCGATGTCGCATATTCGGTATTTGGAGTATGAGGGTAAGCTCAAGCGCAGCAACGACGCGGACGGTATCGAGCGCTACCAGCGTATTTGATTAGCTTTTCGGCGCCGGCTCAATCGGCCCGCCAGCATTAACCCAGGCGTCGATGCCACCGCCCAAATGGCGAATGTTCTTATAATTGGCTGCCCTCAATTCTTTTAGCGCCATCGCCGATCTCTCCCCATAGGCACAATACAGCATAAGCTGTTGGTCAGATTGCTGCGAAAGAGCTGCGAGCATACCGCCCGGCTTGATATAATCGGCGAGACTTTTATAGGGCACATGAACCGAGTTAGGAATGATGCCATTTTTTTCACGTTCGGTATCTTCGCGGAGATCGATAAATATCGACTCATTGGACTGCAAACGCTCAACGGCATCATTTGCCGGAATGGTGCGCTCGATAATTTCGGGCTCGGGCTGGGTCAGACCAATTTTTTGATTGGCCGGCACCGCGACATCCATCATTTTCGGATTAGGCAGGCCTAGGTTGTCCATAATTTCCGCATAAGCCTCGGCTGAGCTCACCTGCAAACGGGGATTAAAAGCTTTCTCCTCACCGATAGTGCTGGTGCTGTCGCCTTTGTAGTCATGGCCGGGATAGACAATCGTATCGTCCGGCAGTTTCAACAATTTATTAAACAGCGAATCATAGGCGTCTAGAGAACTGCCGGCCTGGAAATCAGTGCGACCCGTGCCCCGTATAAACAAGGTGTCGCCGGTAAAAACCATACCCGGCATATAAAAGCTGTAAGAATCATCTGTGTGACCCGGCGTGTGCATGACGTCGAGGCTCAGTCCATCAATCTCAATTTTATCTCCATCTTCAACCCGCATTGAGACGACATCGACACTGCTTTCCTTGCCCATAACCGTGACGCAGTTCGTCTTGTCCCGTAGAGCACCGAGAGCGGTTACATGATCCGCATGGACATGGGTATCGATGGCTTTGGCTAATTTGAGATCCAGTTCTTCCAAGAGTTTCATATAGCGGCCGGTTTTTTCCAGCACCGGATCGATCAGTAGTGCTTCACTTCCGGTCCCGGAAGCGAGCAAATAGGTAAACGTGCATGAAACACTATCGAACAATTGGCGAAATAACATCGAGTAATCCCCAGCTTCTCTGATACTTTAGGTCGATAGATTATATATATTAATCAGAATTTTCACCTAAAATTTTCGTGAAACCAGACACTTAAGCCAATTGCTAGTATGAAGATTCGACGGAGGCTTCCTGAAACTCAGGTTCAGTGAGTATAGAACACATACTATCTAAAATTCGACGTGCCTGATTGTTCGGCAGCTTATAATAAATCATCTGTGCAGCCCGTCTGGTTTCAACCAACTCATCTTTGCGTAATCTGGCAAGATGTTGCGAGAGAGCAGATTGGCTGAGGCCAACTATTTGTTCGAGCTCGCCGACCGAGTATTCGCGCTCTTTGAGACGGCATAAAATAAGGAGGCGATGGCGGTTTGCCATCGATTTTAAAATAACTGAGCCGGTTGCCGCGCATAACTCAGATGTTGTTGAAAAATCGCACCTTGAAGAATCCATTTTTGTTCCAATCAATTATTCCGCCGGTGAATTTACGACTTCCGACGGGGCAATAATGCTTTTTGGTTTTAAAGAGAATGAAAATAAACTGAGAAGGGGTGGAATAATAAGGAGTGTTAAAATAGCCGATAAAGAAAGTCCGCCGATAACCACAGAGCCCAAGCCACTATAAAGCTCGGAGCCGGCGCCGGGGAATATCGCCAAAGGCAACATACCAAACACACTGGTCAGGGTGGACATGAAAATTGGTCGAATACGGTTACGTGTTGCTTCCATAATGGCGTCAGATGCAACCATGCCTTCTTCACGGACATGTACCAGAGTTTGGTGAACCAGCAAAATTGCGTTGTTCACCACGATGCCGATCAAAATAACGAAGCCAAGCAAGGTCAGCATATCCAAAGCTTGGAAGCGGAAAGTGTTTAAAATCGTCAAGCCGGCAACACCGCCGGCCGTTGCCAGGGGCACTGAGAACATGATGATAAACGGATAGATAAAACTCTCGAACAAAATCGCCATCACCAGATAGACGATCACCAGTGCCAGGAATAAATTCAGTACCATGCTGTCAAAAGTTTTGGTCAACGCGTCGGCTGTACCGCCCATGCTCATTGCGATGCCGGGCGGCAGGCCATCGGCTTTTAGTTTTGCCATGACATCCTCGCGCACTTGTTCCATTGCAACTTCAAGCGGGACATCCCGCGACGGTCTAATTCGCAAGGTGACTGTGCGCACGCGTTCCAAATGACGGATTTGATCGGGACTTGAAGTGACGACGATTTTTGCCAAAGATCCCGCCGGTAGAACGAGGCCTGAGCGCGTTACGACCGGAAGATTGCTGATGCTTTCTGTCCGATTGATATGTTTGTCCGGTCCCATCAGCGTTAGATCCATACGGTTGCCACCAACGGTCACCTCGGCAACCCGCAGGCCATCATTGAACGCATCAATGGTTTGGCCGAGCTCTTTAGCGCTCATACCATTGTCCGATAGGGCGCGGGGGTCGGGGATGAGGCGAATTTCAGGCGAGGCATTTTGCAGCCCTGGATTGGCCCTGATCTGATTGCCCTCGGAGCGCGGGAACATCCTGGCCGCGATCTGGTTGGCACGTCCAGCAACTTCTAAAACATCATTTAAGTTCGAGCCGGAAATATCAAGATTGATGTTTCGCCCGCCGCCAAAGCCACGGCCAAAAAGCGATGTCTGGAAGACGAAGCCTCGACTGCCGGGCTCGCGGAAGATGGCGCGCCGAATAATCGGTATGAGTTCTTTGGCCCGCGAGGGGTCGGTCGCGGCACCGGCTGCAATGGTAAAGCCGCGGCGGATGACGAACCAAAAGCGGCTCATCTGAACCGGGCCATCGGCGGTCGTTGGTTTACTGCCAAGAGTTGCCAAATTCGGGCCCAAGCGTCTAAACGTATTCGCCGCAATTTCACGCACTGCATCCAGATTATAGCCGGGCGGTGTGGCTATCCGGGCAATGATGAGATTACGATTACCTTCGGGCAGATATTCTAGCTTTGGCAAAAATACCCATGTCGCCAAACCTGTAACGCCGCAAACGACAATGATCGTCGCGACGGCAAGTTTTTTGCTGTAAACCACGCGGCGTGCATAAGCGAGGATGAAACGATTAAAAAAGCTGGCAACGTGATCAAAGCCCGGTATTTTCAGGCTGTCTGAAAATTCTCTCACCGGTCCGGCCAGCATCTTATTGGAAAGCGCGGGGATGACTGTGATGGAGACGATAAGGGACAGTAAAACCGCAACAGAAATTGCTACCGCGATATCTCGGAAGAGTTGCCCAACTTCCAAATTCATAACCAAGATTGGCACAAACACCATAACGGTTGTTAGGGCCGAGACAAAGACCGCTCCCCAAACTTGTTTGGCACCTTCAAGGGCTGCGTCAAAGGGAGATTTGCCTTGTTGGCGGAGCCGGAAAATATTTTCCAGCACGACAATGGCTGCGTCGACCACCATGCCGACGGCAAAGGCGATGCCGGCTAAAGAGATCACGTTGATTGAACGTCCCAAGGCGGCCATGGCGACAAAGGAGCCAATGACAGATACCGGAATAGCTAGAGAAATGATGACCGTGGCGCGGACAGAGCGCAAAAAGAGGAGCAAGATGAGAGCGGCAAGCAAACCGCCGACAAGAATGTTCTGCTGTACCAATCCAATGGCCGAGTTGATGTAAACCGTATCATCATGGACTTGGCGTAAGACCAGTCCAGCCTGCTTCATGGCGCCCTCATTGAGCTCTTTGATGGCAGCGCGGACGTTTTCCATGACTTCGATCACGTTGACGCCGGTATCTCGGACAACGTTCGAGACAATCGATTTGCCGCCATTACTCAAAATATAAGTCGATGCCTTTTTGAAATTAAAGCTCACTTCAGCAACATCTGAAACACGGACGCGTGCAATCCGCCCCGTGCCTTGGTCGACCTGGGTGCGGATGATTAGATTTTGTATGCGTTCTTCATTGACCAATTCGTTGTCAGTGCGAACGATATAGCGGCGCTTACCTTCTTCAACGACACCAGCCGAGACCGAGGCATTGGCGCTGCGCATGGCATTAATAACATCTGGTACGGCCAAGCCGAAGCGCGCTAATTTTTGTGGGTCGACAATGACCTGAATTTCGCGGCGCTTACCACCATAAATATTAGCCAGCGCAATGCCCGGAATACGTTCCAGACGGTCGGCCAGGAAATCTTCCAGGAAGGCACCGTAGGTTTGAATGTCTCTGTCGTTTCCGGGAAGTTTATTGATGACAAACCAGGCAATCGGGTTGTCTTCTGAATCACGCGTTCGAATGCGAGGCTGTTTGGCTTCATCCGGGATGCCAGCAATATTGGTCAGCGCGTTGCCGATCAGCATCAACGCTTTATCCATATTGGTTTCAATTGAGAACTCAAGTCGAATGCGGGACAGGCCGTCACGGCTGGTGCTGGAGATTTCCTCTAAGCCATCGAGGCCAGTTAAAGCCTCTTCCTGGCGGGTGGTGATTTCGCGCTCAACTTCGGTGGGTGAGGCGCCTGGCCACGCTGTGAAAATCGCTACAACAGGTTTCCGCAAATCGGGTGTCAGCTGAATAGGGATAAGCTGCAACGCAACAAAGCCCATCAGGACGACCATCAGGACGATGGATAAAACCGCGACCGGCCGTCTGATTGCCATCTCAATCAAAGGCATTAGGATGCTCCTCCAATTTTAGCGCGGAAGAATTTTTGTTTTTCCTCCTGGCTCATTGAAAAGAATTTTTGCCGTTCTTCCTGGCTGAGACTCTGAATGAGGGCGCGGCGTTTTTCACGTGGAATTCCGCCACCTGCGCCACCACCGGGACCGCGTTGAGGTGCCGGAGCAGCAGATTTCTTTTTAGCCCGAGCGGCAAAGAACTTTTGCTTTTCTTCCTGGCTCATGGCGAAGAATTTCTGTTTTTCTTCTTGGCTCAAACTTTGAATGATGGCGCGACGATCAGGATTGCCGCCCGGTCTTCCACCAGCATTTCCGCCGGGTTTTCCACCTGATCGATTGGCACTCGGACCACCTTGTCTTCCGCCTGATCCTGCTCCTTGGCTGCCACCAGGCCGACCACCAGAACGGTTTACGCGAACTCGTTGACCGGGGCGGAGAAGCTCATTGCCTTTGACCACGATTTTTTGGCCGGGTTTTAGACCCGATAGAATTTCAAATTTACCGCTAAAAGATTGACCGATTTCAACGGCGGCAGGGCTAACTTTGCCTTGTTCAAAAACGAAAACAATCTTGCCCGATTGACGGTTCACAATGGCGTCTTTTGGAATGGCAATGACCGAGCGGGTGTGACCTTGCGGCACCAGCAAAACAACACTTTGGTTGGCAACGAGTTTGGTTTTGGTCTTGGACAAATCAGGGGTCAGCCGGACAGCGCGGGTGCGGGCGAGGGGGTTTTCATCCGGAATGATGGCCCGAACAGCCGCTTTGACAATGGATTTATTGTCGAGCTGGATATCGATCACGCGGCCTTCAGGAACACCTGCGAGCCGAAGTGAGGGAACATCGGCTTCGATTTCCAAGGTTTCATCATTCAAGATCGTTACGATGGGAGCGCCCGCATTGATATAGGCACCAGCTGAAACATGCCGCACCAGAATAGCTCCCGGGAAGGGGGCACGAATGCTGGCATCTTTTAAGTCAATGCGTGCGAGATCACGTTGTGCCCGGGCGCGCTTTAGTGAAGCCGCAGATTCATCAACCGCTGAGCTGGCCTTGACGACTTCTTGCTTTTTGTCTTCAAACCGCGCCTGACTAAAGGCGGCTGATTTCCGTAAGCGTTGGATGCGTTTGAGTTCCTGGTTTAATAAATCAACTTGGGCTTGGGAAGATTTCCACTTGGCGCGGGCTTGCAGAACATCAGCACTACGCAGGGTGGCTTCTAATTTTAAGCGATCAACATCGAGCTCGGCGACGATCTGGCCTTGCTTAACGCGGTCGCCAACTTCAACAAGCATTTTGCGAACGCTGCCTTTAATGCGCGCTGCTATGGCACTTTTTTGGCTGGCGATCAGGCGCCCAGTTATTGGGAATGTTTGGACAAGTGGTTCCTGGACAACGTCACCAAGTTCTACCAAGGTTGGCGGGCGGCCGCCGCGACGTCTGCCACCCGGTCCTCCTCTGCCGCCACCTGGACGACCGGCAGAAGCTTTTCCACCTGACTTACCACCGGTATTTTTGCCAGCGTTTGCTTTTTGCTGAAAGAATTTTTGCTTTTCTTCTTGGCTCATGCCGAAGAATTTTTGTCGCTCATCATCGGAGAGACTTTGGATAATGGCCCGACGTTGATCCTGGCTCATTCCTTGACCCTGAGAATGCGCGGTGTCAATTGTCGTCAGGCTAAAAGCAGCAAATGCGGCAAGGCCGATAAAGCCCACAATATGCTTAAATCTCGTATTCTTATTGATCATTTCGAAATAGTCTCCCACCCTCAGGTATAACCCCTTCGGGCGTTTCCCCATTAAAAAACTCATTTACTGGCAATTTTATACCCCAGTTATGGGGTATAACGGACGACGTTCATTATTCCGTCGGTTTTTGTTATTATTTTCCAATAAAGAAATTTTTAAAAAATTCATGTTCCATTTTAGCCGATTCCCGGGCCAAAGCAGTTAAATTCTGCCATTTTTTAGTAATTATCTAGAACCTAAAATATAAATTCAAAATCGACAATCATTCTTCGCAAAATAAATGTAACTTTTACTTGAAGTCATGGCTACATTTCAGCCTCCGACAATTTGGCATCTTTTACTTTGAGTTCTATTTTATGCGCCGCTGACCGAAGCGCATCCAAGTGCCGTTCGGCAATTTCTTCTGCTGTCGCGGCAGAAGAGATAAAAGTTATAGCCAGTGTCGCCACGACGCGGGGGCCTTTCATAATCGGCACTGCGATACTTGAGGTTTTGCGCTTCCAATGAAAGCCGTCATCGCGCACGCCATAACCTCGTTTCAAGGTCGTTGCGATGATTTTTTGAACATACTCCTGGTTGTGGACGAGATTATCAAACTCATCATCCGAGCGCCGCAAACTTTCCAGAATTTCCAGCCGTTCGCGCTCCGGGCAAAAGCTCAAATAAGCCCGCCCAACCGAGGTGACCAGCATCGGTAAGCGCTCACCCACCGAGACCCAATCGATGGTAAACGGGCTGTAAGCGCGGGTTGTCTCCCGAATATACATTGCATCATTCAAAAAGGTGATCAGATCGACCGGCCACATGATCTCTTCGACGGCTACTTGCATGACCGGGGCGGCGATGCTTTGAACCCAGTCTTCTTCACTAAAACCATCGCTGAGGCGGCGCACGAGGTGGGTTAGATAAAAACAATCATCCGATTTTTGCTGACGCACATAACCAAATGATTCGAGGGCATTCAGCAGGCGGTAGATGGCTGGCCTGGAAAATCCCGTGGCTTCTGCAAGCTCTGAAACTTTGGCCCCTTTCAAATGATTGAGGGTCTCGATAAGCACAAGTAGTCGCTCAGCACTTTTAACGCCTTTGTATCTTTGTTGGATTTCGGTCACACTTACCGCCTATTAACATTTCAAAAGCCCAGTTTATCGCGTGAACGCATTGCGTACAAATACAAAGGAACGACCCTTTTGACGACCCATTATTACCAGCATCCGGTCTGCATAACCCATGAACCGGGCCCACATCACCCCGAATCGCCGGATCGATTGAGATCGGTTGAAGCCGCCTTGTCCGTGGCAGAGTTTGCAGACCTGGTGCGCTTTGAGGCGCCTGAGACCACACCCGGTGTGATCTCGCTCATGCATGATCCGAATTATGTCGATCACATATTACGCTCGGTGCCCAAAAGCGGCTATGCGCAGCTTGACCCCGACACGATTTTGTCACCGGGCTCGGGTGAGGCGGCTTTGCGCGCCGTCGGCGGCATTTGTGCGGCTGTCGATGACGTGGTCGCTGGACCGGCAAGCAATGCATTTTGTGCTTTAAGACCGCCCGGTCATCATGCCGAGCGTGCTCAAGCGATGGGATTTTGTCTGTTTAACAACATTGCAATCGCCGCCCAATATGCTCGTAAAGCCCACGGGCTCGATAAAATTGCCGTCATTGATTTCGATGTCCACCACGGCAACGGCACACAACATATGTTTGAGCCCGATGCTAGCTTGTTCTATGGCTCCAGTCATCAATTCCCCGCCTACCCCGGCACGGGCGCGGCATCTGAGACGGGGGTTGGCAATGTCGTCAATGTACCTCTCAGTCCCGGCAGCGGGTCCGAGCCGTTCCGCGCTGCTTATCGTGATGTCATTTTACCGGCACTGCGTGGATTTAGCCCGGAACTCCTGCTGATCTCCGCCGGCTTCGATGCCCATATCCAAGACCCGCTCTGCCAGCTTAATGTAACGACCGCTGATTTCGCCTGGATAACGGAAGAACTCCTGGCCGTTGCTGATGAGTGCTGCGCCGGGCGCGTGGTGTCTACTTTGGAAGGCGGCTACGATTTGGATGCCCTCGCCGAAAGTGTCGGTGTTCATGTTGAAGGCTTGCTGGGGGAATAATTCTCTACCTAACGCCACCGTGCATTTCTGTTTGCCGGATGGGGAATCAGAAGCGTAAACTCCGCTGCAAATAAGTGCAGGTGTGAGTAGGGGTTAGAACATATGGCTGCAGAAAAATCAGGTGAGGACGCTGGTGGGAAAATTCCAGCAGATATCAAAAAGATGAACTTCGAAGATGCTCTGGTTGAGCTCGAAGAAATCGTCGGCGATCTCGAACAGGGCGCGAATAAGCTGGATGAGGCGATCGGCGCTTATGAGCGGGGCACGCTTTTGAAAAAACATTGTGAAGCTAAATTACGTGAAGCTAAATCCCGCATTGAAAAAATCTCAGTCGGGCCGGATGGCGAGGCATCAGCTGAGCCTACCGAAATATCATAAGAATTTTCTGAAGGACTTCATTCTTTGTCTGAATTTACCGACGCTTTAGCCGATGTGGCAGCCGCCACCGAGACAGCTCTTTTGAAGCTGATCCCAGCGGGGGACGGTCCTGAATCTCAGGTCATTGACGCCATGCGGTATTCAGTCATGGCGGGCGGTAAGCGGCTCAGGCCTTTCTTGGTGTTGGCGACGGCCGATTTGTTTAATGTGTCCAGGGCGTGCTCCGAGCGTGTCGCAGCTGCCCTTGAAATGATCCACACCTATTCGCTGATCCATGATGATTTGCCAGCGATGGATGATGATGATCTGCGTCGCGGCAAGCCAACCTGTCATGTCGAGTATGATGAAGCGACAGCGATCCTGGCGGGTGATGCCTTGCTCACCTTGGCCTTTGAAGTTATTGCCCATCAAGATACACATGATTCTGCAAAAATTCGGAGCGATATTGTTTTGGAAGTTTCCAAGGCGATTGGGGCGCACGGTATGGTCGGCGGGCAAATGTTAGATCTCGTCGCCGAAGATCATGTGCTGGGTGTTTCAGAAATTACCCGGCTGCAACGCATGAAGACCGGGGCTTTGATAAATTGCTCGTGTCAGGCCGGTGCGATACTCGGCAAAGCTAGCGAAACGCAACGCCATTTGTTGAACGCTTATGCCCATGATATCGGCTTGGCTTTTCAGATTGCTGATGATCTTTTGGATATTGAAGGTGATCCGAAAGAGCTTGGCAAAGCGACCAAAAAGGATGAAGCAGCGGGTAAAGTGACCTTTGTATCCCTACTGGGCGTTGAGCGCGCCCGCGAACAAGCAGAGATTTTAACCGATCAAGCGATGAAACATCTTGAGATTTTTGGTGAAAAAGGCAATCTTCTGCGTGATTTAGCGCAATTTGTGATAGAACGTCGGAATTAACGGCCTATAGTAGGCTTACCTATTTAGAAATTATACCTGGGAAGAGAGTTACCGTGGCGAAAGAGAGCAAAACGCCTCTATTAGATACAATCAACGAGCCTTCGGACATCCGTGGCTTTTCGGCTGACCAATTGAAACAATTGTCAGATGAAGTGCGCACGGAAACAATCGATGCAGTCTCGATCACTGGCGGCCATTTAGGGGCGAGCCTAGGTGTCGTCGAACTGAGCGTTGCGCTCCATCACGTCTTTGATACGCCGCATGATCGTTTGATCTGGGATGTCAGCCATCAAGCCTATCCCCATAAAATTCTAACCGGTCGGCGCGATCGTATTCGCACATTGCGACAGGGCGGTGGCTTGTCTGGATTTACCAAGCGCACCGAAAGTGAATATGACCCGTTTGGTGCCGCTCATAGCTCGACCTCGATATCAGCCGGGCTCGGCATGGCGGTCGCGAGCGATCTTGATGGCGTGAAGAAAAATGTTATCGCCGTCATCGGTGATGGCTCTATGAGCGCCGGCATGGCCTATGAAGCAATGAACAATGCGGGCTTTACTGATTCACGGTTGATTGTTGTGCTGAACGACAATGATATGTCGATCGCGCCACCGGTTGGCGCGATGAGCGCCTATCTGTCGCGTTTGATTTCATCAAAATCCTATCAGTCGATCCGCCACTTTGCCAAAGAGGTCGCTGAGAAATTACCAAGACGGGTTGAGGAGACGGCGCGCCGGGCTGAGGAATATGCCCGGGGCATTTTGACCGGCGGCACGTTGTTTGAGGAGCTCGGCTTTTTCTACATCGGCCCGGTTGATGGTCACAATATCGACCACCTTTTACCCTTGCTGAAAAATTTGCGCGATACCGATGAGAGCGGCCCAGTGTTGCTTCACGTGGTGACCGAAAAAGGTCATGGCTATGAGCCGGCTGAACAATCGGCTGACAAATATCACGGTGTTTCTAAATTCGACGTGGTGACCGGCAAGCAAGATAAGCCCCTATCCAACGCACCATCCTATACCAATGTCTTTGCCGACGCGCTTATTCAAGAGGCGGAAAAAGACGATAAGATTGTCGCGATTACAGCTGCGATGCCGGGTGGCACGGGGCTCGATAAATTTGGTGATGCTTTCCCGGACCGCGTTTTTGATGTCGGAATTGCTGAGCAGCACGGTGTGACTTTTGCGGCCGGTATGGCGACCGAAGGCTATAAGCCTTTTGCGACGATTTATTCGACCTTCCTACAGCGCGCTTATGACCAAGTTGTGCATGATGTGGCGATCCAGAAATTGCCGGTTCGCTTTGCGATCGATCGGGCTGGGCTGGTCGGCGCCGATGGCGCGACCCATGCCGGCTCTTTCGATATTACTTATCTCGCCTGCCTGCCGGATATAGTCGTGATGGCAGCCTCTGATGAGGCTGAGCTTAAACATATGGTGGCAACAGCTGCTGCCATTGATGATCGGCCCTCAGCTTTCCGCTATCCGCGGGGCGAAGGTTTGGGCGTCGATATGCCAGAGATTGGCGTGCCGCTCGAAATCGGCAAGGGTCGCATTTTGCGCGAAGGGACATCGGTTGCTATTTTAACGCTGGGTGGCCGTCTGCGTGAAGCTCTCGAGGCAGCTGATGAGTTGGCCTCCTTGGGGTGGTCGACAACCGTTGCCGATGCCCGGTTTGCCAAACCGCTCGATCAAGACATGATCCTCCGCCTCGCCAAAGAACATGAAGTGCTGATTACGATCGAAGAAGGCTCGATCGGCGGGTTTGCCGCTCATGTCATGCAGTTTCTTGCCAATGAAGGCGTCTTTGATAAGGGGCTTAAATTCCGCGCCATGACTTTGCCGGATATATTTATCGACCACGAGAAACCTGAGAAACAATACGAAATTGCCGGGTTAAAGCGACCGGATATTGTCTCAACGGCTTTGCTGGCACTCGATGAAGCCGGAGAAACACGCGAAGGCATCACGCCCGCAAGCGCTTAAGCCAAATGGCAGCCATTCCTAAACGTCGATTAGATCAAATACTTGTTGAGCGCGGGCTTGCCGAATCGCGTAGCCGTGCCCAAGCTTTAGTCATGGCGGGTTTGGTCTATAGTGAGACCAAGCGGCTCGATAAAGCGGGCACGCAAATCCCAGTAAATATGCCGCTTGAGCTCAAAGGTCAGGACCATCCTTGGGTGTCACGCGGTGGGCTCAAACTCGATCACGGGTTGGATCATTTCCAATTCGATGTAACGGGTGCGACCTGCCTCGATGTCGGTGCCTCAACCGGTGGCTTTACGGATGTTCTTCTTAGCCGGGGGGCTGCCAAGGTTTATGCGGTTGATGTCGGCCACGGTCAGCTCGCCTGGAAAATTAGAAATGATGAGCGCGTCATCGTCATGGAGCGAACCAATGCCCGCCATATCAGTCAACAAGACGTGCCGGATGATATCAATTTCATCTGCTGCGATGCGAGTTTTATTGGATTGCAGACTGTGCTGCCGGCTGCCTTAGGTTTAGCCACCGATGGAGCGAAATTGATTGCGCTGATCAAGCCCCAATTTGAAGTCGGCAAAGACCAGGTTGGCAAAAAAGGCGTGGTTCGTGATCCGGTGCTTCACCAGGAAGTCTGTGATCGTATTTCCACATGGCTGGAGGGTTTGCCGGGCTGGCATGTCGCCGGGATTGAAAAAAGTCCAATCACCGGGCCGGAAGGAAATATTGAATTCTTGATCGCCGCCCAATACAAAAAATAACTGGGTCGGAAGGAAAGTAAAAAATCCCAACACGAGCCCAGTCTTCGAAAGTAATTTTTTGTCGTATTAAATCGCGATACCGAGATCTCTGGCGAGATTACCGGCTTGCTCAGACAATCCGATGGAGATCGAGGCAACTTCTTTTGAAGAGGCCTCGGTAGACTGCGCACCTTCGCTGACACTCGCGATGTTTCTCGTAACTTCACTCACGCCTTCAAATGCCTGTTCGACATTGCGGGCAATTTCTTTGGTTGCAGAGCTTTGCTCTTCAACAGCGGCTGCGACGGCCGTGGTGATTTCGTGAACATTGTCGATCGTGCCGCCAATACTTTCGATGGATTCGACTGTTTCCGTGGTGGCTTGTTGAATGGTTGAAATTTGACCGCCGATTTCTTCAGTTGCTTTCGCAGTCTGGGTTGCGAGATTTTTTACTTCTGAGGCAACAACCGCGAAACCCTTACCCGCATCACCGGCGCGTGCAGCCTCAATGGTTGCGTTTAGGGCAAGCAGATTGGTTTGGCTCGCGATATCGTTAATGAGCTTTACAACATCACCGATTTTATCAGCCGATTGAGCCAAACCTTTGACCTGTTCATTGGTCTCGGCGGCCTTTGTTGTTGCCGCCGTCGTGATCTCCATTGACTCAATAATCTGGGTATTGATCTCGTTTACCGAAGCGGTCAATTGCTCTGCGGCAGCGGAAACGGTTTGCACATTCGTTGATGCTTCTTCGGCGGCGGCAGCGACGGCAGTTGATTTGGCACTGGTATCCTGCGCCGTATTTTCCAACTCTTCTGATTTGCCTTCGAGGGCGTTAGAAGATTCAGCCACAACACCAACAATGTCTTTGAATTTGCTCATATTGCCTTCAATGACATCGGTCGCTTTATTAATGACGCCAGCAGATTGAGCGAAGGAGCCCTGCATACCGGTCTCAACAATACGCCGGAAGTATAAATTCTGACTTACATTTTCCATGCTGGTTGCTGATTCTCGGACATAAGCATCTGTCCGATCAACCATGTCATTAATCGCATTAAAAAGGGGGGCAAGATCACTTTCCGGATCAATGTTTAGAATTCGTTGTTCGAAATCTCCGCGCATAACGCATTTGCAAACCTCGGCCGCGTAGGCAAATTTTTCTTTGGTTTCTGCGCTGAATTCATTTTTGTTCAAAACCGGAATTTCGATTTCGATTTCTGCATTTGGGGCAATCGCATCCATGTTACTTCTCCAGTAAATCTAATTTAAAAAATTGTTAGGCCGCTTTTGACATTTGGTCCTTGGGATTTATGAGTGAGAAAATAAACTCATCATAGGTAAGATCAGCCTCAGCCAATTGATCGGTAATGATTTTCAAAGAAGCGTTCATGCCTTCCTTGATATTTGTGTGTTTCGCTTCTTCTTCGAGAAGCTTGCGATAAAGTGGTTTGATATCTGTGTTGAGAACCGTAGGATCAGGAATCCGCCGATTGGAATGATAACCGCAAATCTGTCCGTTTGAATCCAAGCTTGGGGTGACGTGGGCCAGCACCCAATAATGGTCACCGGTTTTGGTCTGATTGATCACATAGGCAAAAACTTCGTTGCCGGTCTGAAGTGTCTGCCACAATAATTTGAAAATGCATCTCGGCATATCCGGATGACGGATGAAGTTATGCGGCTGGCCGAGGGTTTCTTCTTCGGTGTAGCCTGCTATGACCAAAAATGTACCGTTCACATAAGTAATTTTTCCCTTGAGGTCGGTTTTTGAAACGATGATGTCATCTTTTTCAAAGAAAACTTCATTGCCGGTAAGTTCTGTCTGATTGTCCATTTTGAAATCCCTTTTATTGTAATTATCGTTGCGCTTAACTCGTTGCGTGCAATTACAATATAGGGGGCTGTTGCAGAATTGAAGATTTGAATGGTTTCATTATATTGCCCTTTGTTTCAATGGCCGCGAATTTGCTGGAATCAGTATACAAAGTGCAACAATTCGACTTATTGAGGCTAATACTCTGGCAAATAAGACAAGTTGCCTTGGTGGATAGACTGAAGAACCCTTCTGGCCTGGAAGGGGTTTGAATGAATTTTTATATTGCAATAGCGATATACTGGGCGCGACATTTCATCGATTTTTCTCTCCTGAAAATTACTTTTTAAATTAGGCTGCGTTTGATTTAGGCCGTATCAAGGAAAATATAAATTCGTCATAGGTTGTGTTTTGCTCGGTCAATAGATCTATGACCATCTGCAAAGAAGCGTTCATACCTTCCTTAATGTTGGTGTGTTTGGCTTCTTCGGCGCAAAGCGCTTTATAAAGGGGCATTATGTGTTCTTGAACGATGGCTGGATCCGGGACACGCCGGTTTGAATGATAGCCACATGCCTGCCCATTAGAATCATAGCTCGGCGTAACATGGGCCAAGACCCAGTAGTGGTCGCCATTTTTTGCTTTGTTAATAACATAGGCAAAAATTTCATTGCCACCGCCCAAGGTATCCCAAAGAAATTTGAAAATGCAGCGCGGCATATCCGGATGCCGGATCATATTATGAGGCTGATTGAGGACTTCTTGTTCTGTATAGCCTGCAACCTTCAAAAACACTTCATTGGCATAGGTAATTTTGCCTTTTAAATCTGTCTTCGAAACAATGATTTCGTCTTCGAAAAAAATGCATTCATTTCCAGTTAATTCAACTTCTGCAATCATTTCACTTTCCTTGCATACTAAATTTCGGTGAGACAGTTATTACATTATGTCCAATATATGGTGAGCAAGGTCTGTTTTTAAAGAGTTAGAATATTTCAAAATGTTTCATTTTTTCCTTTATTTTCAATGTACAACTGATGCATACAGCTTTACTCCTTTGCTTCTGAAAATCATTCTAAATAGCCTGCGAAGTTACCAAGGCGAAAGAAAAAAGCCTCGCAAGTATAACTCGACGAGGCTTTCAGCTTTTCGCTGTCTATCCCAACAGTAGTGCCGGGACTATCATCGGACGCTTAACGTCCGGCATAATTATCTAAATTTTCTGAGGTCGGCCTCCTCAAAACAAGGAGGCCCTGGATGACCAGGTGGCTCGTTCAGTGTTTCCATCGGGAACCTACCTTTCTTGCTCGGGTTGTGCCGAAATTGACAAGCGGCAGTATAGCAAAAATAGTGCCGAAAATCTACCTACTGACGGTAGTGAAATTAGGCTGCGGCGCGATTTTGTATGTGTGGCCCATCCGCAGCATAACGGTAGGCGCGAAATACCCAATTGAGTATTGAGCCGTGACGATGCTCAATCTCATGCGGTGAAATATACTCCCACACGACCTCACCCGTCGGCGTGACTTCGAATATGCGGCCCCAGCCCCCTTCGCATATCAGCGTGTTGCCGGAGCTAAGACGTTGCGCGCCGCTGATATGAGGGCTGAAAAACGACAGGGGCGGCGAGCCAGCATAGTGCCAGACGCTTTCTTTGCTTTTCATATCAAGCTCGATCACCCGAGAATGCGGAAAACTTGCCGTTACCATGCCATTGGCAAAAAACAGCAAGTTGCCATTTTCCAATATCTGGGCATCGTGTTGCATGCCCCAACTTTGATCGCTCATTTCCCAGCTGAATTCTTTGGTTTTTCGATCGATAATTGCAATCATGCTGTTGCGCCGCATGCTGATCATTACATCGCCATTGGGAAGCGGGAAACATGAATTAACATGGGCAAACTCTGCCCGTGGCACGTCGCGTAGCAGGGGATAGTTTTCAATATCCATATCCTGGAAATGCCATTCCCAAACGCTCTCGCCGGCAGGCGTTACTTCTTTGACATAGTCGCTGTAAATTATGCCGCCCGCATGTTCCGTGCCCGAAATTCCGCCTTGAACGCGGTCGGCTTTGTCCGGCTCCATCGCTTCCCAGCCGACATAGACAAGATTGCCATTATCCAGTTTGCGGACATCGTGATGTTGTGCCGGGTCGAGATATTCGGAAACCAGATTACCATCCCAGTCATATTCCCGGAGATAGCCGCCTTTGCCGTTCATGCCTTCGGGGCCACCCGGACTAACCTCGGCGGTCAAAAGATTGCCATTTTCTAACAAATAGACAACACCCCCGACGGGCTCACCCAACTGCCATTCATGCACCGTCTCGCCTGCCATATTGAGCAAATAGGCCGTCTTGGCTTCAAGCGGGGAAAATAGTGTTAGGCCGGGTGTAGATTGGGATGAATCGTTTGCTAACAATCCTGTTTGTGAAATACGCATAGTGTTTTCTCCCCCATATTTTTGTGCGTATATTCTGTGTTATAAAGCGGCAAGGGTCTAACAAAATTATTGGGGAGGGCATATGCCCAAGGGAGAAGAAGATTTAGGAACGCACTCGGAAATGATCGCTAAAGCCAAGCGGCTGGCTCCTCTCATGAGAGACCGTGCGGGCGAGGCTGAAAAGCTCAGGCGGGTGCCGGAAGAAACGATCTCGGATATTTTGTCATCAAATCTACACCGCATGTGTCAGCCGAAACGCTTTGGTGGTGCCGAGTTGCCTTGGGATGCCTTGGTTGAGGTCGTCTTCGAGTTGGGTAAGGGGTGCGGCTCTCAGGCTTGGGTCGCCGATGTTTTTGTCGAGCACGCGTGTCACCTGGGCCATTTTCCGGATGAAGCCCAGCATGACGTGTGGGATGAAAATCCAGACGCGTTGATCTCGACCTGCTACGCACCGATGGGCACAGCCGAAGCCGTCGAGGGTGGTTGGACGCTGTCCGGCCAGTGGGGTTTTTCAAGCGGCGTC
>Ga0233428_1001639_pt1 | contig 23311 bp, 13 predicted proteins | sample SI_118_April2016_4_FD_179890 | JGI IMG/M metagenome (GOLD analysis project Ga0233428, IMG submission 179890) | Seawater microbial communities from Saanich Inlet, British Columbia, Canada - SI_118_April2016_120_MG | ecosystem: Environmental > Aquatic > Marine > Inlet | place: Canada: British... | reverse complement strand
CCGGGTTGGCGTCGCGACAACCCCTGATCTGGTCAGTCAACCATTTGTGGGCCGGACGCTGCGCGTCTACAACCATGGCAGAGCCGCACTCTACAAGGTGACGGGCCAGGCGCAGGCGGACGGCATCTTGTGGCTGGATCTCGATGGAACGGCACTGCTGGGGCGTGGTCCCGTCAGTTCCGTCGACGAGGGCCGCGTGCAGGTCGGCGCGTATCTCACCTTTGGCCAGCGCCGCGCCATGCGAGATGGTGAACTGGTACCGGGGCCCGACTACTATGCAGGAAGCTGGCTCTCAGATGGAGAGATACGGTTGCAGGTGGCAGGTGTCTGGCAGGGCGGTGATGCTGACGACGAGGAAAACGCGATTTTCTTGACAGATGCGGTGTCTGCCGATGAATTGGCTCGAACTCTGTCAGACCGAACGGTGTCGATCTGGCAGTATGGTGTGGGGGATCTGGTGGAACTGGCAAAGATCGACTCGACGAGAGACAAGTGATGGAACAGATCGACCCAAAGACTCATCACCAACTGCTGATCGATGACGGAGCGCTGGAGACACAGGACGGCGTGTATCGCGTGCTGGAGAAGCCCAACAAGTGTGGTCCCATGATCCGCGGCGGTGTGCAGAGTCGGGCAACACCGCAGTGGAATCCGGAGAAGAATCTGTGGGAGTGGTGGTACATGGGGTCGCACACCAACTATGCGACCTCAGCGGATGGCGAAAACTGGGACCTGCCCTCCCTTGGGCTCTACGAGTACGACGGATCTCGCGACAACAACATTGCCTGTGATCCAGCCAAGCCGCGGATGTATCACATTCATCGTGATGAAGCGGAAGAAGATGCTTCAAGACGCTACAAGGCATTGTTTGGTCACAATGGGCGACAGCTGGGCATATCTCCCGATGGCTTCGACTGGACATTGCTGGAGGAGACGATCCCCAGCCAGGACGAATCACAATTCACCTACGATCCGCAGACGCAGCAGTATCTGGCCTTTGTGAAAAATGGCACCGAGTGGGGACGGTCTGTGTGGCTTTCGAAGAGTCAGGACTTCCGCACTTTTACCGAGCCGGAGCTGATCTTTCACGCCGACGAAGTGGATTGGGAGAACTGTCGTCGGCGAGTCCGGGAGTTTGTGGACAACCCTGCCTATCTAACTCCGCCACTTGTGGACGAGAGGGATTACAAGGCGGAGATTTACAACATGGCTGTGCTGCCATATGCCGGACTGTATGTCGGCTTTCCGACTGTTTTCAACCCCATCGGCGCGATCCCACCTCCGGCGACGAACTACACACGCATCAATCAGATCGAGATGTCTGTTTCGCGCGATCTGCATCAATGGGAACGTGTCGCCAATCGAGAGGTATTCATCGGCGTCGAGCCCTGGCGCGGAGACAACTACGGCACCAGCCAACTACTACCAGCGGGAGCACCCGTCGTACGTGAGGACGGCGAGATCTGGTGCTACTACAATGCGCTACGTCTGCCCGGCAGTCGTGAGCAATACCGTGAATTCAACCGCAACAAAGAGTTGTTCAGACTCGGCGTGCAGGATGAGGCCTTCGATGATGGCGGCGCTTTGTCACTGGCGAAGCTGCCGGCTGATCGCTTTGCCGCCCTTGCTGCGGATGAGGCGGGACAGATCTTAACCAAACCCTTCGAGCTGAAGGGCGAGGATGTCTATATCAACGCCGCAGCAACGTGGGGCAAGATCTATGTAGAAATCGTTGATGCCCAAACGCGACGACCGCACGACGGGTTCTGGGTGCCTGGAGAACTACCTGAGCCCTTCGTCGGTGATCAGGTAAGGGCGAAGGTGCAATGGAAGCCCAAGCATGACCTGGTCTTTGAGCAACCGGTGCGACTACGATTCTATCTGCACCAGGCAAGGCTGTATTCGTTCTGGATTGAATAGTTGAAAAGGGATCTATCAAAGATGAACCGAGAGATCGGGCAGCAGGAATTGGACGACGAACTCAGGGAACTGTTTGGCTCCCAGGCACACAGTGAAGGTCCCCTGGCGGCCAGTGGGGCAGGCCGACGTTTCGTTGGTATGGACCTGCGTCCAGAATTGTCCTCTGAGCAGGTAGCATTTCTCCTGGATGCACTGGCCAACTTTGGCATCGTGAGTATTCCCGGTCAGGATCTGTCGAACTTTTCCCTCGCCCACTTTGAGCGTTTTGCCAATCACTGGGGCGCGCCGGTGCCTCATCCAAACAATTTTCTGCGCGGCGGCAAGCCGGCGCAGTCGGATGGCGACAGTGACGGACCTTTCGAATGGGTCCCTTTCGAGAAGCGGGCGGCAGCGGCGGTCAACGCCGCCTTCCCTGATGAACTGGCGTGCATGCCGCATGAATCGCCGACGGTGTTGGTGACGTCGAATTTCCGCGGTGACAGGAAAGACGCAGGAGCGGTGCGAGTCTCGGGGGGTGGATCCTGGCATACGGATATCGAATACGAACCACTGCCGATTTATGTCTCCATGTTCCTCGTGCACAGATCGCCGGTCTCTCGCGATGCTGCGTCTGGCACGTGGGTGACGGGCCCGACGGGCAGCTCGCATCCCTATCTGGATGACACCGATGCCGAGCTCATGCGTCTGCGCACACGGTTGCCACTCAATGGTGAGACAGCCTTTGCCGATACAGCGGCAGCTTTTGCGGCTTTGGATGCGGCCCAACAGGCCGATTTGGAGCAGACGCAGGTGCGGCGTCGGCTGAATGCACCGGATGAAGGCTGGCTGGCGCCACTGGTGCGGACGAACCCGCGGTCTGGTGTGAAGTCGCTACATAGTCCGATCTGGGCCTCGCGGCCTGGTGTGCGACCACCTATCGAAGTGGACGGTCTGTCCATGGAGGCGTCACGGGTGTTGCTGGATCGACTTGAGGCTCACGTGCTGCAACCGCAATTCCGTTACGATCATCCGCACGTTTCTGGTGACGTGACGCTGTGGGACAACTACATGACCCTGCACAACTCGCCGCCCATCAAATCCAACATCACATCACTCGATGACGCGCGGCTACTGTATCGGTTGAGCTGCAAGGGTGAGCCCGCGTTGGCCTTACCACGAAATGACGAGCAGCCATGGTTGGACGAGCACGTCGCGGCTGGTTACTCGACTCCTGCAGGTATCCTCAATGTCACTTAGACAAGTCGTCGTCGTCCGTTGCCATCATGGTGGGACGCAACCGGCCGGGGCAGCGAGGACAGCATGAGCGAACACTACACGCCGATCTCCTGTGCCTTTCACGATCGCCTGGAAGCAGCGGCGGTGACGGGCAAACCGTGCGAACTCGTCTATCGTGACGCAGATGACACGCAGGCAACAGCGGTCGTGCGAATCACCGACGTATTCACCCACGAGGGCGCCGAGTATATCACCACCCATCCGAGTGGAAAGATTCGACTCGATCGGATTGTCTCACTCGACGGAGCGCCGCTTCCTCCTGCCAGCTGACCCTTTACGGCCGTCGCTGCGGTCTCAGGCTAGTCACGATCCCACGGGAAAGCGAAGCTAGGCTGACTCGCATAACGCTGTGTTTCAATCTTCAGTGTCGCGCCAGCTCCCGGAGCCAGTTCTACGGCAAAGGACGTGCCGTCGACGGCGATCTGTTCGTCATTGATGGAAACGCTGCCAAATCGATGCTCAGCGTATGCTCCGCCCTGGACGATGACGCGGCGCGGGGAAACTTGATCCGTATTGACGAGGGTCACCGTCGTCGAATCTGCTTCGAGTTTCTCCACCAGTGCGCCCACGCCGTCAGGCATGCCCGGTCGCTGATTCTCGGGGTCGAAGTAACGCAGACGACAATGCAGCGGGCAGCCGTGCCTTGGTGCCATGCCGCCGAGCATCAGCTCTACCAGGGAGCCGATCGTTGCCGGATTCAGCGGATTCGGATTGTCTGACAGTCGCGTGTCCGGCGTGGTCGTATCGTTGTGCACCTTCTCCATCTGTCCTCGCACGCGCTCAAAATCTCGTTGCAGAGCAGCTTCAGGATAATCAGCCGCGTTGCCCTCAAGGAAGCCGATCCAACCACCTTCCGTATTGAGGCGTTTCAGATCGTCACGCTGCATCGACCAGTAGTAGACATCAAGAGCACCAAGGGAGTAGGGCGCCGCCGAGTAGTCGTACCAACCGTCGTCGCCAAACATATGTGGGTATTGCTGCTCACCATCGACCACCTTCGAGTTGCTGTTGATCTTGTCGATCATCTGACGCCATACGTCGACATAGCGCTGATCGCCGCTGAACAACAGAGCATTGCCAAAGCCGGCGATACCCAGATAGTGCGTGTTGCGACTCGACAGACCACCCGTCTGCGGTACGACGACAGTAAACGCCCAACCATAACAACCACCATACCATTTGCCATCGCACTCGCCACCGATCGTGCCATCGAGACCAATGTTGGTAGGGATGATGCCGTCGTTTTCGATCGTGCGCTGGCGCCACGCCTCGGCATATTCCAGCACCCAGTCGCGGAAATCATCCTCACCGGTCAGGGCGTAGGCATTCAGCCCGAGGGTTGTGGCAACCATGTTGGACGGGTGATCACCCGCAACATCTGTGTAGTCCTCGAAGTGAGCGAGCATTTCAGCGAAGTTGCGTTCGCCGTGTAGGGCGTTGAAGCGTTCCTCCACCTCATCCATCGGATCGCCGGCCCAATCGAGGGCTGTCGCCTTGCGCAGCATGGGACCGCGGCTGCCATTGAGCAGACTGCGGATGATCTTGTGCTGCTTGTCATAGTTCGGCGACTGCGGATCGTCTCCCATATAGAAACCGGCAAAACGCCGCACACGTCGGTCGAATTCTCGAGCTGTCGGGTCCATCAGTCCGTGCAGATTGAAGGTTGTAAGACCTTCGCCATTGTGGACCCAGTCGAACATGACCGGGAATTCGCGGTAATACATGCCGTCGCGGGCGAAGGGTACCTGCGTCGTCTTCGCCTCGGTGTATTGTTTCAGATGACCTTCCCAGCCCAACTCACACATGGCACGTAGATCGTCACGGCCACCGAGTACGTAGAGGACGGGCCAATTCACGAGGTTTTCGATGGCATCGTCGGGACCGTCGTTGCCGCCCCAACGAGGGATACACTCCAGATACCCGCGCTCGTCGAAGTAACGCTCAAAGAATTCGCCACAGGCGCGTTCCTGTGTGCGGATCAATTCCCATTCCATCAAGGCCCAGGCAGGTGGTGCCATGGGTGTGTCGATGCGGACATGACTCTTTTTCAGATAGCTCACGGCGGCTGACTCCGGTGTGGCAGACTTACATGGTCGAAGTGTCGGACGAATTCGAGGCTGACAGATAAAGGGGCCACGCCAGTGTGGTCAAGCATCCGCCTCGCTGGCGCTTGTTGATGGCGATTCGACCTGCTAGCTTAATCGGCGACCAAACTCGAGTTGGCGAACCCGAATACCATATTGGGCGTCCAATCGGCTCAAGCAGAATTCCTCCCACTCCGCGCAGGCCACAACGAAATGAGTACGCGCCTCTTGCGAGGCCTTCAGAGCACATCGTGCGGCCATGTCGTGATTCTCGGTTTCTCTCTGATGACGCTGCTGCCTGCGGCAACGGCTGCTCAAGCCGGGTCATGGCGCGCACTGACGAGCATGCAACCCATCAATGCCCTGGCTTTTGCCGAAGGGGGCGTCTACGCTGCCACGGCTGGGGGCGTCCTGCAGTACGATCCGGTCGCTGAATCATACCAACCCTTCACCCGGGCAGATGGAATGGAAGCGAATCTTGTTCTGTCGGTCTGCCCAGATTCATCCGGAAATCTGTGGTTTGGTACCGATGGCGACGGTCTTCGCCAGTTGCGCCTTGCGGACGCCCAATTTGTGCCGACGCAGGATGCACTTCGAGATCTCAGGATCAATAGCATCCTATCCCTCGAGGACAGACTCTTCGTGGGCACAGACGTCGGTGTCAGCGTCTACCTCACCGCCAACAGCAGGGTCAAGGAGACCTACCGGCAACTCGGACAGTTCCAGAAAAACACCGAGGTCCGCGCGATGGTCGTGTACGCGGGCAATCTGTTTGTCGCCACTCGCGATGGTGTCGCTCACGCAACCTTGGCGTCGACGAATCTCCAGGATCCCGACAGCTGGACGTCATCGCGACTCATGGGGGACAGTTCAAGTCTCATCGTTCACAATGACACACTCTACTGTGGTGGAGCCTTCGCTGTCTGGCGTTTTGACGAGAGCCAGTCTCGTTGGCGCTCGATCGCGTTCTTTGGCAAGGTCGATGGTCTGAGCAGTTTCGGTCAGCCTCGAAGACTTGTCGCCAGTGCCGATGGAGACCTGCACGAGCGCCACGGGGCTGGAAGTTGGGGCGAGCTGGATGTGCCCCACGCCGTCCAATCGCTTGCACCTTCAGGAGAAGATCTGTGGTATGGCACCCCTACGGGGCTTGCCACACTTGGACGCACAGATCCTCCAGCCTTTGCAGATGCCCCCAGCAACGAGCTGTTCGACATCGAGGCAGGCGAAAACGGCGAGTTGTGGGTGGCCAGTACTGCCAGCGACAGGGAGGGTGATCCTGTCGGTGTCTTTCGCTACGATGGTGACAGCTGGGAAGTCTACGGCCGCGACGGTGGTTTGCCGTCCGACTTCGCCGTCGGTATCGCGCGCGACGAGTCTGAACATCTCTGGGTTACGACGTGGGGTCGTGGCGTCGCGATCCTTGACGACGGCGCCTGGCGTGCATTCGACCAGCGCAACTCTGCCCTACGAGGGATCACACAACCGAGCGTGCCGGACTTCGTCGTGGTGAGTGACATCCAACCCGATGCCCAGGGCCACATGTGGATGACGAATGTCCAGGCGGGTCTGGTCGTCATGGATAGCTTTCCAACAACCAGAAGCTTTCTTCACGATCTGGATGCACTGGGCCTACCTGCCGCAACGCATCTGAGTCGGGTCGCGATCGGGCCGGACGGAACCAAGTGGGTGGCGACGGCGACAGAGGGTTTCGTGTTCTTTGACGATGGATCCGAGCCATTTGCTGCAGGGGCTACGTCTGCCGTCGTGAATCCGACGACCGAATCCAGACTGCGTAGTGCCAATGTCACGGCCATCGCCGTGTCAACGGCAAATGTCCTCTGGGTGGGAACCGACAATGGTCTGTATCGACTTACATGGTCCTATAACACCGGCACGGGCCGTCTCTCATTCCCCACATGGCGCGAATACCGACTCGAAGATGGATTGAATTCCAACTTCATCACTTCCATCACCTTCGACGACCAGGGGAATGTCTGGGTCGGGACACGTGCAGGTCTGACCTGGCTGCGGACAACGGGGACCCTGGTCACCACTTTCACTACCCAGAACAGCGGTTTGATCCATAACCGCGTCGCATCCGTCACCTATGGAGAGTCTGACGGGTCGCTCTGGATCGGCACCTTCGGAGGCCTTGGGCAGCTGCAGGTTGGCCTCAGTCGAGTTGAGTCCGCTCAGAGCAATGGTCCCCTCGTGTACCCGAATCCGCTCGTCGTCGACGGCTCCGGGAGTTCACGGCTGACCTTCGCAAGATTGCCACTCGACTCGGAGGTGACGCTGTTCTCGCTGGATGGAAATCTGGTTCGATTTCTCGAAGCTGAGCGGGGTGCAACGGTCATTGCCTGGGATGGCACAGACAGGGACGGGAAGACCGTCGGTCCGGGTATCTATCTCTATATCGCTGCAACCCGTGATGGTCGCACGTTGCGAGGGAAATTCGCTGTTGTCCGCGCGCGCTGACAGATCTGCTTTGCCGACCAGGCAAGCAGGCCACCTGGCGATTGCCATTCTTCTGGTGGGGCTCATGTTGTCAGCTGCCGCCACTCAGGCGGCGGTGCGCGTCGTCGATCGCGGACCGGGGTTCGTGCGGCTCGCCTGCCCGATCGGTTCCACAGACCAAGGACAACGAGCCCTGGTGGGTATCCCCCTCGTCGGCTCACCGAGTCTGCGCATTCTCGAGACACCTGCTTCGGCGCAGATGGCGGTGCGCCTCGGAGAGGTGGGTTTCTTTCGCGACCAACGCATCGTTGAGTTGCTCATACCGCCAGGGTCAGGCGTAGGCGAAGCCGAGAGCGTGTCCGACTCGGTCGTAGTGGAGGTGTCTTTCGAACCCAACTCGACTGGGCAAGCTCTTGCTGCTCGAGGTGCGTTCTATGAAGAGCTGATGTACAGCGGGTCCATCGCCAACTATGATCAGGCACGTTCCTGGAGACGTGGTCAGCACGTCGCCAAGCGTGCTGGCCGGTCGCAGATACCCCGCCCCGAGGGGATGTTCTTTAAGGTGACCGTCCAGGAGGAGGGGATCTATCGTCTCACGGGAGCACAACTCGTCACGGCGGGAGCGCCCACCGGTATCCCTGTGGCCTCGCTGGCCCTCTACAACGGTGGTGGCAGACCCCTGGCCGAATCTGGTGGTGCACCATCAGGGTTGAATCCAGTCAGCTTTGTGTTAGAGGACGGCGGCGATGGTCTGCTGGGTACAGATGATTACATCCTGTTTTACGGACAGGGCACCGATCGTTGGATCACAGAAGGAGACGCAGCAGGCCAGTTCCTCAGCAACCCCTTCACTGCCGCCAATGTTTACTGGCTCGCCCTTGATGCAGACACGACAACCGTGTCGATGCCCTTGGACGGATCCATCGATGATAGCTCCACCATCCGAACTACGTATGTGGCACGTGAGCATCACGAAGAGCAGCGCGCACCGTTGTTCATAGCGCCTGGGAGCATCCCGTCGGGCAAACAGTGGTATTGGGAATTGCTGCAGCAGGGCGAAGCTCGAACTCTTGACGTCTCTCACCCCGATGCGGCTTCGTCTGTGGCGACTTTGCGCACAGGGTTTACGACCCACGCGATCGCTGATGCAACGGTACAGATCCTGTGGGACGGAGCCACTGTCACGATACAGCCGTTGCAGCGCGACCTTGTAACTGTCACGCAGGATCGAATCGAAATCGACGGTGAAGATGGGCAATTGACAATCCGAGGGCGCAGCGATAGTGCAGCATTTTTCGACTGGTACGAGGTCGAATACGAGCGCTTCCTGACGGCAGTGGATGGCGAACTGCTCTTTGATGGAGTGCAGACAGGGGAAGCCGCTTACGCCCTGACTGGATTTGAACGCCCCCCACGGGTGTTCGACATCTCTGCCGCGGGCCTCACTCAGATCGTGGGGGCGACACATGATGCGTCACTAGGCCGGTTTTCTTTCGCGGCGCCGATCCTGTCACCGCCGCGTCGCTACGCTGTGGTCGCAGATTCAGCTTTCAAGACGCCAACAGGCGTCGAACTGCGTCAGTTGGGAGAATTGACCGGTTCGGGCGGTGCCGACTACATCGTGATCACGCATACGGATTTTCTGAGCGCCGCTCAGGATCTCGCCCACTGGCGTGCCACAGATGATCGATTTGCGCCAGCGCCCGTGACGAGGGTGGTGGATGTCGAGCAGATCTACGACGACTTCAGTGGTGGACTGTTTGATCCCACGGCGATCCGCGACTTCCTCCGCCATGCCCATGATCAATGGGCACCGGCACCGAGCTTCGTGGTTCTGTTCGGTGACGGAACCTACGATTATCGCAATCATTCGGGGACGAGTCCCGGGAACTGGATGCCACCGTACGAGGATGGGGAGAGCACGTACGATGAGTGGTATACGCATGTTTCCGGCAATGACGCACTGCCGGACATGGCGATCGGTCGACTCTCTGTGCAGACGTCAGATGAAGCTCGGACCGTCGTGGACAAGCTGATCAATTATGATCGTGATCCAGAGTTTGGTGCCTGGCAGGGACGAATCCTGCTCGTGTCGGATGATACCTTCAACGCCGACGAACCGCACCTGGTCGAAACCATGTTCACCCAGGATAGTGAGGACCTGGCGGCCCGGTTCCTCCCACAGGAACTGGACCTCGAAAAACTCTACCTCGTCGAGTTTCCTTTTGAGGGCAGGTTCAAGCCGAAAGCGCGCGACGCCTTTGTGCGCCGGTTCAACGAGGGAGCCGTGTTGTTGACCTGGGTGGGCCATGGGAATTCTCGGGTATTTGCCCATGAGCATGTTTTCGTCCTACCCACCGATCTGCAGGCGATTGATAACGGTGGGCGACAGCCTTTTGTGTTTGCTGCAGCCAGTCAGATGGGTGTCTTCGATGACCCCGACTTGGATTCGATGCCCGAGGCCCTGATCAAGTGGCCACACGGTGGGGCCATCGGCATGATCGCCGCAACCCGTATCGGTTTCCACAACAGCAACATCGCTTTGGCGCGCAGTTTTCACGCGGGGATGTTCACAAGCGGTCGACGCTTCGTGCCGGTGGGGATGGCCTTGCTGGAGGCGAAACTCGCGACCGACACGTTTCGCGAAAACGAGAGACGCTACACTCTTTTTGGCGACCCCTTGATGCGACTCTCCATGCCAACTCTCGGAATTGCATTGCAAACAGCGGACACTCTACGAGCCCTCGGTGTGGAGCGACTCGAGGGAGAGATCATAGGGGAGGACGGCGCGCTCCTGCAGGGGTTCAACGGCGAAGCGCGCGTACAGGTATTTGATTCCGTCGTGGGGCGTCGTGAAACGTTGCAGGGCGAAGTGTTGGAGTACGATCAACCGGTGGCGACGTTGTTCCGCGGGATCTTCCCGGTCGTAGACGGTCGCTTTGCAGGTGAATTTCCCGTGCCCAAGGATATTACATATCGCGGTACGCGTGGGCGCATCAGTGTTTATGCCGCTGCCGAGCAGGGCGCAGCTTTTGGTTCGAGGGGCGGGTTGATCATGTCCGGTACGGCCGCCGATGCGCAGCCGGATTTTGCTGGACCGAAGATCTCCATCGGTTTCTCCGGCCAGGCATTTCTCTCTGGCGACTTCGTGTCTCCGAAGGTCCGGTTGCAGGCCACCATCGAGGATCCCAGTGGAATCAATATCGCCGGCGATGTGGGCCACGAAATCATGCTCACCGTTGATGGCGAGCGGACGGACGTGACCTCCCTGTTCCACACGGGGGAGGACTATCGCGTGGGCGGCGTGATGATCGATTTGCCAGTGTTGGAAGATGGCCCACACGAGATCATCCTGGAGGCGTGGGACACGCACAACAATTGGTCGGAAAGCCGGGTGACGGCAGTCGTCTCACCGGGGCAAAGGATCGACGACGCTGTCTTTTTTCCCAATCCGACGTCGGACACTGGGCACTTTACTTTTTCGCTTTCGGCCCCAGCGACCGTGAGAATCCGCATCTATACCGTGAGCGGCAGAGTGGTCGACGAGATCAAGGCCCATGGCTTGCGGGGACACAATCAGATCCTCTGGGCGCCAACACTCTCCCTCGCCGGGGGCAGTTATCTCTACCGCATTACGACCCATGGCGACGTGGGATCTGCCGCAGCGGAAGGAGTTGTGCAGGTGATGCGATGATTTCGTCTTGGACAGTTTCGCACGTTGTGCCCGGCTGATTCAAGCAATACCCTACACGCCCTAACGCTGCCTATTGCCGTTGAGCCGGTGAAGAGGATAGACCGACGTGGAGACACCCTGCAGTAGAATGCAGTATGCCGAGCGTATGCTGCAACGCCTATGTGCCGAGATCGGACCCCATCCGTCAGGCACAGCCGAATACGAGGAGGTGGTTCGCATCATCCACGAGGATCTGTCTTCCTCCATTGCGGATGTGCAACTCGATCGCTACCTCGACTATTGGGCGGTTGTTCCTTCTGCCGAAATCAATCATCAGGGAAATCGGCTCGCCGTCGGTGTTGCCGAAAACTGCTCGGGTACCGCAGCTGCGGGGTTTGATGGCCGTATTCGCCTGACCCCCGACACGAGCACACCCTTTGGCATCCAGAATGTGGAAACGGGAACGATGGATGCGCTGATTCAGGTGAGCACAGATGTGGGGGTGCAACCTGTGTATCTATACGGTGATGCGATTCTCGGCCCTCCCACGTTCGTCGTGGGGCTTCGTGATGTCCCTTTCTTGAAGATGCTCGCCGAGACGGACGCTGTCGTACAGACTCGTCTTCGTGTAGTGCATTCAACCGACTGCCCGACACACAATATTGTCGCGCGGATACCGGGTCAGGCTGCAGACGAAGTCATCGTCATAGCTCATGCAGACTCCATCATTCGCACAGAGGGCGCCAATGACAACATGGCTTCCGCCATCGTGGCGATGATGCTGGCCCATGTCTTTGCCAAAAGCACGCCTCAAAGCACCCTGAGATTTCTGATCACGGGAAGCGAAGAATACGGATTGATTGGCGCCAGGCACTATGTACGGCGCCGTGTGCAGGAAGGGACCCACAGAGACATCCGCTGTGTCATCAATTTCGATTCTCTGACCTACGGTCCAAATCTGTGGACCTCGACCCATGATGAGGACCTGACGGCGACCGTGCGCGCCGTGCACGAAGAGTTGCAGCTGGGGACTGAGCCGATCTATGACGATACGCCCTGTTGGATGAACGATGCGGCGCCCTTCAAGGATCTGCATTCTCACATTACGGGGGTCAATTTCAACAGCCGTGGATACGAGACATTGGCTGCCAATCACACGCCTGCAGATGACGCGGCGAATGTGCCAATGGATTGTGTCGAAAGCGCCTTCCTGACGATGCAGTCATTCGTCGGGCGAATTGCTGGCAGCTGATCGATGAAGCGTCGCGATGTCCTCAAGGGCCTGGCGCTTGCACCACTTACCAATTTATCCGGGGTCTTCGTACCTCGGCCTTCTCATGGGGATACGACGATGGCAACGGGTGTGCAACCACAGGCTGATACAATGCGGACAAAACGCTCACACATTGCAGGAATGGCTCTGGCCGATCTGCGCGAACAGTATCGCAGTGATCTGTTCGACGACTACGTGCCCTTTTGGCGAACGAGTGGATTCGATTTCGAACTCGGCGGCTTCATGTGTGCCGTCGCTGATGACGGCACGCAGTTGAATACGGAAAAGAGCATGTGGTATCAGGGGAGAGGGTTGTGGACCCACTCCTTCCTCTACAATCACTTCGGTGGTGATGAACACCTGGAGATGGCGCGATTGACGAAGGACTTTGTCCTCAAGCACGGTCGAGACAAAGAGGGCAACTGGGTCACCAGCATGGATCGTGAAGGCCGAATTACCGGCGATGCCGACCGCATGGGCTACGCAGCGCTCTTCCTCGCCGAAGGGCTGCAGGAATACGCCAAGGCGGCGGACGATGAAGAGACCATGGATCTGGCGATCGACGTATTCTGGCAGGGGACGAAGCTCTACAACGACCCTGACAGAGACGTCAACCAGGGATACATACCCGTCAGTTACCCCGGTATGCGAGTCGGTGGCTTCGAAATGGTGACGATCGTTCTGCTGAATTCACTCCTGCAAAAGAGATCTGACGCAGCGCTGGAAGCACGAATGTCGAATGCCTTGGAGAATGTCACCGAGCGGTTCTGGCATCCGGAATATCGTCTCAACAACGAAGCCCTCGATCACAACTTCAATCGTCGGGACGACGAGAACGAGGACTTTGTCTATCTAGGTCACGCCATCGAAACATTCTGGATGATTCTGCACGAAGCACTTCGACGGCAAGACCCGGCACTGTTCGACCTGGCTGCAGAGCGACTTAAACGGCATATCGAGGTCGCCTGGGATGATGTGTATGGTGGATTCTTTCGCGCTATGGAGGTGAATGGCGCGCTCACCTTTGACAAGGTGCTTTGGCTCCAGGAAGAGGTCCTGATCGGCACGATGATCCTCATGGAGCACACAGATCTCGAATGGCCCGCGTGGTGGTTCGATCGCACCTTCCACTATGTGCAGGAGAAGTTTCCCCTGCGTCAACATGGCTATCCCATGTGGATCATGGGAGGAGATCGAAAGGTTACCTACCAGCCGAAAACCGCACGCAAGGGCAACTTCCATCACCCGCGCCATCTGATGCTCAACCTGTTAGCTCTCGATCGAATGATCGAGCGTAACGGCGCCGTGAGCGGCGTATGGCAATGAAGTGAGTCTGTCCCGGGGATTTCTGCTCCTGCTGATTGCTGGCATCAGTGCCTGTGCCACCTTGCGCAATCTCGAGCCAAGGGAGCAAATCGATGAGGCTGATACGGCACCGACGCCCGCAGACTTCGACACGGGACAGTTCGGTGCCGTGATCCTGGAGGACCCAGACGACAAGCAAAGCATTGAGGGGTTTGTCTACCTCTCCATTACCTGGGGACGTCGCCTTCGGCCAGGGCATTTGCGCGCCGTTTCGGCCCTGGCAGAGGCGCTCACAGCACAGACCAGTGTGCGCGCCAAGTTGACGGGCCACACCTTCCTAAACTCGCCCGAGTTGCTGCGCCGGCCCTTCGTCTACATCAGCGCTGTGGAAGCCTTCGATCTGTCAGAGCTCGAGCTCGATAATCTGGGTCGCTATATCCGCAGCGGCGGGTTTGTCGTCGTAGACAATGGTCGCCCAGACCTCGGTTTCGGCCCGGCGGAGGCGGCCCTGCGTCAGATGTTGGTCGATGCGCTGGATGGGAACGCCCGATTTGAGAGGATTCCCAACACCCACGCTATCTTCCACAGCTATTACGATCTGCAGGGGCCACCCTTTGGCGGCGACTACCGGCCCGGTCTGATCCTCGAAGGACCACGGGCGCCGCAGGTTGACTTTCTTGAGGGAATCTTCATCGATGGTCGTCTTGTCGCCGTCTACGCTGATATGGGCTATGGAGAATTCTGGCAGCAATCGTTCGAAAACGAGCCACAACTGAAGATGGGCATCAACCTGGTGATCTACGCTCTCACGAAGGAAGGATCTCTGGCAATGAAACTCAAAGGAGCAGGCATATGAGACGGCGGGAATTCCTCGGTAAATCACTGGCCGCCTCCATGGCCCTCACCCCCCTGACTGCCTTCGCTGGCAATTCTACCAGCCGACATCTGGTGGCGCGGCCACAGGATCGAGCCCGTTACATGGCGCAGATGCTCGACACCCTTTGCACACAGATCGGTCCGCGTTACGCGGGCAGCGCCGCCTACGATCGTTCCGCTGAGCTGATTCGTCAGCAGATGGCCCTCGCCATGCCGGAGACAGAACTGGACTGGTTTGGTCTGCGAGCATGGCGTCTGCTGGAAGACCCGATTTTCTACTGCGCGGGGCGCAGCATTGAGTGTTACCCCGCTTTTGGCAGTGCATGGCCTGAACCTAATGGCGCACGTGGTATTCTCGTGCACCAGGAGGGCGCCAATCCCTTCGCGATCGTCGACGCCACTTCAAAGGCGGTCAGCGCGCAGGTGAATATCAGCACCTATGGTCGTGCCGTGACCGGTGTGATCGATCCTGCCAGTGAGGATGCACATGTCCCCACGATCTGCATTGGCAAACAGGACGCCGGCGCCCTCGAGGCCGCCGTGGCGAGTCAGGCACCGGTACGGTTGCATTTCAAGGCTGAATTCATCGATGATGCTCGAACCTGCAACGTGGTTGGCACGCTGCCGGGGCAGACGGACGAAGAGATCCTCGTCTTCGCCCACGCTGACACTCAATACAACACACCGGGCGCCAACGACAACACGGCGACCCTCATCATTGTGCTCATGCTGGCCCACGCGTTTTCTGGCACACGACCCAAGCGGACGATGACTTTTATGGGCACCGGTTCGGAGGAATACAACCTCCTGGGTGCGAAGCACTACTGCGAGCGGCGGCGGCAGGAAGGCACGCTGCATAAGATCAAGTTCTGCGCCAGTTTTGATTCTCTGACCTACGGCCCGAACCTGTATGTGCACACGCTGGACGAGCAGTTGCGGCAGATCATGGGATCCATCCACGAAGATCTGCGCCTCCACAATGAGTTCGATCCAGCCTATCCCATTGGCTTTGAGTATCCGGGTGCTGTGCGTAGTGAGGTCCGTCCTTTTGCCGATGCGGGCATCCGGACGATCGATCTCAACAGCCGTGGCTATGACGAAGAGCAGTTGCCCCTGTGGCATCGTCCCGAGGACACGCCAGACACGGTGCCCCTCGACTGCGTGGAGAACAGTTTTCTGGTCTTCAACGAATACTTGCGCCGGATTCAGCTGCTCTAGGCCCAGCTGTTTTGGGGCCAGCCCTTCTGAGGTCCAGTCGCTCAGGGAGAGAGCTGGCTGAATCTCTGATTGCCTCAGACGACGAAGATCATGTTGTCCGTCATGCTATTGAAGCCGTCGATGATCGTCCACACACCGGCGGACACGAACTGTCCCAGAACCATGCCGAGAAAGAAGGGGCGCGTGGCGCGAAACATTTTCGGACCCCCATACCGCAATACAAGGACCTTGATCATCCAAGCCAGGAAGATGCTGAACCAGGTCCAGTTCATCACCGTGCTGCCAGCAACGGTCAGTCCGAGAGGATGCAGCGGCCACCACAGATACTTATAGCGGAGAAATGTCAGCAGTCCCATCAGCGAGCCGCCGAAACCCATGTTCATCCACATGGGCCACGTCACATCGATGGGTCGGCTGACCACTGTGGCGACCATGTTGAATGGCAGCAAGTTGGCTCCGAGGCAGAACCAGGAGTGGATGTTGACGCCGCCCACATCGTAGGCCAGGTGCAGCATCAGACCAAAAGACACCACCACCGATACGATGAGGGACGCCACGATACAGCCGAAGATCCAACGCTTGCGCTCGCGGAAGCAGGGCTCATCGAGAAGCTTCAACGCATTGGCGATCGAAGCCATCAGGAATGTCCGGATGTCAGAGGCCCAGCCATAGGAGAAGCCGAGAGCCGTTACGGCCTTTGCACCTAACGCCGGTGTGCCCACTGCATACAGCATGAAGTTTGACGCGATCAAGGGTGCCCTGCAGGCCGCCAATCCTCCTTCCACGACAAGGCGGGAAATAGCGATGAAGATGACGAAGGCGATGAACAGAAACAGCATTCCCGCCCATACGGGCAGTCCTGCCGCATCGAGCCAGCCGAGCATGATGATCACCGATGCGATCAATCCGAAGACGGCGCTGCGGTAAGAGAGAATCTCGTTCGTATCGTCTACTTCGGGATCACCCTTGAAGGCTTTTCTGAATACGTCCTTCAGGTGTCCACGTCCCACCCACAGGCCATAGATCACCAGCGTCACCATGGCGCCAATGGCCGTCGAGGAGAAGATCCCCGAGGCACTGCCATAGTGGTTGACGCGAAGGCGCAGATAGAGTCCTACCGTGTTGAGCACGCCGTCCATGATCTTGGCGATGACGTCGAAGAACCACAGGCCAAAGGCCACATCCTGATTGATCAGATAGGCAAAGCCGAGGACAGGAAAGCTGATCATGAATTGCAGGTTGATCGTGTTTCTGAGCATACTGATCGTCGTCCCCGGATAGAGGACGTTGATCTGGGGGATGAAGTCGTAGTACGCGCTGAGACCAATGGATGATGTCACGAAAGAGGCGACGAAGAAACCAGCCCACATGACGGGGTTCTTGAAGAATCCCGACAGCAGATTGCCACGATCCTCATCGCCGATCATGTCGAGAGGAACCCGGATCATGGGGTAGATCAACCGCTCATTGTGGCTCCATTGCTTCCTGAGGATGACCATGATCGCTGTCATGGCGAAGTAGAGAGCCAGAAAGAACACGCTCCAATACGCAAATGGCTTCAGCCAGGCTCCCCACGGAAGCGGCATATGCTCCGGCAGCCCTTCGAAGAAGTGTTTGGCTGCAAGAGGATCCTCTACCACCATCCAACCCGAAACGTGCGGCGCGATGAGTGTCGCCCAGGCGTTTTCTGGTGTCGAGAAGTACGACAGCGTCGCCATCAATGGAATCTGATAGTGCGTCAGTCCCATGCCGGTCACGGCGCAGGAGGTCATCATCATCACGTAAATGAGGATCAACTCGCCACGGGCGAAGGCCGCTCTCGGTCCGATCAGCTTGAGGACGACATTAACGACGGCGACGACGAAGAAGAAAACGAAGATCGCGCCGCCCATGCTGAAGTCATCGGACATACGGGAGCTTCTCAGATAGATCTCGCCGTATTGCGTCCCCCCCGCCACAACAGCAGAGCAAACCAGGCCCATCAGGAAGGCTCGCACCGTTACCCCCTGGGCAGGCTCCTCTCTTTGGGAAGAATCCCCCTTCAATTCCTGCTGCATCGACTCGCGCATCATTTCCTCACTCGAGCGGGACCATCACGCCAGGATCGCAGGAATCTGCCGCAATTTGGACCACTTGGACCAAGTCATTCAGGATGGGCTGAAACGTGGCTACGGTCAAAACTGCGGCTAATAGTAGCGTTCCGGGGACGGCAGGTCACATCGTCTATCTACCTGTCGCAAAGGCCTTTCTTCGCGAGACTTTGAAACGGGTTGTGAATCTGTCAAAAAAAAGTTTGCCAAGCCCATGCACTAGGCTATATTGGCGGCGAATTACCTGCTTCAAACGGTAGATCGCTACGCAGTCTGGGGCGGCCCAAAGCAGGTGAGTTGGACTTTTAAACCCGCACGGGCAGATCACCTGTCAGTGCACACCATATGTGGAGTAGCCCATGACAGTTGGAAAACAACTGCGTGTCTCAGCAGCGATGCTGCTGGTTTCGGTCGGTGGCGCGCTTGCCCAGGGTGCCATTGGCGGCGAGGAAAATCAGATCACCGAGAGTCGCATGCCAACGGTGCTGACCCTGTCTGTGTCTGACATGAATGTCACCAGTTTCCCCGTCAGTATTCCTTTCAGCATGACTGGTTCGGCGGCTACGGTGTACCTGGCCGTGTATACGAATCTGCCTGATTCGGATCTACCTGGTCTCACCACAGGTGGTGAGATCAACTGGCACACCTATCAGGAAGTCGACTACGCCCTGCACGTGTCCGCTGGATCCCGCTTCGAGGCGGGTTCGCATTCCCTCTCGTGGGACGGCACGGACATGGACGGCAACGCCGTAGATCCGACGGGTAGCTATCGCTACTTCGTCATCGGTCTCGACGATCAGGCGCCGATCAACATGGTTGCCTACACCAATGCACGTCACACGGCTGAGTCCGCTTTGGCCAAAGATGGCAATGGTGACCTGTTCACGGTCACCGGTGGTGGCGCGTCACGCCTCACCACCGATGGTCCTCGACACATGATTCTCAGCAAGGTCGGCACGAACTGGCTCGAGACGCCGGGTGCCTATCAGGCGATCGATGTCGAAGACGAGCTGATGACCGTGTTTCACGAAGATGACATCGTGCCAGCAGTGTGGCAGGGTGGCGGTAACGGCAAGCAGTATGGCTCGTTGCCCGGCGACTTCTACGGTGACAGCCACGAGATCGTCGACGGAGTAACTGCGGTCTATGGCGCGATCAAGTTCAGTGTAGATCCGGCCAATGGCCAGGTCACGCTTGACCGCAACTTCGGCAGTGAAGGCGACGGACGCATGAAGTTCGCTCCCTTCAGCGATGGTAACGTCAAGAATGGATCCACCGGTATCGATGTGTGGGAAGGTCGTATCTACTACCCGACCTATGATCGCGGTGGTGACCTGCCGGCACATTCACAGGTAGGTATTCAGGATGCGGCCACTGGTGAAGTGGTCGACGTGATCGATCTGTCTGAGTGGAATGTGATCGACGTCGGCGCCGGCAACCAGGCTTTCAGCCCACATGATATCTGGGTCGATGGCACAGGTATCTATGCCGTTGGTTACGCTGCACCACTGCACGTCAAGGTCAGCCTTGACGGTGAATTGATGTGGACGAACAACAATGGTGATGGTTTCGCCGACAGCCGCAATCCCGACACGGGTGACTTCGACTTCGGCTCCTTCGCTCTGACACCGTGGAACACCTCGGGTTCAGGAAGCAAGGACGGTCATGGTTTCGCTTTCATCCCATTGCTCGGTGCTACGTCGGCGACCGTCGACATTCTTGGTCCGGACGGCACGGGTATTCTGCATATGTTGGCGAGCCATGCACCGGCTCACTGGCCGCAGTGGGTTGAGTCGATCGAAGAAGATGGTCCATATGACGGTCTCTACTGGGATATCGGATCACGTCGCGGTGGCGGTACCGACCCGATGGACGTTCCTGACTTCACCGGTTTCCCGGCGCGTCAGGCGATTCACTTCCCTTACGACTCCAAGTCTGCTTTGATCAATCCGGGTGGCGCCTCTACGGCTGTGGAAGCTCTCGAAGTTGCGACGCTGCCATCCAGCCACGCTCTGGATGACGCCTATCCGAACCCTTTCAATCCAGAGGCTACGATCCGTTTCAGCTTGCCTCAGGACGAACAAGTGGTCCTTCAGGTATTCAACCTGCAGGGTCAACTCGTGAAGACGTTGCACCAGGGTTATGTCGCGGCGGGCTCGTACCAGAGTGTTTGGGACGGTACCGACGAGACTGGAGCCAGCATGGCCAATGGTGTTTATCTCTACAGCCTGCAAGCGGGTCACTTCTCGCAGACCAAGAAGATGACACTGCTCAAGTAGGGTGCAGGAACACAAGTAGGGTTTAGAAAGTCGTTACGACCCATGGACGAGGTGGACGGTCATCCTTGGAATGATCGTTCACCTTGTTCGTTCTACAGAATGTTCCCTCGGATTTTCATTCCAGCGTCGGATTCGCTCATCACGAGCACGATCCATTCACCCGAAGATGCATATGTGGGGAAGGGAAGATGATCTCTGTGGGTAGAAGAAATCCTTCGCTCGTCCTAGCTCTCCTGATTGTCGTCCTCGTCAGCGGCCAGGCCGACGGTGACACACTTCGTATTGGCCACTGGGAGCAAACCACCTACTACCGCCACACCTTTGCGGTCGAAGAAGCGGTAGAGGCGGCATTGCAAGTCACAGCCGTCGGCAAGTACACGCTCTATGTCAACGGCGTTGAAGTTGCCGCCGATCCTAACTGGCAAACGGCAGAACAAGCACCCGTCTCGCTCGAGTCGGGGAACAATGACATCGCCATCGTCGTGACAAACCTTGCGGCCCAGCAGGGCAATGGGTTGATCGTCAGCGTCGAGGGTGGTTCGCTGGTGGTTCGCAGCACCTTTACGGACGAGACGTCCCTGTGGTACTGGACCGGAGACGAACAGGTCGGGACTGACTGGACGACAGCCAACGTCAGTAGCAGTTGGGCGCGCGTGCGCGCCGGCACGATCGACCGATCGCAGGTGACGGGCGGCATCTTCCACCCAGAGGCGGAAGTTGTGGCCGGATATCCCGATGACGTCAACCTTGGCAGTTCGGCGGCGGGACAGATCATCCTGGCTGATCAGGGGGGACAGAATATCGCTCTCGGGCTGAATGCCAGCGAAGTGGGCATCACAGACGGTCGTATCGGCACACCGGTTTGGTCCCTTCCTCAGGGGCTGGGGGCCTTGAATCGGGTGGTCGATCTCACCCTGCCCGAGCTGACCCGTATCAATCGTGTCCGCGTGATTACCAAGCCGCCGGATGGCAACGAGACCTACGAAGGTAATTCTCTGCTGGGTTATTCAGTTCAGATCAGCGAGGATCAATCACGCTGGATCGAAATGGGCGGACTCAATGACATTGAGGACTTCGTGTTCACGGAGGTCCAGTTCAATCCTGTATTGGCTCGCTATGTTCGGGTGCAAGTCACGCAGGCTGAAGTAGGCAGTGATCCAGCGAAAGTGACAGAAGTTCAGATCTACGGCGTCGACTTCCTTTCTGACGGCGCGTTTGTCTCGGCGCCCTTAGATCTGGGTGATCCGGATACGGTCAAGAACTTTGGACGGGTCCGCTGGTGGGCGGACACTCCGCCCTCAACATCGGTGGACTTGCAATTCAGCACCGGCGACAGTCCCGATACGACCGATCCCAGCTGGAGCGCCTGGAGCGAATCCTTTGAAGATTCGGACATCTTCATGCCCTCTCCTGAGCCGCGCCGCTATTTACGCTATCGGGTGAATCTGCATACGGAGGACCTGGAATTTACGCCGACAGTCGACAGTCTTGAGATCGACTTTGATGCAGCGGGCATCGCCGCCCGAGGCGCCAGTGGATCCGTCGCGCCACACGAGGCGGCGATGGGTGTAGAAACTCCATTTGTCTACCGCCTCCAGTTGCAATTGGCCGAGGGCGATCTTGTGGAGACGGTTCGAATTCGCCTGCCGAGCCAGCCCTCAGTCGTGAATGGACTCGTTCTGCTCGGCGAGCAGATCAGTGTGCAAGAGTATCCCACCAGTGAAGAAGGAATCACGGCGCTTGGGCGTGTCCTGCATGTGACGCCAGGCGGCGTGCGCGATCTCGATATCCGCTTTGATCCGCCCCTGAGCTCGGCCGATGCGGAACAGATCGATCTCGACGTCTTGTTTGAAGCGGCACTGTTCACAGACACGCATGAGTTTCGCGCCTTCCTCTTCAGTCCGGGTTCCGATGATCCGCAGAACGTGAGCGAAGGTGTCGAAGATGACGAATCGTGGAGAGTCTTCGTCAGTGACGTCGATGCCCGCGATCTGTTCGGGGTCAAGGCCTATCCAAAAGTCTTCACGCCAAACAACGATGGGATCAACGATTTCACCGTCTTCGAGTTCACCTTGACGAAGGTCTCCGAGCCACGTGTCGTAGATGTGGAGGTTTTCGAGATGGGTGGCCGCCGCGTGCGGCGACTCGATACACCCACGCTGATCGGTGGACGCTATCAGAATCTGCGCATCGACTCAGACGTGGCGCGTCTGTCTCCAGGTTTCTGGGACGGCAAGAATGACAATGGCGAACTCGTCGCTCCAGGAATCTATCTGTTTTCAGTGACCGCCAATTTGGACACTGGTGACGAGACGGCGACCGGTGTCGTCTACGTAGCCTATTAGTGCGTATCCTCGCATTGCTGGCTGGGGGCGTCCGCTCTTTGGCCGCGTGTGAGCAGATGGTACAAGAAGGCAGACAGTCGTGAGAGCCAAGACGAGCACAGGGACCTCCCTGGCGGCAACTGCCGCACTCCTCTTGTCGTTCTGTCACGCGGATGCGCAGCTGATTTCTCGGGACAACTACCCCCTCTGGGAGAAAGAGGGATACGAGAACATCAGTCGACTGGGTTACCGCGATTTTGATGAACGAGACGTGGAGCGGCGAGTCTACGACCCCTTCGGTGTCTATCTCATCGATGGCGTCCCCGTCTTCTCTCTCCAGGAAACCCGCACAGATGGGCCCGAGCGGGGCAGCGCGATTTTCAAGAGCCCACTCTATCCCGGCATCTTCCGCAATCTCATGGTCGGCATGGACTCCTATCAGGGGTGGTCCGCGTCGATCATGGTCGGTGACGCGATCCCGACTCGGTTTTCGCCTCTCACACTGAATCTCAGTCGACTGAATGGGATTCGGTTCGA
>Ga0233428_1001626_pt1 | contig 23422 bp, 17 predicted proteins | sample SI_118_April2016_4_FD_179890 | JGI IMG/M metagenome (GOLD analysis project Ga0233428, IMG submission 179890) | Seawater microbial communities from Saanich Inlet, British Columbia, Canada - SI_118_April2016_120_MG | ecosystem: Environmental > Aquatic > Marine > Inlet | place: Canada: British... | reverse complement strand
ATTGTACCTTCCTGTTCACAAGTGTCTTGCCTTGCATTTGCAGAAAAGCTTAACATGTAAGTTTCGTTTTTAATAGAAAAACACAGTTTAACTAAAATAGATAATTAATGACAACATTATATTCAGGTGGATTGGTTTTTGACGGCAGCGGAAATTTGCTGGAAAATCATGGAGTATTAGTAGATGGCGAACGGATTTCCAAAATAGCGCCTATCGGAGAATTTGAGGGTTACAGCGGTGAAAAAACTGACACAAGCGGTGGAACTCTTTTACCAGGATTGATCGACTGTCATGTCCATCTGGTCTATTGCGGAGAAGCAGACCCAAAGTCGTATCTGCTGAAATCGAGTCCAGGTCAGATTGTGATGAACGCTTTCGAAAATGCTCAGAAAACTTTAAACAGCGGTGTAACTTCAATCAGGGATTTAGGCGGACGCGATTATTTGGAATTTGCTGTACGTGACGCCTGTAATTCCGGACGGCAGCTTGGTCCGACAATTATGGCGGCAGGTAGAATGATCTGTATGACAGGCGGACATGGAAATGCTTTTGGACGAATTGCTGATGGACCAGATGAAGTTTTGAAAGCAGTACGTGAGCAAATTCATGCTGGTTCAGATGTGATAAAGTTGATGGCTACCGGTGGTGTAATGACACCAAGAGTTAATCCGGAAGACGCACATTATACGGAAGAAGAATTGCGAGTTGGTGTCGATGAAGGGCATCGTTTTAACCGCACATGCGCCAGTCACGCACAAGGTGCTGCAGGAATTTTGAATGCAGTGCGAGCCGGAATGGATTCAATAGAACACGGAATTTTCATGACACAGGAATGTCTTGACGCAATGCTGGAAAAAGGAACATATTTGGTGCCGACACTTGCGGCGGTCAATAATATTTTTATCAATCGAGATAACGGAATTCCGGATTTCATTGTGGAAAAAACAATCCGAGTTCGTGAACGTCACCATCAGTCGATTAAAATGTTTTATGAAGCCGGAGGCAAAATAGCAATGGGGACCGATGCCGGGACTCCATTCAATGTACATGGAGACAACTGCCAGGAACTTCAGTACATGGCTGATCTAGGCATATCAAATAGTGATGTATTGAAAATTTCGACTGCTAATGCCGCAGACTTGATGGCTATGGAAGACAGAGGACAGATTCGTGAAGGAGCTTTTGCGGACATGTTGATTGTTTCCGGAAATCCGCTGGAAGATATTTCTGCGGTTGCAGACCGTGGCAATCACAGAAGTGTAGTTAAAAATGGTTCATTAGTTCAATTTAATTAAGTAGTCCAAGGAGGAGCATGACAGTGATCAAAGAGATTAAACAATTCCATGATGAAATGACAGAATGGCGACGTGATATTCACCAGCATCCTGAACTGAAGTTTGAGGAAATTCGCACTGCGGATCTGGTAGCAGCAAAGCTGGAGGAATTTGGGATAGAGATTCACCGAGGACTCGCGAAAACCGGTGTTGTTGGAACAATCCGCAACGGTGACGGACCTTCAATTGGCTTGAGGGCTGATATGGACGCTTTACCATTAGAAGAAAAAAACACATTTAAACATGCGTCCAGCAATCCAGGTAAAATGCACGCGTGCGGTCATGACGGTCACACCGCAATGTTGCTTGGCGCAGCAAAGCATTTAGCAGCCAGCAAGAATTTTAAAGGTACGGTTAATTTTATTTTCCAACCTGCTGAAGAAGGCGGCGGCGGCGGTGAATTGATGATAAAGGAAGGTTTGTTCGAAAAATTTCCGGTGGATTCAGTTTATGGATTGCATAACTGGCCGGGAATGCCTGCCGGAACTTTTGGGGTTTCTTCCGGACCAATCATGGCCGCGGCGGACATGTTTGATTTGACGATTAACGGACGAGGTGGACATGCTGCTTTACCCGATCAGTGCATAGATCCAATCGTAGTTGCGTCACAAGTCGTAAGCGCACTGCAAACCATTCCGAGCCGCAACACTCATCCTGTTGATTCTGTGGTGATCAGTGTTACTCAAATTCATGCAGGTGACGCCTACAACGTCATTCCGGACAGTGTACGGATGCACGGAACTGTAAGGACATTTCAACAGGAAACGCGAGACAAAATGCCTTCGTCCATGTTACGTGTAGCAGAAGGTGTCTGCGCAGCCTACGGAGCAACTTGCGAACTTAACTATATGTCAGGATATCCTGCGACTGTCAATTCGGTTCAGGAAGCAGATATTTCCGCAAAGGCAGTTGTAGATTTACTTGGTGAAGATAAAATCATCAGGAATCCTACACCCAGCATGGGAGCAGAGGATTTTTCATATATGCTGGAGGCTCGTCCAGGCTGTTACGTTTGGCTTGGTATTGGCCCCGGAAAAGGTGAGGCTGGTTGCATGCTTCACAGTTCAAGCTATGATTTTAACGATGACGTCCTGCCGACCGGTGCCAGTTACTGGGTGAAATTGGTGGAAAACGAACTTCCTGCTTAACGCAAAATTAAATTAATTTTTTAAATAATCAACCAGTAAAAAGTCATTATTACACCAATGTTTGTCATTCCCGCGAAAGCGGGAATCCATTATTTCAGATACTTACAAGTTCCTGGATTCCCGCTTTCGCGGGAATGACAACTATTTACTAAGCCATCACAATTAAATTAATTTTTAAATTATTATGGAAATAAAAGGCACAATTAAAAAAATATCTGAAACTGTACAAATCTCGGACCGCTTTCGTAAACGTGAGTTTGTCGTAGAGTATGCAAGCAATCCGGATTATCCACAATCCCTGCAGTTTGAAATGGTACAGGACCGCTGCGAATTGCTGGATCCTTTTCAGGAAGGTCAGCAGGTTGAAATTTCTTTCGACTTAAGAGGACGTGAATGGACCAATCCTCAGGGGCAGGTGAAATATTTTAACACCCTCCAGGCTTGGAAGTTGGTTGCAGAACAAAGCTCAGCCAGCCCTACTGCTCCAAAACCAGCTAAAACCGGAACCGGACCTACACCTCAGGAACAACCCGGCTGGCTGGAAAATGAAACCTCCGACGATTTACCTTTTTAAGCACTTTCACTTTCTGCTATTTTCAGCCACATCAACAATCAGCAAAATAATCAATGTTAGTCATTTTAATCCCGGACACTGACGAAGCCAGTGAAGAATATAAAAAAACGTGGAAGCATCTTCGCGGTTTGTCAGAAATACGTTTAAAAAAACACAAAGTGCAGGGCAGAGGTCAGGGTTTGACCGAAATATATTTAATCGGTAACACCGCCAAAATTAATCAGGAAGAAATAGAATCACTGCCCGCTGTGGAGAGTGTTGTCCGTATTTCACATGACTTCAGAATCCTGGGACGTCACTCCAAGGAAACAGGTTCGATTGATTTTGAATACAACGGAGTTCGTTTTAATCAAGACAGCTTTCACATTTTCGCTGGGCTATGCGCCGTTGACAATCCGGCAAATGTTGAACGTATGCTACAGGCTCTACAGGAGAATGGACAGGTATGCACGAGGATGGGAGCATATAAACCGCGTACAAATCCCTATTCTTTTCAGGGGCATGGTAAAGAATGTCTACCCTATGTTTTTGAGTTGGCAGGCAAGTATGGAATCAAGGTGGTTGCGATGGAAGTAACCCATGAGTCACACATTGAGGAAATTGATGAATGCCTGGAAAAATTGGGAAGACCAACCGGTGTAATGCTGCAAATTGGTACACGCAACACGCAGAATTTTGAATTACTAAAAGCAATCGGTCGGCAGCACACATACCCTGTTTTGCTCAAACGCGGATTCGGAATTTCTTTGAACGAGTCTCTCAATGCCGCGGAATACCTGGCTAGTGAAGGAAATAACAAGGTTATATTTTGTTTGCGAGGGATGAAAACATCCTTCAATGAGCCTCACCGAAATATGGTTGATTTTGCTCATTTACCGATCGTCAAACGTCTGACCAAAATGCCGGTTTGTATCGACCCTTCGCATTCAGTTGGTACAAGAGACATTGCTCCAGATGGTGTTTTGGATGTTTTACATTCTACATCACAGGGAATAATTTCAGGTGCGAATATGGTGCTGGTGGATTTTCACCCTTCACCAACTGAAGCTCTGGTGGACGGACCGCAGGCCTTGACTCTGGATGAATTACCAAAGTTTATTGAAGATACCAGAATTACCAGGGAAGCTTACAAACAGCGTGTTGAACTTTGGAAGTAGAAATAGTCCTTAATTTCAACTTTTATAAAGTGATTTTTATTAAGTGATTTAGTTTTTACTCAGATACTCTGCTTCCGCACGGCCTTTTTCTTCATCGACAAAAAAGAACAGCACTGCGCCGATCACAAACAGCACAATTATAGAAGCAATGCTCCAGCGCGCTGCCTCTTGACCAACCGCTGTAATTTGTTCTGCTGTTGGTGATTCCGGCATGAGATAATTACGCATCATCAGTCCTACCACACCCATCAAAGCCGGCCCGATAATAGCAGCGAATTTGCCGAGCATATTGTAAAATCCGTAATATTCCGCAGCCTGATTTTTAGGAATGAGGCGTGAGTAATAGGAACGACTCAGCGCCTGGATGCCGCCCTGTACCAGACCAATCACTATTGCCAGCACATAAAACTCATATTTCTCACGCATCATTGTGCCCCAGATTGTCACGGCTATATAAACTCCAATAGCGAGAAATATTGACGGCCGCACACCCCAGCGTTCACCTAATCTTCCAAAAATGATTGCTGAAGGGAAACCAACAAATTGCACTATCAACAAGGCAATTATCAGATCATTCGATTCAAAACCGATCGATATTCCATAATCCACCGCCATCTTAATGATCGTATCCACACCGTCTATATAAAACCAGTAGGCCAGCAAAAACAATAGTACCGTTTTTAAATGACGTATTTGCTGAAAAGTTCTATAAAGTTGCTTAAATCCTTCAATGATTGAACCTCCCTGCCTTTCCTTTTTCCTGGTTTCCGGTTCCGGAACCCAGGCAATGGTAATAAATGTAAATGCTCCCCACCAAATCGCGACACTCACAAAGGACCAGCGTACCGCTTCGCCTGCATCAGCCAGTCCGAAGATCGCAGGCTGGAGAGTCATTACAACATTCACTAAAAACAACAACCCGCCACCAAGGTAACCCATGGCAAATCCTAAACTGGAAACCGAGTCTACCTTTGATTCATCCGCCACACTAGGCAAGAGTGAATCGTAAAAAATATTAGCGCCGGAAAAACCGATTACTCCCATCACATAAACAAAAATCGCCATCATCCAATCACCTTTTCCTACCAGATACAGGCCTGCAGTCATCAAGACTCCTAAATAGGCGAAGAAAATCAGAAATTTTTTCTTCATGCAACCTCGGTCAGCAATTGCTCCAAGCACAGGTGCCATCAGGGCAACAAGCAAACTCGCAATTGAATTTCCGAAACCGAGCATCGCTGTACTCTGATTTACATCTGCGCCGACACTCCAGTACTGCTTAAAAAAGATAGGGAAAAAACCTGCCATAACAGTGGTGGCAAAAGCTGAGTTTGCCCAGTCATACATGGCCCAGCCCCAGATTAATTTACGTTCCTGTTTCATCTTATGTCCTTTGAATGGCACTTAAGTTAATTAATTTTAGCAGCTTCCGGAGTCTCAAGATTTTCTTTAACTTTCTGCTGAATCAGCTTTGAAATCTCGAGTGCTTCATCATTCGTCATCTCAATGGCAGTGACTTGGTGCATCCTGCCGTCCACTGACTTGAGTGCCAGCAAAACACCAGTGGGACATGTTCCGACTTCCAACTCCATTTTAGCCATTAGTTAACTCCTTGATATTTATTTAATGCAAAAAGACAAAATGTTCCGAGGATTTTGACGATATTCACATTTTTCTACAAGCTGAAACGTAAAGGGTATTTCAATTCTTTGAGATATTTGCAGGATTCTGTTAAAGTTATACTCAACTTTGAACTGATCTTTACAGCCGCTAAAATGCTATTTCATGGATAACGTCTTTTATCTACTTTCTGCAAGCTCTTCCTGCATAGAAGGCATTTGTCTGAGCAAAAAAAACAATACTGTCTTCATCACAAAAGACAGTGTTGGATTTTCTGCATTGAACGAATCGGATTCAGCGGAAGAAAGAGGCACTGATTCAGAGCAGTGGATTAAGCGAATCGGACAGTTTTTAGACAGTCAGCAATGGCGGGATCACTCGATAACTTTTTTGTTGCCTGCGGAAGATGTGACTTTCCGCAAAATTACTTTTCCATTTCAGGAACGTAAAAAAGTAGAACAAGCACTGCCTTTTGAGTTGGAAGAAGAATTGATGGGTGAGCTCGCAGATTCCGCATACAGTGTGCAGGTGCATTTGATGTCAGAGCAAAATTCGGAAGCTCTGGTTTTGCTGATGGAACGTCAGCGTTTAGAGCAACTGCAGCAGTTGTGTCTGGAGCGTGACTTGTTAATCCGGAACATTGATTGCGCCGCATATGCGCTTTTCCGTTCAAAAATTAATGATAATTCAGGCTTGCCTGAAGCTCAGGATTTGTTTCAAATTTACCTCGGCGGTGATGAAACTTTTGTGAACACAATCCGTGACGGACGTTTGGATGAAATCAAAATTTTTCCCAATAGTATTCCTGAAATCCTCCGGAAGCACTGCTCTGCCGTGGAAACAACTCTGCCGAATTTCCTGCAGACTTTCGCCAAAACTACGGACACGCCAAATAATGCGGAAAGTAAGAATGCAGAAGCTGAAGCGTTTCTCCAACTAAAAGAGGAATTACGCTGGTTATGTGCACAGCTCACCCTGCATTTACGTATAAAAAATTACAGTTCAGAAAGTCAAATTGAAGTGCATGGCATCTTTGGACCGCTGATTAAATGGGATGGTGTTGTCTTCCGGATACGTTCATTTCCACTGCCTGAAGCACATGCTTTTGCAGAAAGATCCGGAGACGTATTAAACTTTTCCGCAAGTTCCGATGTTGAGTTAAAAGAAGAAAAAACTGCTGCTCCGAAGCTGGAAGCAAAAGCTCCGGACACGCTTGAAGAATTGATGGTTGAGGCAAAGCAGCGTGAAGAATCTGACGAACAAACGCAAAACGACAGCGTAGAGACTGATCATAAACCCGCCGCTGATAAGACAGATGAACAACAGAACGAGCAGGAGAAGCAGTCTGCTGAACTGGACGCTGTCAATCAACAGGAGTCACTGCTATCACTGACTGAACGCAAACATTGGGGGATGTTGGGTGAGTTGCGTAAAAAAGCAGAAATATTTCTGGAACCACACAAGCTGAGTCTCTACCACGAAAGTACTCCATGGAGACGTTTTATACGCAGGAATCGCGGAGCTGTCGCTGTTGCGGCAAGTTTAATGATTATAATTTCAGTCAGCTTTGTCTGGCAGACAAATACAAAATTAAACCTGCTGCAACAGGACATAGCACGCTCGGAGCGTCTGGTAAAAGCTGAACTGCGTAGAGTCTTACCCCAAACTTCTGCTTCAGGTGTTAACACCATGCTGATGGAACTGCAGGAGAAAATAAAGAAGCGCAAGGACTATATTGAAAACAGTATAAGATTTGAGAAACGCGACTATTTTAATTTGAAATTTCTCAATAATATTTCCACTCTGCTGGATGTAGACGCACCTTTTCAAGTGGACAGTTTAGAATATGCGCCCGAACGCTTTTCACTCAGTGGTACTATTGACAGCTATGACCGGCTTCAGCTTTTAAAAAATAATTTGCAGGAATTTGAAGAATTTAAAGGCCGTAACATTATCGAAAGTAACCGTAAAAGTCCTGAAGGAATTGTTTACAGAATTACAATTGAATTAAAATAAGCATTAACATTTTAACTATTTTTAAGTGCACGTGAAATCAAGTATAAAGAACTCCAACAAACAAACCCCTACAGTAAACGGAAGCGGACAAGGCTATTTCACCCAGCCTACAGTATTCCAAAATCAACTCGTCTTTGTCAGTGAAAACGACTTGTGGCAGGTTCCTCTTGAAGGAGGACGTGCCCAACGTTTGACCAGTGCACGCAGTGAAACTCATTCCCCCTCCTTTTCTCCGGACGGACATTGGATTGCCTGCTGTACCATGGAAGAAGGTGAGCATGACGTGTATTTGATGGAATCCAGCGGTGGACCACTCCAGCGGCTGACATGGTTAAACAGTGTGACGCATATCGTGGGTTGGTCACAGGACGGACAATATATCTGGTTCCGCAGCACACACCAGGCTGTTCACAGTCGTGGCAGCGACGCCTGGCTTTATCAGGTTTCGCTCAACGGCGGCCCTATAGAACGCTTGCCTTACGGACCGGCAATGACCGCGAATCAGCAGTTGAGCGGAAAAAATGGCATTGTCCTGGGACGCAACACTCTGAATAATTCACGTTGGAAACGCTATCGTGGAGGAATGACTGGTGAAATCTGGGTTGACGCACAGAATACAGGAAATTTTAAACGTTTGTTTGCTGATCTTCAGGGAAATCCAGTACGTCCGTTTTGGTTGGAAAAAAGGCTGTGGTTTATTTCAGATCATGAAGGTCTCGGTAATTTGTATTCCTGCACTGCTCAAGGCAAAGATTTACGACAGGAAACTTTTCAAAAAGAATACTACGTACGTTTTCCGGTAACAGATGGTAAAACACTTGTTTATCACGTTGGTGGCGAATTATGGAAACTTGATCCTCAGGAAAAAGCTTCTGCTAAACGTGAAGCACAAATAAACATTGGTTGGCATTCTACAAAAACCCGTTTGCAGCGTCGATTTTTTTACGGCGAAGCATACTGGGAAGAAACCATGCTCCATCCTCAGGGACATGAGATCGCTTTAACTGCTCGTGGAAAACTATTTTCGATGCCGCTTTGGGAACAGGCGGTTCATCAACACGGTGTTCGTGACGGCGTACGTTATCGCTTGCCATGCTGGCTGCCTGACGGAAATTTGGCGGCAATTTCAGATGCATCCGTAGTACAGAGTAAAGCAAAAAAACTTTCAGCTATGGAAGAACAACTTGACGTCTTTGGGGCTTTTCCGTCGGAAACACCTGTTTGTTCACACAAACTTCCTCCGGGACGTATCCAGGAAATCGCGGTTTCACCACGGCATCCGCACCTTGCGTTAACGACCAGCCGGATGGAACTTTTTTTAATCAACGCAGATAGCGGACGTATTAACAAACTTGATCACTCGAAGGTACGTGAAATCCGTGAAATTGTTTTTTCACCTGATGGAAGATGGCTGGCTTACACAAAATATTTGAGCCTGGAATTAACCGCAATTTTTCTGCTGGATCTAAAACCAACTGCAAACGGCAAACGTGTAAAACCTTCAGCAGCAGTTCAAATTACACAACCGGTACGCTACGATTTCAGTCCGTCTTTTGATCCGGATGGGCGCTGGTTGTATTTTCTTTCTTCCAGAACATTCAACCCGATCTGGGACACTGTGCAAACAGGCACCTCATTTTCCCGCTCAATGAAACCGTATCTGTTAACGCTGAAAAAAGACGCGCAAAATCCTTTCGTAGCAAAACCGCATGCGCCAGGACGTGAGTCAGCTGAAACTGAAAGCGGCGTAAGTCAGGCAGCACAGGATGATAAAAACCTAAAAAATAAAAAATCTGCGGAACAAAAAAATCTTACCGTTGAAATAGATTTAGACGGAATTGCGGATAGGATTATTGAGTTTCCGGTTGCAGAAGGTGTTTATGAACAAATAACAGGTCTTGCAAACAAAGTCGTTTTCAGTGAATTCCCACTCTCTGCAAGCTTTGATGATCTTGCATCTGAAGATGATCTGGAAAAAGATGAAGGTATCTTATGGATGTATGATTTTGAAAAACAGGAAATTGAAACAATAGTCGACAATGTCGGTTTTATACAAACTTCCTCAGTCGATGATGGCGAAAATTCCGCACGTACCATGCTCTACAGTTCAGGTGATCAGTTGCGTGTTTTGGAAGCAGGAATTCCTGTGCCGGAAGAGCTTAAAGCAGAAAAACCTTTTTCCAGAAAAAGCGGCTGGCTGGACTTGAACCGTATCCGGATTTCGGTGCAGTATCAGGAAGAATGGACGCAAATGTTTCAGGAATCATGGCGTCTGCAAAAAGAGTTTTTTTGGACTGAAGACCTCTCTGGAGTTGACTGGGAAAGGGTTTACCAACGTTACGCACGTTTACTGCCGCGAGTTGGTTCACGCTCAGAACTCTCTGATTTAATTTGGGAAATGCAAGGTGAACTGGGGACATCTCACGCATATGAATATGGTGGTGATTATCCTTATGCACCGCGTTATCCGGTCGGATGTTTGGGTGCGGACATCGTTTTTGACTCGAAGCGGCGCGCATGGATTTTTCAAAAAATATATTCAGGTGATATTTGGAAAACCAACGAACATTCACCTTTGGCAGAACCAGGTGTTCCTGTTTCTGAAGGTGATCAACTTTTAGCAATCGGAGGAGTTCCGCTTGATGAGCACAAAACTCCCGGAGAACTGCTCGTACATCAGGCAGGTCAGTTTGTCCCGCTTACAGTGCTTGAAGGCGGCAGCAAAAAGAAAGGTGCAAAAAGCAACGCAGCGCTTACACGTCAAGTCCTGGTAAAAACCCTGATCGGCGAACAGGAAGTGCGTTACCGCGAGTGGGTCGGGAATAATATGAAAAGCGTTGACTCGCTGACCGCTGGACGCGTCGGTTATCTGCACCTTCCGGACATGAGTACACACGGCATAGCGGAGTTTCATCGAGGTTATTTAGCCCAGGTTGACCGTGAAGGTTTGATCGTTGATGTCCGTTATAATGCAGGAGGTATGGTGTCACCGCTCATTCTGGAAAAATTAGCTCATCGGCATTTAGGTTATGACGTACCTCGCTGGGGATCTCCGGAATCCTATCCTTACCATACTCTGCGCGGGCATCTGATCGTGATCGCCAATCAGTTCACAGGCTCTGACGGTGATATGTTCACGACAAGTTTCCGGCAGCTGCAACTTGGACCTCTAGTCGGAAAACGTACGTGGGGCGGAGTAATCGGTATCGATGGACGTTATCAACTGGTGGACGGGACAACAACAACTCAACCTCAATATTCCATCTGGTTCCATCACGCAGGATGGACAGTTGAAAATCACGGTGTTGATCCTGATATTGAAGTGGAAGACACTCCGCAATCTTTTGTTAAAAATGAAGATCCAATGCTCGCACGCACTGTTCAGGAAATGCTGCGTCTCTTAAAAGAAAAACCTGTCCAGTCTGTCAGTTATTCTCCATCACCCAGACGTTTGCTTCCGGATTGAGAGAAATCTGCAGAGCAACTGCTTTAAAATATTTTAAAAAGTTAATCAGACATTGTACTTGTAAAATTAATCATTTTTTGAGAGGATATAAGGATGACAAATAATTATTGCCAAGACTCCTCTTCGAAAAATCATCCATGCAACTAACTATTCAGCCCCTGATTGATCTTGCCAATACTGATCTGGAATTACAGACAAGCATTTACTCCCGCTCACATTTGGAACGTCAAATTGATACTGCAAGATCGATTGTTGACAAACATCAAAAATTATTTGAACAAAAGAACAACGAGCTTGAGCTCTTAACCAGCGAAGGTAAAGAGGTCAAAAACAACATCCAAATTCAGGAACAGTTGATCTTACGTCTCGACGAACAAGTACCGAAGATTCGTAACGAGAAAGAATTTGCTGCCAGCAAAAACCAGCTTGAGGAAGCCCGCAAAATGTTAGGTTTACTCGAAGACAAAATGCTTGAACTGGATATGAATAAAGAAGATCTGGATCAAGAAATAGAAGCTATTAACAGCGAACTTACTGAATCCAGCTCTGCATTTCAGGAAGAGACATCCGGACTCTTGAAAAAACAGGAAAAAGCCGAAAAGAAAATCGCAAAACTGGAACCGCGACGTAACCGTCAACTGAAAAAAATTCCACAAAACATCAAACGTTTTTATGAGCGTTGTCAGGAAAGCGGAATTTCTACACCTGTTTGTGCCATTCAGGATAAAAGCTGCAGTGGTTGTCACATGGTTTTATTACCGCAATTGGTCAATGAATTGATGGCAAATCCGAATGCACACAAAAACTGCCCCTACTGTTCACGCATTTTGTACTTTCCGGAAGTTGAGGAAGAGGAAGAATTAGAGTCTTAAGCCGAATTTTCAAACGCTTTGTATTTAAAAGTTGAGCAGCTTTTGTTTCAACAAAATACAATCATGAAAAGAAATGTTGCACTGTATTTATTTACGCTCACATTTTTTTTCGGCTGCAGTACTTCAGCACCTTCCCATTTTTCATATCCTGCAGAAAATTCGATGGAGGTGCGCTACCTCTGTCGACTGCCTTATCTGGACGCATCTGCTCCGCATCAAGCCTGGAGCAAGTCAACCCCTTCGTGGATCTTTCTTAACGAAACAAAAGTAATCGTTTATTTTAAGAATGACCGCACCTTTGTGCTCCCCCGCACTTCAGAAATCACTCTTCCTCCAGGGAAATACCGTTGTATACTTTGAATTTTGCTAACTGATTTTATTTTTTCAGTCTACGAAATTTTCTCCGTTGAGTATCCCTGCAAAAACATCACGATCCACATTTCCACCGGAAGCAATAACCGCTACTTTCCGGCCTTTATTTTTCGCTGATTCCTGTAGTGCAGCAGCAATTGCAGCAGCGCCTGCACCTTCGCAGACATTATGAGTGCACTCAAACATCATCCGCATTGACTCCGCAATTTCAGTATCACTAACCTGCACAATCCTTTCAACACCTTTCCAGATCAGTTCCAGCGCAGACTCTTCCGGTACACTGCAGGCCATTCCGTCTGCAATTTTTGTACTGACCGGAGACTCAACCGGACGTCCGGAACTGAATGATTCCGCATAAGCAGTAGCATGTGCTGAGACGACTCCGACGATTTCAGTCTTCAAGTTTAATGCATCACGAGCCGCGAGCATTCCGCAGATTCCGGAACCTAAACCGATAGGAACGTAAGCAACATCAAGATCTTTGACCGCGCGCAACAATTCCAGACTGTAGGTTGCAACTCCGGCAACTAACAGCGGATCAAAGGAAGGCACCATTTGCAGTTCTTCTTCGGCAGCCAGATTTACCGCGAATTCACGCGCGGCCTGAAATTCATCACCATGCTCCAGCAATTTCACCCCAAGCGCACGCATGGCGGCATTTTTCTCCAGACTGTTTCCGTGAGGAACCACGATAGTGGTTGGAATTCCGTAACGCTTTGCGGCAAAACCCACAGACTGACCGTGATTTCCACGGGTCGCGCAGACCACACCTTTTGGCATTACAGAAGAGTTTGCAAGATGTGCAAAATAAACCAAACCACCGCGGATTTTAAAAGCACCATTCGGTGTGTGGTTTTCATGCTTTACCCAGACTTCTGCACCTAAACGTTCACAAAGCAGGGGCCAGCAATATTGCGGAGTCGGCTGCATTTCCGCATAAACGATTTTTGCTGCTGCTGCGATTTCATCAAGTGTAATTTGCTGCATACTTCTGAACCTTATTTTTTATTTGTCACAGCAGTCAGTTCCGCCATCAGCTTGTTGATCATCCGTAATCCGGATTGGTCTTTGAGCGTCAGAATAGATTCCGGATGAAACTGTACAGAAGCAACCGGCAGAGTTTTATGCCGCAGTCCCATTATTAATCCTGAATCAGTTTTCGCCGTGACTTCCAGACATTCCGGAAGTGAAGCCGCATCAACATACAAACTGTGATAACGACCTGCACTGAATGGATTCGGCAGACCCGCATAAAATGAATCTCCGCTGTGCATAATCTCTGCGGACTTACCGTGAACCGGATGTTCCAGAGTCAGCAGTTTTCCTCCAAAATGTTCTGCAATACCCTGATGACCAAGACACACACCAAAAACCGGAATGTCCCTTTTGAGTGCTTCACCGACTAATTCCGGAACTTTTTGTTCACTTGGAAATCCAGGACCTGGTGAAATGAAAAGTAAATCAGGAGAAATTTCATCCAGCATCTTATAGGGAAATCCTGAACGGAGAGTAATTACCGTGGCTCCGGTTTGTCTAACATAACTTGCTAATGTGTGGACAAAACTATCTTGATTATCAACAAATAAAACCGTTTTTGAGTCGCCTGTTTGCGGTAAATCAAACTCAACTGAAGTAGGCGGTTTGCTGCCTAAAGTTGCGCCCAAAAAAGCAGAAGCCTTGATGTGCGTTTCCCGCTCTTCTGTGGCAGGATCCGAGTCATAAAGCAAAGTAGCACCGGCCCTTACAGTGGCTTGTCCGTTTTTAAGATGAACTGTACGCAAAGTCATTCCGGTACTGACATAACCATTAAACCATAAAAATCCAATACAACCGCTGTACCATCCACGCGGAGAATTTTCCATATTTTCAATGGTCTGCATGGCAGCAGGTTTTGGTGAACCGGTCACAGTACAAGCCCACATGTGAGTTAATATCGCATCAACTGCATCTCTGTCTTTGGTTAATATTCCTTCCAAATGATCAACTGTGTGGATCAACCGAGAATAACGTTCAAGCAAACGCCGGCCGATTAAGTGTACACTGCCCGGTTCACAAATCCTCGCCATATCGTTACGGTCCACGTCCGTACACATCGTTAGCTCAGATTCTTCTTTCTCTGAAGAAATAAGATCTTTTATCCTTTCCGCTGTTTCCATCGGATCATTACCGACAGCTACAGTTCCGGAAATTGGGCTGGTTTCAAAACGATCTTCTTTAACTCTTACATACATTTCCGGAGAAGCGCCTACCAATTGTTCTGTACCCATGTTGATCAGAAAACTGTAAGGACTGGGATTTTGAGCACAGATTCTTTTGAATAAAGTTGAGGGCGGCTCACCGAAAGCAGTAGAAAATGCCTGCGAAAGTACAACCTCAAAAAAATCTCCACGCCGGCAGCCTTCTTGTATTTTTGCTACTTTCTGCTCAAACTCACCTTGGGCGTGATCACACTTTATTTTTCCATCCGCCTTGGCTGAGACAAGCGGAAATTCTTCTCCGGTGTTCCACCAGCTTTCTGTCATACCATCCGGTGTGTCGATATGATATTCAATTTTGTATGCCTCTTCCTTTTGCCGATCAACTACCACCAACTCAACTGGTAAAAACAAATGGCAATCTGTTTGTTCAGGATCACGTTCGTGTTTTGCTTCAATATTTTCAAATTGATAAACCAAATCGTAACCAAATGCGCCATACAGTCCAAGATAAGGATCAACGCTGCGGAACAGTTCAAAAATTTTACGAATCACAGAAAACACACTGGGCTGGCGGCTTCTTTCCTCTTCCGGGAAAAAATCCGGTCTTGGCTTCACTGTCCCGGAAATTTGTACTGCAGGTTGATCTGCCGCATCTGCAAAAACCAGTGTTTCTAGATGAGGATGATTTTCCAAAACAGCTGCAATCAATTTCAGCAGCCGTGTTCCATTTGGATTGAGTGCATTGATTTCAAACTGTTGTTTCCTGGCAATCAGTTCCAGCGCAGGATGTACAAAGCCCAAATCCCAGCGTGAATACCGATCCGGAACTTCGTAGTTGCTGACGAAAAGCGCACCTTTTTTAATATCAATATATTGATATATTTTATCGAGGGCATGTTCTGCATCCAAAGGAGTAATCGCCTTTTCGATTTTAATTCCGCCCTGAGTTGTAAATGTAGAGTTGTTCATGAAATTTTTAAATTGTGTCACTGCCCGATTTCAGGCATCAATAAACTGCTGGCTTATTGTATCAGAACAGGATTTATCTGCAACCTGCAACATCCGCTATTTGCTTACATTATTGCGCACAGATCGAACACATACAGCTCAAGAAGCACGCTGGGGTAAGTTCTCTCAGCTTAAAGGTTTGAGATAGTATTAACTGTCTCCGGCATTTCTAATGTTATTGATAAACTCTTTTACTTTCTGCAGATCTTTAATCCCCGGTTCGCTTTCAACTCCGCTGCAGACATCCACACCCCAGGGACGTACTTTATTGACGGCGTCTGCAACATTTTCAGGTGCCAGTCCACCTGCCAGAATCAACTTTCCCATTGAGGAAACAGTTGAAGCAAGCTCCCAATCAATCTTTTGTCCGGAACCGCCGTAATGTGTTTTGCTGTATGCATCCAGCAAAAAAGTTTCACCACCGTAATCCTGAATCCGCTGCGGTTTAAAATCCGGAGAAACGCGGAAAGCCTTAAACCATGGTACAGTTATTTTTTTACAACTTTCAGGCGTCTCGTCGCCATGCAACTGCGCCAGATCCATGCCTGTTTCACGCATGATACTTTCCAGTGAATCCGTAGATTCATTAACAAAAACACCCACGGTGCTCACTGACTCAGGAAGTCCGGCAACAATCTCTTGGGCTTTTTCCGTTGTAATGTAACGTGAAGAACCGCTCCAGCAATTAAGTCCCAGCCAATCCGCACCTAATTCAACACAAGACAAAGCTTGTTCAAGACTGGTCAATCCGCATATTTTAATGATGGGAGAAAGAGTAGATTTATTCATTTTCATTTGCTTCTGGATTGGTTTTTTCTGCTGAAACGCTATAATGTAGAGTTGTTCTAAGATACGGTGACTCACAAAATAAGCAACGGATAATTCAAGTTAATCATATGTCTGCTCGAAACTCTGCTTTTTCATGGCAAGGAGACAAGCTTGTTCTGCAGATTTTCCTGCAACCGCGTGCCTCTCAAAATGAATGGTGCGGACATCACGATGGTCGGATACGTTTACGTGTGACTGCTCCGCCGGTTGACAATCAGGCAAACCTGGAATGCGTGAAGTTTCTTGCAAAATCCTTAAAAACTGCAAAGACAAACGTGAGTGTGATACGTGGACAAACCAGCCGGGCAAAAACTGTTGAAGTGCTGAAACCTGATCCTGAGTGCTGGCAAAAAATTTTAACAGAAATGCTAGCTGATTAAACAGGCAAGCAGCACAGAATTCACTGTTGCAAAACAGACATAATAATTAAAACTGATCCTTAAGCTAAATAAGTGCTAAAAAACGCTGCAAAATATTACTCGAAGAAACGCTCAGGCATTATTGCTTTTTTGCTGACAATCTTTTGTTTTTTCCTCACTGTCCCTGCTGCGTCTGCACAATGCTGGACCAGTGACTTGAGTGAAGAAGAGCAATTGGCGGTGGCGCGTGAGACATTTGCGGATAGTCTCTATTCCGCATCCATTGAAACTGCAAAATGTTATCTGGATCAATTTAAGGATAGTCCTGAACGTGAAGAGGTTTTTTTCCTGCGTGCAGAAGCTTTACGTAAAGGCGGTGACATTCAGGCATCAATCAAAGCGTATGATGAACTGAAAAGAAATTTTCCACGCAGCAAATCCTATCTTGATAATGCTGAACTGCAGCAGGGCATTACTCTGGTACTGACCAGAAAATATCCACTCGCGATTAAAACCCTGAATTCACTACTGCAGGATTATCCTACTTCAAAACTCAGGGATGAAGCTCATTATTGGCTGGGTTATGTTGCTTCATTCAGTGCGGAACTGTTACGTAAAAAAAATAAACAACAGGCACTGCAGGAATATAAAACTTCCATTAAGCATTTTAAACTTAGTGACCCAAAGGCCTTAACTCAAAGTCAGCAACAGGAACGCTGGTATTTAACCGGACGTGCCTGGTGGTTTCTGGATGACATCACAAAAACAGCGGCTGCATGGCAGGAGTATTTGAAACACTCAAAGTCCGTCAAACCGGAACAGGCATTGAATCTTAAATATCAGTTAGCAGCTAAGTTTCAGCAGACAAAAAAATATGAACAAGCAGAAAACTGGTTTGCACGGATTGTCAAAGATCATCCTGACTCAAAATTAGCTGCAGGATCTGCATTTTGGCGGGCGGAGATGGCATATGCGGCATCACTTCAACAAACAGAAACTGCTGATCTGGAGCCAAAATCAGTCAACCGTCTGGTGAACAATTATAAAATATACCTCGCAAAAAAGGATAAAAAACACCTTCCGCTGGCTTATTACAGGATTGGTGTTTTAGAACAAAAACACCAACCACATGAGACAATTATTGCTTTTCAACAATATTTAAGTACGCAGGACAAGATATATGCAAGTGAGGTTCAGTACCGTTTGGCTTACCTCTATATTGAAAGCAAACAACTTAAAAAAGCGATTGAGACATTCAGTAAATATTTAAGTACAAAGGACAAAACTTATGCTGAGGATGCGCAGTACCGCTTAGCTTATCTCTATATTGAAACTAAAAAGCCTGAAAAGGCGATTGAGACATTTAACAAATATCTCAGCAGCGGTAAAGCAAAACATGCTGTTGAAATCCAAATCCGACTTGGCTACCTCTATATCGAGACTAAACAACCGAAAAAGGCGGTTGAAATATTCAACAAATATCTCGCTGGCGGAGACACACAACATCTTGCGGAAATCCAAATCCGTTTAGGTTATCTTTATATTGATTCAAAACAGCTGGAAAAAGCGATTAAGATCTTTGAAAAATATCTCTCTGGCAAAGATACCGAACATGTTGCTGAGATCCAAGTCCGGCTGGCTTACCTCTATCTTGAAAACAAACAACAAAAAAAAGCGATTAAGATCTTTGAAAAATATCTCGCCAGTGACGCAACTGAACATTCTGCGTCAATTCAACTGCGGCTGGCTTATCTTTATGTAGAAACAAAACAAAATTTTCTTGCAATTTCACTGCTCGAACAAGTACGACTACATCCCGATTACGGGCAAAATCCAGAACTTTTGCAAACATTGATGGTGCTCTACCGTGAAACTGTTTCAAAAGAAAAATTCGTTCAATTCCTTTTAAGTGTCAAAAGTGATCCCAAGTTGGAAGATCAATTGCGTCACGGTTTTCAAACTCAACTGCTGCTCACTTACTTTGAACAAAACAAATGTAAAGAACTAATTGCGGAAATCAATGACAAACCCGGATATCTGCAAAAATCAAAAAATACAAATCCGCAAGAATGGCAGCATTTGCAGTACCTGAAAAGCAGTTGCCTGTTTGAAACAAAAAAGTGGGAAGAGGCCCGTATAGTTTCCCGTAAAATACTTGAGAGTGAAAAATATCGTCAACAAGCAATCCAGATTTTGTTGGAATCTCACAAACAGTTGCAGGACTGGAAAGCCATTACCTGGGAATTTCAGGAAATTTATGACAGGAAATCTCCTGCGATGAGCATCCCTTATTTTCAACTTTGGATTTTTGCTGCTCAACGTAGAACAGATTTTCAACGTCTTGAACGTATAAAAATTATTGCTGAACGTTGGAAAAAAGCCTTTCCTGAAGATGCACAAAATTTAACACAGCTTAACCTCTACATTTCCAGTGCACGTTTACAAGAACTGACCGCACAGGAAAACTGGAAAGGTGTCTCTGCTTTTTTACGCAGTGAATATAAGACAGGAAACATCTCGCTGGATGAACAGTATTTTTCCCAACTGCTCTTTGCAGAACAGAAACTCGAAAACTGGGGTGGTATTTTGAGTGCATACGCGCTCTTGCGTACACATGATCAGCAACGTGCGGATAATCTCGATGCACTGATCAGCCAAGCCAAAGCTGCAGAGAAACTCGGCAAGAAAGAACTTTCAATTTCATTCTATCGAAAAGCTTTAAAAGTAATACCAAAAACTGAAAAAGATAAAAAGAAACAGGATGAGATCAGCAAATTTCTCGCACAAGGTGCTTTCCAGCAATGGATTGAAAAAGCAGAATGGTCAAAAGTCACAACTGCTATTCACCAGCAAGTAAGAGCAAAAAAGAGAATCCTGGATGAACAAAATTTTGAACTGCTGATTTATGCAGAAAACCAGAAAACCGGCAACAATAAATATAATGGAATCCTCGATGCATATGCGCTGCTGGCGATTTATAACAAGCAAAAAACACAAACTATCGAAGCACAGATAGTACAGGCAAAAGCTGCGGAGAACGCCGGCAAAAAGGAACTGTCACTCGACTTTTATCGTCAGGCTTTAAAAATAAAACCGCTCAACGAAACCGACAAAAGTAGGCAGGCTGAAATCCGCCAGTTCCTTGAGCAAAGTTCTTTCCAGAAAATGATTGACCAGCAGGAATGGACTAAAGTCACCAGGACTATACACAAGGAAGTGAAGGCAAAAAAGAGGATACTGGATAAGAAGAATTTTGAACTGCTACTTTTTGCGGAAAACAAGAAAGTCGGCAGTGCAAGATATAACGGAATCCTTAACGCATATGCTTTAATGGCAACTTATAATAAAGCAAAGACACAGACTGTTGAAGCACTGATTGAACAGGGATATGCAGCAGAAAAATTAGGTGGTTATAAACGTGCAAAAGGATACTATAGAAGTGCTCTTAAAAAAGTGCCTGACAAAAATGTAAACCTTGTCCTGCAGTTGGTAGGTGAACTGACTCGGCTTTATGAACGTTCCAAGGATTATAAAGCGCTGGTGCGTACATACAAGCGGGCTTACAGTGTGCTCAAGAAAAGTTCCCGACCTAAAAAAGAGTATCAAACTTATGCCTACCTGATCGGTTACCATCAGTCGTCTCAGCTTAAACAGACTAGCAAAGCCAGGATATGGATGCTGCGTGCAGATGGCGGAGGTAGCTCCAGCCAGGAATTACAGGCCGCTTTTTGGGTGGCGCAACTTGACCGTGAAGCAAAGAAAACGGACAAAGCACTGAAACGTCTCAAAGAATTGGCCGGCCGGAAAATAGCCAAAAACTCGTCGATGTACGTTCAAATTCACTTTGAACTTGGCACATTATATCATTTCAAGGAACAGTGGAAATCGGCGTTACGCCATTATCGGCTGGTTGCAAAAGCTCGTGCTCCTGCAGAATTAAAGCAATTTCGAAATGCAGCCAGACAAAAGGCAAAAGAGATCGACAATTATCTTAAATCTATCGAAGCTTCTCAATAATGAAACAGTATCTGAATCAGCAATATTCTTTAAACAGCAGCGCGGCAATTTTCGGTTTTGCACTACACAGACTTAAACAAGCGCTGAGGCAAATTTGTATGTTTGGGCTATTAACACTGTTTGCGCTTGTAATACCTTACGGCGCCTCTTCAGCAGAGCATTCCGAGCTTAATCATCTGACAGTGAAAGGTCAGGTAAAACTCTCTTCAGGAGCAGAAACATCTCCGGAAGGACTTGATGTAGTATTATTGAAATTTGTACTCAGTCCTGAAGGGGAGGTAACTCCAGCCGGACCTCAGGACCGTGTCAAAACCAAGAGTGGCGGTAAATTTGAATTCCTAAAAGTCGAGCAGGATTTACGTGCAGGTTATCAACTGGGAACACGGGTGGAAGGTGAATTATACAGTTCAAAAATATTTTTCATGAAAGCCGGTGAAACACTCATTGAAACAAACATTATTATTCCGGGCATTTCAACTGCAGTAGAGAAACTGGAAACTACCCAAGTCTCACTCGTGATTGAATCCGGATTAGGAGCGGTTACAGTGACTGAGGTTTTAGTCTTCAGTAATTCTACAGCAGACAAAATTGATTCCAGCACTCGGCCGCTTGTGCAGAAACTACCTGCAGGAATAGAGAATTTCCGCATGATGGACAGTAAGTCCGTCAACTCAATGCAACATCTACTGGAAGAAAATGTTTTAAAAATATCCTATATTTTCCCCAGAGGAAGCACCCAAATTATTTACCAATATATTCTCCCTGCCTGGTTTGGCGGATTAGAAATAAACAGGGAATTTGAGCATTCTCTGGACGTAGTTGGAGTTTTTACACCAATTGAGCGATTGCAAATCAAGTCCGACCAGCTGAGTTTTTCCGGTAAACAAAGTTTAAATGAGACAACTTTTCTGTCATGGAAAAGCAAAGCATCCGCATCGAACCAACTGAATTTCAAGATCAGCAATGTTCCAACAACATCTCTGGAGTATGCAGGTGTTTCAGTAATAATCCTGGTATTATTATTTAGTACAGTTGTCTTGTTTTACCGGCTACGCTTAACAAAGAAAAACGAAAATAAAGTGGCTCTTTAAAAAGTCACAAAAACCTGTCTTTCGTGATAGAACCGGATTGACAAATTTACACAACGCTTTCAACTAATATTAAGCTGACTTGAGACAAGACATGAATTTAGCCGTGGCTTCTGCTTTTTCCTCTACAGAATGGAATAGTCTGCAGACACGAAAATTAGTTCTGGCGCTGTTGATTTTAGTTCTGGCTTCTTTGCTTTTTTACAACTTTATGCTGGCTCCGGAGTTGAGGCTAAAACAGCATTTGGCTACTAAGATTCTGCAGACAAATGCCAGTCTGAAAAAAGTTAAAAGTGCAGGGACAAAATTTAAACAAGAAAACAGCTTTCAGTCGCTGCAGGACAGGGAAAGCGCTTTAAGCCAACTTCTGCCAGCTGAATGGCAGCGTGCCGAATTATTACGCTGGCTCACAAACACAATTCAGCAAAATGGACTGCAGCTTGAAGAACAGAGCTTTGAAGAAAACAGCACGCAAACTTTGCTTCAAACACTGAAAATTAATTTAAAATTGAGCGGTGAATACGCAAACTTCCAGCGCTTTATGCAAGAGTTGAAAGACGGACCAAGGCTGTTGCTGCTAGAAAAACTGCTGCTGGATAATCCTACTCCTGCTCAACATGAACCAGAACTGAGAATTGAGCTGGTCTTAGCAGTACACAAAAGTCTGCAAATTCCACTAAAAGAGAATAACTGATGAAAATTGGAGAGCCGAAATTGATACTGTTCCTGCTGTTCTTGTCTGTGTTTCTATCACTGAACAATGCAGCAAGTAGTTTGGCTGCTGCCTCATCAAAAGTCGCACAGACTAATAATCCCTTTCGTAGTTTGCTGCCTGAAAATAATAAGTCTGTTTCTCTCACTAAGTCTCTTTCAAAATCTGTCCTGACAAAAAAACAAAATCCTGTCCCTAAAAATAAGAAAGCAGCAAAAAAGCTAACAGTTTCAAGCAAAACAACTCAACTGCCTGAAATCAAGACTTCTACCAGAACAGACATTTCTTCACGAACTAAACAATTAACTGAAGCTCTGATACTGAAAGATATCCTGGAAACTTCAGAAGGCCGTTACGCTTTTATTGATGAAAATAAAGTAACTTATGTCGTCCAGGAAGGAGAGTGGCTGGAAAAAGTCTTCGTCAAAACTATCTATAATAATAGCGTGGAACTACAGGAAATTGATGGAGACACAACCATTATCTTAACTCTCCAACCATGAGCTTAAAGATTTTTACTGGCTCATCAATCATGAATAGTTTGCTTCACTGAGCAGTGAATTTATTAGAAAAACAACAGAACATCCATAATTAACAGCATGTACACCTACCACCCTGTAGTTGAAATTTTAGTAGAGCGTTTTGGCACGTCT
>Ga0233428_1001617_pt1 | contig 23495 bp, 25 predicted proteins | sample SI_118_April2016_4_FD_179890 | JGI IMG/M metagenome (GOLD analysis project Ga0233428, IMG submission 179890) | Seawater microbial communities from Saanich Inlet, British Columbia, Canada - SI_118_April2016_120_MG | ecosystem: Environmental > Aquatic > Marine > Inlet | place: Canada: British... | reverse complement strand
CTTTTGTTTTGAACTCAGGGGTGTGTCTCTTACGTTTTGCGGCCATTTTTTATGCTCCTATTTTAAGGTGAATTATGCACAAAAAATTGTCTTAAGTTGCTGTCCTAAAATTGGGGGTAACTTCAGATAGATGCCAGCAATGGCATGAGAATCATCAACCAACAATATTTTCATCACTCCCCTCTACCGAATATATATTTCAACAGACTAATCCTGCTGCATTTTTATCGACTCGTAAAACATGAATACCGTCAAACAGAGCGCCATAAAAGCAAACAATCCCATAGCGCTATCCACCTTACCCCAGACACCAGACAACCTCAAGCTGGTCAAAATGTGTAGCCTAACCATTTTTATTCAGAACATTCTTGATAACCAGCATCTGTGCCATACTCGCCCAATGGTAAAGAGGATCATTTCAGGAGGACAGACTGGCGTTGATAGAGCCGGACTTGATGTGGCAATGAGGCTAGGTATGGGTACTGGCGGCTGGTGTCCAGCTAATCGACTGGCTGAAGGTGGCGCAATCCCCGATAGGTACGACACTCTCACTGAAACCAGATCGAGCAGCTTTAAACAGCGCGCCGGACTCAATGTGCGGGATAGTGATGCCACTTTGATGCTGAACTCAGGCTCCCTGGAAGGCGGGACAGAACTTACTGTCGCGTATGCAAGAGGGCAGAAAAAGCCCTATCTGATGATACAGCTTGATGCCACTCCATCAATAACGGATGTTGCCGACTGGCTTCAGGAGGTCAATCCAGACGTATTGAATATTGCTGGCCCCAGAGAGTCATGCCGACCAGGTATTTACAGTTTGGCATACTCATTCCTGTTAGGTCTCTTTCAGTAGATAGCCTGCGGACTGACAATCCACGAACCCACAATACACAAACATAAGGAGGGGTAAATGGAGGCTGGAACCGGAGTCGAACCGGTGTACACGGCTTTGCAGGCCGGTGCATAACCACTCTGCCATCCAGCCATTGGATGCGATGGGTTATAAAAAAAGAGCCTGATTAACAGGCCCTTTTTTCATAAAATCAATACTCATAAAACCAACATTCGTAAAATTAATTTAAGGGCGGCTCTAAAAATGCACTTTTTCAGAGACACCCTTAATCTTGTATTTTGGAGCGGGAAACGAGATTCGAACTCGCGACCCCGACCTTGGCAAGGTCGTGCTCTACCAGCTGAGCTATTCCCGCTTTATTCAGAGTGAAGGTATTCTACACACCTCTATTTTTTTGTCAAATCATTTTTATCTAACTGATTATAAATGACATTCCCTACTTCAACTTCTCCCGTAGAATCTGGTTGACCTGTCCGGGGTTCGCCTGCCCTTTCGATACTTTCATCACCTGTCCGACAAAGAACCCCAACAACTGCTCTTTGCCCGCTCTGTACTGCTCGGCCTGGGCCGGGTTAGCCGCTATCACCGCATCAATCATTGACTCAATTGCGGCATTATCGGTGATCTGTTTCAGCCCCCTCTTCTCAATCACGTTATCGGCACTGCCCTCACCGCTCCACATTGCCTCAAACACCTGTTTGGCAATCTTTCCAGAGATGGTTTTATCCGCAATGCGTTTGATCATCCCGCCCAGCATTCCGGCAGTGACCGGGGAGTCTGCCAGAGCCGTACCCGCCTTATTGAGGGCGGCAGAGAGCTCTCCCATCACCCAGTTGGCGGCCTGCTTGTTCTCGCCACCGGCAGCCTCAGCCACGGCCTCAAAGTAGGCCGCCATTTCGCGACTACCCGTCAACACACTGGCATCATAGCTACTCAGACCCAGATGGGTGATAAAACGGTGCTTCTTCTCATTGGGGAGCTCCGGCAGCTCTTTCCGTACCGACTCGATATAGACCTCATCCAATACCACAGGTAGCAGATCAGGATCGGGAAAATAACGGTAATCGTTGGCCTCCTCTTTGGAACGCATTGAGCGGGTCTCGCCCTTATCCACATCAAACAGGCGGGTCTCCTGAACCACTTTGCCCCCCTCCTCCAAAATATCCATCTGGCGATCAAACTCATAGGCGATCGCCTTCTCCATAAAGCGGAAAGAGTTGAGATTTTTGATCTCGGCGCGGGTACCGTACGCCTCCTGTCCCACTGGACGCAGAGAGATGTTGACATCCATACGGAAGGACCCCTCCTGCATATTGCCATCACAAATCTCCAGATACTGCACCAGCGAGTGAATCTTCTTGGCGTAAGCAACCGCCTCTGCGGAGGAGCGGATATCCGGCTCAGAGACAATCTCCAACAGGGGGGTACCGGCACGATTGAGATCAATTCCACTCATCCCGTGGTAATCCTCATGCAGTGATTTCCCGGCATCCTCCTCCAGATGAGCACGAGTCACGCCTATCGTCTTGCTGGAGCCATCCTCAAGATCAATCTCAAGCACCCCTTTACCCACGATCGGCAGCTCAAACTGGCTGATCTGATACCCCTTGGGTAGATCCGGGTAGAAGTAGTTTTTCCGGGCAAAGACGGAGTGGTGCGCCACCTCAGCATCAATGGCAAGACCAAATTTGGTTGCCATACGGACCACTTCCCGGTTCAGTACAGGCAGCACACCGGGCATACCCAGATCAATCGCACAGGCCTGTGTGTTGGGCTCTGCGCCAAATGCAGTAGCAGCAGGCGAAAAGATTTTTGTCTTGGTTGCGAGTTGGGCGTGAATCTCCAGCCCAATTACTATTTCCCATTCCATTATTTACTCTCCAAAGCCAAAATCATTGTGCTCATGCCATATCCTCCGGTGCCTGACGATGCCAATCGCTCACCTGCTGATACTGGTGGGCCAGATTCAATAACCGGGACTCGTCAAAGTGGTTGCCGATAAGCTGTAGACCAACCGGCATTCCATCACTGAACCCTGCCGGAATCGACATCCCGGGCAACCCCGCCAGACTCACCGCAATTGTGTAGATATCCGATAGATACATATTAACCGGATCATCGGACTTCTCTCCTTTACGAAATGCGGTGGTTGGCGTCACCGGCCCCATAATCACATCCACCCGCTCAAATGCACGCTGAAAATCCTCACTGATCAGACGACGCAGCCGCTGTGCCTTCAAATAGTAGGCATCGTAGTAACCGGCAGAGAGGGTGTAGGCTCCAATCATGATGCGGCGCTTTACCTCATCGCCAAACCCTTCACCACGAGAGCGCTTGTAGAGATCTTCCAGATCTCTCGGATCGTCACAACGGTGCCCATAGCGCACCCCGTCAAAACGGGAGAGGTTAGAGGAGCACTCCGCAGGGGCAACCACATAGTAGGTGGGAACCGCCAGACGGGTGTTGGGCAGGTCAATATCGACCACCTCAGCGCCCATCTTGCGGTATTCGGCAATTGCCTCCTGCACCACATTCTCTACCCCCCCATCCAGCCCCTCACTAAAATACTCTCTGGGCAGGCCAATGCGTACCCCTTGCAGTGGGTTGTTCAGTGTTGCGCTGTAGTCGGGTACCTCACGCTCCATACTGGTGGAATCTTTTGGGTCAAACCCTGCCATCGCACTCAGCATCAGTGCGGCATCCTCCGCACTCTGCGTCAATGGCCCCCCCTGATCAAGACTGGAGGCAAACGCAATCATCCCCCAGCGCGAGACCCGCCCATAGGTTGGTTTCAGGCCGGTAACTCCGCACAACGCCGCAGGCTGACGAATAGAGCCGCCGGTATCGGTACCGGTCGCTGCCGGTGTCAGCCGAGCTGCCACTGCCGCTGCTGAGCCACCCGATGATCCACCCGGCACATACTCTCTGTTCCAGGGGTTACTCACCGCGCCGTAGAAGCTGTTTTCATTGGAGGAGCCCATCGCAAACTCATCCATATTGGTTTTACCCAGCATCACCACCCCCGCCTCAGACATCTTCTCAACAACGGTGGCATTGTAGGGGGCAATAAAGTTATCCAGCATCTTGGAGCCACAAGAGGTGCGCACCCCCTGGGTACAGAAAATATCCTTGTGTGCAATCGGCACCCCTGTCAGTGGCCCCGCCTCACCCACAGCAATCTTCTGATCGGCGACAGCGGCCTGTTTCAGTGCCTCTTCTCCGGTCACCGAAATAAAGCTGTTCAGTGTCGTGTCGAGTCGCTGAATGCGATCCAGATAGTATTGGGTCAGCTCTACGCTGGAGAGTTCTCGCTGCTGAAGAAGCAGGGCGAGTTCAGTTAATGTTTTCTCTTTCATATAATTTTCTACAGGTTATGGAGCGCTATAGGTGTGAGGCAATCGTACAGAAGTTGCTCAGCGTTTCTCTTCAATCTTTTACTCAATGACTTTAGGCACCAAAAACAGACCTGAGTCGGTCTGTGGGGCATTCGACTGGAGCCGCTCACGCTGGTTCTCTTCCGTCACCACATCTTCACGTAGTCGCTGTACGGCATCGTGAGGGTGGGCCAGCGGCTCAACCCCCTCCGTATCTACAGCACTCATTTGATCTACCAGATCCAGGATTCCAGTGAGATCCTCTGCATAACCAGGGATGGCCGACTCATCAATCGCCAGCCGGGCAAGGTGGGCAATCTTCTCAATCTCTCTCTTTTCAAGTGACATTTCTAATCCTGTTTCCAATTTCAACCACAACAGTGTGGAATTCCATTCACTCTGATCTAATCAGAGCCAATCTGCCTATCCATCTGATAAAGCGTGCTAAATTAGCACAAAGTGGGTTAACAGCGCCACAACAATAGTGTCAATTCAATGCGCTTCCCCCCTCTCTCTATTGCCCCACTGCAGAGCTACTGTTAAAGTTCGACGGCTTTTTTTGCTACAAGCTCTCATTTATTAAGGAAAAAAGATGTTTGGACGCCTGTTTGGAATCTTCTCCAACGATCTATCGATTGATCTGGGAACCGCAAACACACTGGTCTATGTTCGTAACCAAGGGATCATTCTGAATGAACCCTCCGTAGTCGCTATCCGAGAAACGGGGCGAGGCAACAAGACGATTGCAGCGGTTGGTGCCGAGGCCAAGCGGATGCTGGGACGTACTCCCGGAAATATCACCGCGATCCGCCCGCTCAAGGACGGAGTTATTGCTGACTTCAATATCACCGAAAAGATGCTGCAGTACTTTATCCATAAGGTTCATGAGAACCGTTTTTTCAAACCCAGCCCCCGGGTACTGGTCTGCGTACCCTGTGGTGCTACCCAGGTAGAGCGCCGTGCCATCAAGGAGTCTGCTGAGGGTGCGGGTGCGCGTGAGGTTCATCTCATTGTGGAGCCCATGGCGGCCGCGATTGGTGCAGGTCTACCAGTCGAACAGCCCGGTGGATCAATGGTGGTCGATATCGGTGGTGGAACCACAGAGGTGGCAATCATCTCACTGGCTGGCGTGGTCTACTCTGCCTCGGTTCGAGTTGGAGGTGACCGCTTTGATGAGGCCATTGTCAGCTACGTCAAGCGCAATTATGGCAGCCTGATTGGTGAGGCCACCGCAGAACGGATCAAAATGGAGATTGGAAGCGCCTTCCCCGGTGATGAGATCAGTGAAATTGAGGTCCGGGGACGCAATCTCGCCGAGGGGATTCCCCGCGCCTTCACCGTCAACAGTAACGAGATTCTGGAGTCCCTCCAGGAGCCACTCTCAGAGATCATCCGTGCCGTACGTGATGCCCTGGAGAAAACTCCACCCGAACTGGCTGGTGACATCTCGGAACGTGGCATGGTTCTGACTGGCGGGGGTGCACTGCTATGTGACCTGGACCGTCTACTGACAGAAGAGACCGGGCTCCCTGTAGCGGTAGCAGAAGATCCACTCACCTGTGTTGCCCGTGGGGGAGGACGCGCATTGGAGTTGATGGATGAGATCGGTGTGGCCTCTTTTCTGAGTGAATAACGGACACTAACGCGACTCAATTCGCACAGACTTAATCAGAGGCTCCCTAACCATTGCCTTTCAAAGCCACCTCTCAGGAATCTATTTTCAGAAGGGGGAACGCGCTCACCCTGAAAATGGTGATCATCCTGTTGCTCTCTCTGACGCTGTTTGTGATCGACCACCGACAGCATAAATCCCACCAGCTTCGAGTCTGGATAGAGAATGCCATGCTCCCGGTTCACCATCTGATCGACTTTCCACGTATCTTCTCGCTATGGGTGCTGGAGGGGGTACGCTCTCAGGACTCACTGCAGGAAGAGAATGCCAGCCTGCGCAGTAAAAACCTGTTACTCCAGCACAAACTACAGAAACAGGAGGCCATTGAGTCTGAAAATAGCCGTCTGCGCAAACTACTCAACGCCTCATTTATCTTCGGTACCGTACAGAAAGATGACAAAGTCCGACTCGCTGAGATTATTGCGGTAGATCTTGATGCCTTTAACCAGGAGGTTGTACTCAACAAAGGGAGCCGTGATGGTGCCTATGTGGGTCAACCACTGATGGATGCGACAGGGGTAATGGGGCAGATCATCCGTATCACTCCCCACTCCAGTACCGCTCTGCTCCTCTCTTCTCCGCGCCACTCGATCCCGGTTCAGAGCCGCAGAAATGGGCTACGCACCCTGGCGATGGGTACCGGTCACCCCAACCGGCTCAGCCTCCGTTTTGTCCCATCAGGTAGTGACCTGATCCTCGGTGACACCCTGATCACCTCAGGGCTTGGGGGCCGCTTTCCATACGGTTACCCGGTGGGTACCGTCCACTCCATCAACGCAGAGGAGGGGGCTCAATTCTCCGAGATCACGCTGACCCCAACCTCGCTCCTGGAGCGGAGTCGTGAGGTGCTGCTAGTCTGGCCAGACAGCATAACAGATCCTCTCCAATGAACAGCCGCCCGAGCCCCGAGTGGGGCCGCTTTCTCCTCCTGCTAACTGCCGCCACCCTACTCACACTGGTGCCACTGCCCGAGGCCGTCCGCCCCTACCGACCCTACTGGATCATGCTGGTACTCTTTTATCTCGGCACCTACTTCCCACAGCAAAACGGGGTGGTGCGCAGCTGGCTGTTCGGGCTGCTGGTTGATGGCCTCACCGGCTCCCTGCTCGGCACCCACGGGCTCACCTTCGCCTTTACCACCTATATCACTCTCCAGTTTCATCTCCGCCTGCGTCTGTTCGCCATTATCCAGCAGATGCTGCTCTTTAGCCTGATCCTTGCGCTCAATCTTGCACTTGAATTTCTGCTTCGCAGTGCCACAGAGGGTGCCCTGCTATCTCCTCTATTCTGGCTACCTCTGCTAACCACACCGCTACTCTGGCCGCTCTTTTTTCTGCTCCGAGAGCCTCCTATACAGTCTCCCCGCCGTCGATGATTCCCGCCCTGAAAGATCACCGCTTTGAGTCGCGCCTGTTCCGCTTCAGAGTCAAGATTGCCGCATTTTTTATCTTCCTGATGATCATGGCACTGGTGGCTCGCATGGTGAACCTGCAAATTTTCCGCTATGACCATTACACTACCCTCTCTGATGACAACCGAATCCATACCATCTCGATCCCACCGCTACGAGGAAAAATCTATGACCGCAATGGTGTCGTCCTGGCCAGCAACCATACCACCTTCCGGCTGGAGATCACTCCGTCACAGGTAACAGACCTGGAGGAGACCCTGAACCGACTCTCAACAATCATCTCCTTTGATGAGGAGGATCTGGACCGTTTCCAGCGTGAGCGAAAACGCTCACGGCGTTTTACCGCAGTCCCGCTCCGCTTCTCCCTGAATGAGGAGGAGGTGGCCCGTTTTGAGGTCAACCGCCACCAGTTTCCTGGAGTCTCCATTCAGGACCATCAGTCACGCCACTACCCTCTGCATGCACTGACAGCCCACACGGTGGGTTATATTGGCCGCATCAACGAACAGGAGCTGAAACAGATTGATCCCATTCTCTATCAGGCCACTGAACATATTGGCAAAACCGGGATTGAACACCACTATGAGCTACTACTCCACGGCACACCGGGCGTTCGCCAGGTAGAGAGCAACGTGCTGGGACGGGTGATCCGGGTACTGGAGGAGACCCCCCCCACACCGGGTGACAACATCTTTCTCACCATCGACAGTAAACTACAGGCGATCGCCAATGAAGCCATGGGGACATATCGGGGAGCAGTGGTAGCCATTCACCCCAAAAGTGGAGAGATCCTCACCGTACTCAGCACCCCCTCCTTCAATGCCAACCTCTTTGTCAATGGCATTGGCCGAAATGCCTACCAACAGCTGCGTGACTCCAAACAGCGCCCCCTCTTCAACCGGTTTCTCCGTGGTCAGTATCCACCAGGCTCCACGGTCAAACCCCTGGTTGCACTGGCTGGACTGGAGCTGGGTTTGATTGATTCCGAGCAACAGACCTTCTGCCGGGGCTGGTACCAGATCAAGGGGTACAAACATAAGTACCGTGACTGGAAAAAGCGGGGGCATGGCAAGACAAATGTTGACAAGGCCATCGTGGAGTCGTGTGATGTCTTCTTTTATAATCTTGCATTTAATATGGGAATCGATGAAATTAACCACTATCTGGCCCAATTCGGTTTTGGCACAGCGACGGGGACCGATATCAGTGGAGAACAGCCCGGTGTCCTCCCCTCACGCGAATGGAAACAGATCCATCGGGAGGAGCCGTGGTACCCGGGAGAGACCCTCAGTGTAGGTATTGGCCAAGGCTTCTTTACCATCACCCCCCTGCAGCTTGCCTCGGCCATCGCCACTTTAGCCAACCAGGGACAGCGGATGCAACCTCATCTACTCTACGCAACCCAGGGCGTAGGGGTCACAAACCCTCAGCTTCAACCCTACCAGCCACTCAACCAGGTTGAGATCCAACAGCAGGAAAATTGGGCTCATGTCTATGAATCGATGCGCCGTGTGGCTCACAGCAGACATGGCACCGCCAGAAAAATTGGCAAAAATTCCAAATACTCTATTGCCGGTAAGACCGGAACCGCACAGGTCTATACTGTAAAACAGGGGGACCAATATGATGAGGCGAGTCTACCGGAGCATCTGCGTGACCATGCCCTGTTTGTCGCCTTTGCCCCACAGGAGGAGCCAGAGATTGCGATCGCTGTGATCATCGAAAATGGGGGGCATGGTGGCTCTGTGGCCGCACCGATTGCGAAAAAAATTATGGACCGTTATCTACTGGAGCAGCACGGATGAGCATCACCGATCAGACCCGCAGAAAAGTCTCTCTCGCCAGCCAGCTCCATATCGACCTGCCACTATTGAGTGGGCTACTGTTTATCAGTCTGTTCGGACTACTCATTATCTATAGTGCGAGTGGGGAGGATAACGCCATGTTAACCCGCCAGCTAACCCGCCTCTCCATCGCTTTTGTAATCCTCTTCGTCAGCGCCCAGATCCCCCCTCACTGGCTAAAAATTATCACCTTCTGGCTCTTTATTATCGGTCTGATCATGCTGATCGCGGTACCTCTGGTGGGTGAGTCCCATAAAGGGGCTCAACGCTGGCTCAATTTTGGGGTCATCCTGGTTCAACCCTCTGAGATGATGAAGCTGATTATCCCAATGATGGTAGCGGGCTACCTCTCGGAACAGCACCTTCCTCCGGTACCCAAACAGCAGATCATAGCCGCACTCCTGATTATTGTTCCGGTGCTACTGATTGCCAAGCAGCCCGATCTGGGTACCTCTCTGCTGATTGCCAGCTCCGGTTTCTTTGTTCTCTTCCTTGCGGGAATATCCTGGCGAGTCATTGGGGGTCTACTGCTCTCAGCGGCTGCGCTGCTCCCTCTGCTCTGGTTCTACCTGATGAAGCCCTATCAGAAGCAGCGGGTGATCACATTTCTCAACCCGGAGAGTGATCCAAGAGGCAGTGGCTACCACATTATTCAATCCAAAATTGCCATCGGCTCAGGCGGTGGATTTGGCAAAGGGTGGCTCAACGGTACCCAGTCCCAACTGGAGTTTCTTCCCGAACGCCATACCGATTTCATCTTTGCGGTGCTGGCCGAGGAGTTTGGGTTATTGGGCGTACTGCTGCTCTTCATCCTCTACCTCTTCATCATCTTTCGGGGACTCTATATCGCCATCCAGGCACAAGAGAGCTATACCCGCCTCTTGGCTGGTGGTATCACCATGATCTTTTTTACCTACTTTTTTGTCAATGTAGGAATGGTGAGCGGACTCCTGCCTGTCGTGGGGCTACCGTTACCCCTGGTGAGCTATGGAGGCACCTCAATGGTGACATTGATGGCCGCGTTTGGCATTCTAATGTCAATACAGACCCACCGACGGTTACTCGATCAATAATAAGTAGGTAAAATAGACCTGACCATGAAAATAACCACACTCCTGTTATCTACCCTGCTCTTTAGCACCCCTCTCCGCGCGGAGGAGCCTTCGCCTCCCCCTGAAACCACTGCCCCTCCTCCACTCCTCTCTGAGCGAGAGAATGTGCAACGTTTTATCGAGCGGATGGTGAGCCGGCACCAGTTTGAACGTGAGGCCCTCACCACACTGCTCAACCAGCTCAGCCTGCGTGAGAAGAAGGTGAGCCCAAAGACCTCTGACAAACAGCGCAAGAAAAAAATGGATAACCCGGCGGAGTCCAGACCCTGGGCCGAATACCGGGGTAAACATGTCAAACCGGGCATCATTCGCAAAGGGGTCACCTTCTGGCAGCAACATCGTGAGACCCTGGCTCGTGCCGAACGAGAGTATGGAGTACCCGCCCATATTATTGTGGGAGTACTGGGGGTGGAGACCCGCTATGGCGGTTATATGGGCAAAAACCCGGTGATCAATGCACTGGCCACTTTTGCCTTCAACTACCCCAAACGGGAGCGCTTCTTCAGCGCTGAACTGGAGGAATTTCTGCTCTTCTCCCGCGAGGAGAAACAGGACCCTTATAGCTACCTGGGCTCCTATGCCGGCGCTATGGGGATGCCACAATTTATGCCCAGCAACTATCGCAAGCTGGCCGTCGACTACAACGGGGATGGAAAGAAGGATATCTGGCACACCCCGGATGATGCGATTGGCAGCATTGCCAACTATCTTAACCACCACGGTTGGGAAAGTGGGGCCCCCATTGCAACCCAGGCCCGTTATCAACCCGTAGCTGCAGCCAGCGAACAGACGGTTGCCACAGGAGACTCACTCTGGAGTATCGCCAAGAGGGTACAGAGCCATAGCGGGGGGTCAATGGGAGGCGTCATGAGTCAGATCCAACAGCTCAACCCCAATGCCTTTATCGCCAACAACCCCAACCAGCTCAAACTGGGAGAGAAACTGAGGCTACCTACCCCCGCCAAGCCCGGCTACCACCACCTGATTCTGAAAAAATTGCGCCCCAAGTATCAGGTCGGGCAGATTCTTGAGAATGGGTTTGAGATTGACCCAGACTATCCTACCAAGGCCAAGGCACTACTGCTGGAGCTAAAAGGGGAGCAGGGGCTGGAGCACTGGGTTGCCCTGCATAATTTCTATGTCATCTCTCGCTATAATCCGCGCACTCTCTATACCATGGCGGTATTCCAGCTGGGAGAGGAGATCCGCAAGAGCTACACCGACAGCTTGCCTCAGAGCCCCTCAGTGGGCTGATAAAATATGACCTCACATCATCTACCCACCATCTTCTCAGTCGCTCTGGCCACCCTGCTACTCAGCGGCTGTGAGACCCTGACCCACCTCGCCTCCCTGGCCACCTCACAGGTGGGCTCCACCACCCCCTCCAGGCTGCTTGCCACCCCGGATGCGGTTCCAAAACGGGAGCCGCGCTGCAAATATGGCAACATGGCCTCCTATACCGTTAAGGGTAAGCGCTACCGCCCAATGCGCAGCGCAACAGACTTTACCGAAAAGGGGATCGCCTCCTGGTATGGCCCCAACTTCCAGGGCAAACCCACCTCCTGCATGGAGAAATATGACATGTACCAGATGAGTGCTGCACATAAAACCCTACCGCTCCCCAGCTATGTAGAGGTGACCAATCTGGAGAACAACAGAAAGGTAGTGGTGCGAGTCAATGACCGTGGCCCATTCCATGAGGGGCGTATCATTGACCTCTCCTACACCGCAGCCTGGAAACTGGACCTCATCAAAAAGGGGACCGCTCAGGTCTCTATTCGGGTTCTTCCTACGGGATCACGGTGAGGCAGGCCAGCACCTCCAAAACGATTTAACCTAGTGCTCCGACAACCTTGTTAAAACAGCTACAATATAACCAGTTAATCCCTCTCCCCAACAACGAAACACTCCACAACCAATGGATTCCCAGATGAAACGCACCCTCCCCCTCTTGCTACTTCTGCTCTTCACCACAGCACTCAGTGCAGCACCGCGCATTATCCCCAAGGCACCCTCTGTCGCTGCCAGTGCTCACATCCTGATGGATTTCGACAGCGGAAGAATTATCACCGAGGGCAATAGCCACGAGCCGCTGGCACCCGCCAGTCTGACCAAGATCATGACCTCCTATGCCATCTTCAGTGAGCTCAAACAGGGGCATATTACGCTGGATGATGAGGCGACCATCAGTGAGAAGGCATGGCGCACCGGGGGCTCCAAAATGTTTATCGAGGTGGGCAAAAAAATCAGTGTCAACAACCTGATGAAGGGGATGGTGATCTCCTCTGGTAATGATGCCAGTGTCGCCCTGGCAGAACATATCGGTGGTGCCGAGGAGACCTTTGCCGAGCTGATGAATCAGTACTCCGAGATCCTGGGAATGAAGGAGAGCCACTTCAAAAACGCCACCGGTATGCCCGCTGAAGATCACTACACCAGTGCCAGCGATATGGCAATTCTGACTCAGGCCCTGATCCGGGATTTCCCGGAGTACTACCCGCTATACGCAGAAAAAGAGTTCATCTTTGGCAAAGAGCTGAAGAGTGGTAAGCCGATCAAGCAGAAAAACCGTAACAAACTGCTCTGGCGGGATGAGAGTGTTGATGGGCTGAAGACCGGCTATACCGAGGCGGCGGGCTACTGCCTGGTCGCCTCTGCGCAACGTGAGGGGATGCGGCTGATCTCTGTGGTATTGGGCACCAAGAGTACCGAGGCTCGTGCTCAGGAGACCCAAAAACTCCTCAACTTCGGCTTCCGTTTTTATCAGACCCAGACCATTGCCACCCCCAGTGAGCCACTGGCCACCCCCACTGTATGGAAAGGAACCCAAACGGTTCTACCCGTTGGGGTCGAACAGCCTCTCTCCATCACCCTGGGACGCAACCAGTTCAAAGAGCTCAACTCAGAGATCGCCCTGGATGAGCCACTGCTACAGGCCCCCATTGAACAGGGGGACGTGGTAGGGCATGTTCTCTTTAGCGTTGAGGGAAAGACCGTTGCCGAGGCTCCACTGGTTGCACTCGAGGCTATAGAACCGGCGGGGTTGTGGAAAAACTTGGTCGATAGCGTCAAACTCTGGTTCCAGTAACTCTGGCCACAACGGAGCATCCCCATCTCTACTGTCTACCTCAATGGTCAATTTCAGCCGATTGAGTCTGCTACGATCTCGGTGCTGGATCGGGGATTTCTCTTTGGCGACGGTGTCTATGAGGTCATTCCTGTCTATGGAGGCCGCCCGTTCCGGCTCGATGAACATCTGCAAAGGCTGGAGAATAGCCTCGCTGAGGTACGGATTCCCAACCCTCACCAGCGCGACGGGTGGTCAAAAATTCTCTCTGAGCTGATTCACAAGAATGAGGGGGGCGATCAATCCCTCTATCTACAGGTGACCCGTGGCGTCGCCCCCAGAGATCACCACTTCCCAGAGCTGACCAACCCCACCCTGTTCATGATGAGTAATCCTCTGACCGGTACCCCCACCTCCATCCTACAGCATGGTATTGCGGCGGTTACGGAGACTGACAGCCGCTGGAGTCGCTGCAACATCAAATCGATCAACCTGTTGGCCAATGTACTGCACCGCCAACATGCGCTAGACCGGGGTGCCAAGGAGTCTATTCTGATTCGACAAGGGGAGGTCACCGAAGGGGCCGCCAGTAATGTATTTGTCGTCCTCGAAGGGACCATTCTAACTCCCCCCAAAAGTCACTATCTACTCCCCGGCGTTACCCGTGACCTCGTCCTAGAGCTGGCTCAACAACAGGGGCTGCACCCACAAGAGTCCGCTATCAGTGAGCAACAGCTCGCTGCCGCAGAGGAGATCTGGGTCACCAGCTCAACCAAAGAGGTGGTGCCGGTTACCCAACTCAACCATGCGCCGGTTGGGGAGGGGATACCCGGTCTGGTCACCCTGCAGATCCACCGCCACCTACAAACCTTCAAACAGCAGTTCCGGGCAGAATCCCCATCTCCCGCCCACTAATTTTGGTACCGTAAAAGCCATGAAGAGTCCTGATGACAGCAACGACAATAGCCCGCAAGAAAAACAGCAAGAGCATCCAGAGACGCTACTGGAGTTCCCATGCCCCTTTGCCATCAAGGCAATGGGCAAGGCGGGAGATGACTTTGATGCCCATGTCGCTGCTCTGGTGCGCAACCATGTACCTCAATTGGGGGAAGGGGCGGTCAGGAGCCGCCCCAGCAAGAAGGGAAACTACCTGGCGGTAACGGTCACCATCACCGCCACCAGCAAGCAGCAGCTGGATGCCATCTATTTCGACCTGACAGCGGATGAGCGGATTGTAATGGCACTGTGATCATTTTGCGAAGACGTGGCAGGGTTCCCTATGAACCCACCTGGCGGGAGATGCAGCAGTTTACCGCATCGCGAAACGCAGAAACCCCGGATGAGCTCTGGCTTGTTGAACACCCTCCGACCTTCACTCAGGGACGTGCCGGTAAGGCAGAACACCTGCTCCACCCCGGAGAGATTCCGGTAGTGGCGATCGACCGTGGTGGTCAGGTCACCTATCACGGACCGGGGCAGCTGATACTCTATACCCTGATTGACCTTAGCCGCAGGAATCTCGGTGTACGCGTACTTGTCAGCGCACTGGAGCAGAGCATTATCCAGCTACTGCTGGGGTATGGAATCGAGGCGGTGGCGCAGAGAGAAGCTCCCGGTGTCTATATCAATGGCGCAAAAATTGCCGCTGTGGGGCTACGCATCCGTAGAGGATGCAGTTTTCATGGCGTTAGCCTCAACCTGGAGATGGATCTGGAACCCTTTAACCGCATCAACCCTTGTGGTTACCAGGGGCTGCCCATCACCCAACTCAGTGAATGGATCACCCCCCCGCTTCGGTCTGAGATCGAGAGCACGCTGATCAAGCTGCTGCTAGAGCAATTGGGGTACAATCCGGATCTTCTACAGATAGCCTCCCAAGGGCACCCCAACACAGACTCTCTAACTGACACTCTAAATGAGCCAAAATAGCCGCACAGAACGGGCTGCCGAAAAGGTATCACGTATCCCTATCAAGGTGGCTCCCACCATAACCCCACTGCGCAAACCCCGCTGGATTCGTGCCAAGGTTCCCAGTGGGAGAGGGGTCGCCAGAATTCGTAAACTGCTGCGTGAGGGGGAGCTCCATAGCGTCTGTGAAGAGGCGGCTTGCCCTAATCTCGGTGAGTGTTTTTCACACGGAACAGCCACCTTTATGATCCTTGGTGAACACTGCACCCGCCGCTGCCCCTTCTGTGACGTTGCGCATGGAACGCCACTACCTCCCAGTGAGCGTGAGCCCCAACAACTCGCAGAGGCTGTGGCCACCCTGGGGTTACGCTACGTGGTGATTACCTCAGTAGATCGGGATGACCTGCTGGATGGCGGAGCCGCCCATTTTGCGGCCTGCATCGCTGCAACCCGCAGCCACTCTCCCGCTATTCAGGTTGAGATTCTAACCCCGGACTTCCGTGGCCGGGAGTCACAGGCGATCAATATTTTGACCGCTACCCCACCAGATATCTTTAACCATAATCTGGAGACCGTACCTCGCCTCTACCCACAGTGCCGCCCCGGTGCCCACTACGAGGGGTCGTTGCGGCTGCTACAGGCCTTTGCATCCGCAAATCCATCCATCCCCACCAAATCCGGTCTTATGGTCGGGCTTGGAGAGCAGCCGGAGGAGATCTATCAGGTGATGGAGGATCTGCGCAGACATGGGGTTACGCGCATTACACTGGGACAATACCTACAGCCCAGTCGACACCACCTGCCGGTAGAGCGCTATCTCACCCCAGATGAGTTTGAGGCACTTCGAACCAACGGGGAGGCGATGGGGTTTAGCCATATCGCCAGTGGCCCGATGGTACGCTCCTCCTACCATGCCGATCTACAGGCTGCGGGTAAGCGCATAAAGTAGATTGCCTATCGAGGTAATTGCAAAACTCCCCAACTACGACACAATTTCTTCCGGCTCACTAAAGAGGTGAGTGAGCGAATATTTATCACAACATCCATCTGCCCATAAACAATATCTATCAAGTATACGTACTATTGCGTATGTCATGAAGATCATGATTAGCGGAGAATAACCCTATACTTTATGGAGGATAGTATGGAATCAATGAATCTGCCTGAAGAAGGCAAAGAGATGGCTCGGGTATCAAAGGTGATGCAAGCTATTAGTCACCCATTGAGATTAAAAATTATTGATGCCGTGGGTGCTCAGGAGAAGATGGTTACACACATCATGAAAGAGGTGGGCTCTAGTCAGAGCAATATCTCTCAGCACGTAGAGGTGCTACGAAAGGTGGGCATTTTGCAGTCCAGAAGAGAACGAAACCGCATCTACTGTTCGGTTTCCGATCAGCAGGTACTGCAAATTCTTTCAAGTGCAAAAGAGTGTTTCTGTGGGGATAACCAAACTCCAGAGACTCTCTCCCTGCATTAACCTGGAATCCTCCAATCCACCATTAACTCAATGGTGAGCTAAAACAAAAAACCCCGGAAGCATCTGATGCCTCCGGGGTTTTCGGTCTGAACCGCTACATTTCCCTAAGGATCAGTCAGCAAATGTATTGGAGGTGATATTCTCATACCAACTCAATGCATAATCGACCTCACGGGCACGGTGAGCAGCATTTCTCTTGTCTCCGCTAGGGGTCAAGCCACCAGACATCTTCTGAATTTTGGAGCCATCTTCGCGCAACTTGTAGATTGCAGCAACGGAGATACCGTCCTTGGGTTCAAAAGAGATCACACTATAGCAGGTGTTGACGTAGGCGGGAGAGCCCGGCGCATGGCCGTTAAGCTGTGCAACAATACCCGCAGCACAAACCTTGGCCTGAGAGGAGGCTGCATAGCCTGATTTTGGCATACCCTTGGCCTTACTGGCATCACCAAGAATGTGGATATTCTTGCGCATGGTGGACTCAAAAGTGAGCAGGTCAACTGGACACCAGCCAGAATCATCTACCAAACCCGCAGTAAAGGCGATCTCCCCCGCTTTCTGATCAGGAATAATATTGATCACATCAGCAGAAAACTCCTCAATCTCAGCAGAGACCGTATTAGAGTCTGGATCAACCGCCTCAATAGCTCCCCCTTCAGCACCCTTCACCCAGGTAATCAGAGAGTCTTCCGTACCGTATCCGTAGTGAATTCTCCATCCTTCAGTAAAGAGGCCAAACTTGGAGAATTTATCCTTAGGATCCAGAACGATAACCTTGGATTTCGGCTTATTCTTTTTGAGGTAGCCAGCAACCAGGCTGGTACGCTCATAAGGGCCGGGAGGGCAGCGGAAAGGGTTGCGTGGTGCACCGATAATAACGGTACCTCCATCCTTCATTGAGGTCAGCTGATCATGAAACAGCTGAGTCTGCTTACCCGCTTTCCAGGCATGGGTGACTGAGGTATTGGCAACCTCTTCATTATGGCCCTCGACAAACTTGAAGCCAACACCAGGGGAGACGATGCAGCGGTCAAAAGCAAGTGTCTTACCACCCGCTGTCTTTACCGCATTATCATCAATGCCGACCACACGATCAATAACGACATTGATTCCCTCTGCCTTCAGTCCATCATAGCCGTGAGCCAGATAGTCAAGCTCACGTTCACCAACAACCACAAAGTTGCTCATAAAGCAGGTCATGTAGGTTGCGTTGGCCTCAACCAGGGTAACATCAATGGAGGGGTCAGCCTTCTTGAGGTAGCGTGCGGCAGTTGCTCCGCCCATACCACCTCCAACCACGACAACACGAGCCTTGGCAGCAGAGGCTGAAGGGGTGTAGAGACTGAATCCTGCAGCGGCCGCACCTAATGTGCCACCCGATACCTTGAGAAAGTTTCTACGGTTAAAATGTTTTGTACTCATCTTCTCTTCTCCTCCTTATTTTTGGCTACCGTAATAACTGACAACAGCGTCCAGTCCGGCATGACCCTCATTGGCCAGCAGCTGATCCAGTTTTTTCTTCATCTTACGGCCTACAGCGCGGTCACCATTGATGAAATCTTGCAAGGTGTAGTGGAGATATGGATTCCACTGTCCCGCAAGGATGCCTGAGTCATCTGTGGCATCAGCACCACCATCATGGTGACATTTCTCACAATATTTATTGTGTAGACTCTCCCCTTTTGCAAGAGTGGCTGCATCAGCACTCTGCTCGGCACTACCATACTCTATCCCTGCGTAGTACTTCGACATAGCGACAATTTCTTCATCCGTATAGCCTTTAGCGACACGGCCCATAACGGTGGACTTGGTATCACCATCACTGAACTCTTCCATCGCCTCAATCAGATAATCCTCCGACATCCCTGCAATAGAGGGGGTGGCGGGCCCTTGACTGATACCATCGGTACCGTGACATCCCTCACAGGTGCTTGCCAACATGGCTCCAGATGCGCCCGAGATGACCTTGGGTTTAGCTTTAGGGGCTGCTTTTTTTGCAACAACCTTAGTGGCTGTGGGTTCCGCAGGCTGCTGAGTAGTAGCACAGCCGACCATAATGGCAGCGGAAAGTGCTGTGACTGCAAACGTCTTCAGTTGCATTAATTGATCCTCCTTATTATTGTGATCATTATTATAAGGGGCTAAAACCATCCCCTAATTATTCAGTGCTATACCCCCAGCTCCTCTCTACTTCTCTCCAATAGTGATTAGCTGATTCAGGAGACAACTTGAATAGTAGGCATTCTTTCATAAGAAGCGTTACTGCTGCAACAACTCTTTTTTATTAGTAGGGTTATTTAGCGTACTCCGCGAAGATAGAGCTTCTCAAAGAGCAGCTTGGCCCAGTGAAACAGAGGGGTCTTGAAGAGAAAGGTCCGTTTCATGTCTCGATAGACCAGTACTCCGGTTGAGATGGAGTCCACAATACAGACCAGCTCCACTTTGAAGTGGTGCTGAGCAGGTCTCCCGGCAATATCGGAAAGCATATTTTTTACCGCTGCCTCTGCCTGCAGGTCTGCCATGTGAGCCTGTTTTGGCATCCACTCCGGTCCTGGAAAGCTGCCACTGTCTCCAGCAACGTAGATGTGCTCCGCCCCACCGACACGTCCGCCCTGATCGGCAACAACAAAGCCACCGGCAGAGAGAGGCAGGCCCGAATCGGCCAGCCATGCAGGGCCGGTGAGCCCCGGCATGAAGAGGGTGAGCTGGCTCTCAAATTCGCCCCCTTCGGTGATTACACGGTTTTCAGCAAACCCTTTCATCTTATGACCCAGATGAGTCTCAATGCCCCGTTTATCCATCTCTCGCAGCAGCCCTTTTACCGCCTTGGGCCCCATACGTTTACCTGGCTCTGCTGCGGGACTGAAGAAGATTAACTTAAACTGCTCTCTGCGCCCCTGTCTACGCAGCAGGGTATCAATTCCATAGAGAAACTCAAAAACAGGCCCGCCACGCATGGCTGATGGCTCTTTCGGGTTTCCTCCAAAGCCCATTGCAATGGTTCCCCCTTCCATTGCCGCAAGCCGGTCACGAATTTTTTCTCCCGCAGAAATTCCATCGCAGGGGATGATGACATGCTCTTTGATCCCGGGGAGCTTCTGGATAAAGCGAGCACCACTGGCAATTAGCAGGCGGTCATAGTGGATGGAGCCGGTATCGGACAGTACCTGCTGCTCTTCCTGATTAAGGCCCGTGACAGTTGCTGCCTGGAAGCGGACATTGAAGCGGGCAAAGAAGTTTTCCAGCGGTACCTCCAGATCTTCGCGGTCACGCATGCCAGAGGGGATCCAGATCGTACTGGGCAGATAGGAGAATATTGCACGGGGTGCAACCATCGTAATCAGGCCGGTAAAGCGGTTTTTACGAAGTGTCTTGACTGCGGTGAGTGCGGCAAAACCTGCACCAAGAATGACAATCTGTTCCTGTGGGGTATCCATAATTAGTATCTCAGATTATTCGGCTATTCGAAAATAATGGGTTTAATGGTCTGCTCAAAGATAGAGGGCATCAGTTGACCACGATGAATGTAGCGAATGATACCACTGCGATCAATCACTACTGAGTAGGGGAGAACCTGATCGTGATTCCCCCAATGGCTCATCATCTCTGCATCGGTGGCCAGTAGAACCGGATAGTTGATCTGCATTGCGGCAGTCTCCTTTATGATCCGTTCCGGCTCGTCAATACCGACACCAATAATCTGAAAGCGGTCCTTACCATAGGTTTGTTGGTATTCAATAAATTCTGGAATTTCTCGTTTGCAGGGAGGGCACCAGGTGGCCCAGAAGTTGAGTAGAATGGTTTTTCCTTTCCAGTCACTGATGGTGTGAGTCACCCCTTGCGTATCTTGCATCGATAGAGAAGGAAGATCCCAGGCATTGACTGTGGCACTGTTGCTCTCTTGCAGATCAACTTGCGGGGCAGAACGCTCCTCTCTCTGCTCTACAGGGGCAACCACTTCACTCCCACCCCAATCCACACCTAATTTAAACAACAGCAGCATAGCAACCGAGAGCGCCGTCAGATAGAGGACAAGGGTAAAGGGGTGGTACTCTGTAAGCCACTGTTGCAACAATTTTTTAATGGAATTCATATTGGTTATTCTATGATTTGATAAAGAGAAGATCCCACACCCCATGCCCAAGTCGCAGCCCTCTTTTTTCGAATTTAGTAATGGGCCGTTCTACGGGTCGAGGAGAAAATTGACCACTACCCGCCTGGTTCTGAAAGCCGGCTGTGGTTGAAAGCAGTTTCATCATCCATTGGGCATACTCCTCCCAGTCGGTAGCAAGGTGGAAACAGCCCCCGCTCTTGAGTCGGCTCTGGATCAGCTCAATAAAGGGAGGCTGTACAATGCGGCGTTTGTGGTGGCGCTTCTTGTGCCAGGGATCAGGAAAAAACAGCATCACTGAATCGAGGCTGTTGGGTGGAATTTGTTGCGACAGCACCTCAACGGCATCCTGCTTCAGTAGCCGGACATTGTCTACTCCATTTTTATCGATCCGGTCCAGCAGGTGCCCAACTCCGGGGCGGTGAACCTCAATGCCCAAAAAATCCGAGTTGGGGTCGGCAAGTGCCAGCTCCAGTAGACTGTCGCCCATTCCAAACCCAATCTCCAGATGAAGGGGGGCTTCACGATTAAAGAGCTGCTGTGGCTGAATCAGGACAGCCGTATCAACTCCGTAACGGTGCCAAAGCCGGTCAAGCGCAGACCGTTGACTGCGAGTTATTCGCCCCTCACGACGAACAAAAGAGCGGATTGGACGCGTTATATTCATAGCTACGACAGAGGCAAGACGGCTAATGGGGTACCTCTTTCCTCAAAGAGAGAGACCATCCAGTGGAGAAGAGGCGCTGGCATATGCCTTTTTAGCCATCCTTCCGGCAAGGAAGGCCTCACGTCCCGCCTCAATTCCCTTTTTCATTGCAGAGGCCATCAGTACAGGCTTTTTAGCAGCAGCAATCGCGGTATTCATCAGAACACCGTCACATCCCAGCTCCATCGCAATGGCCGCATCAGAGGCGGTGCCAACCCCGGCATCCACCAGAATGGGAACCGTGGCGTTTTCGATAATCAGGCGAATATTGTGTGGGTTGCGAATACCAAGACCTGAGCCAATCGGTGCAGCCAGTGGCATCACCGCAACACACCCCATCTCCTCCAGCCGTTTGGCAATCAGGGGGTCATCGGAGGTGTAGACCATCACTTTAAAACCATCCTCAACCAATGTTTTGGTAGCCTCAAGGGTTGCGGTAATATCAGGAAATAGTGTCTTTTGATCGCCAAGCACCTCCAGCTTGACCAGATTGTGTCCATTCAGTAGCTCACGAGCCAGACGACAGGTACGAACCGCATCCTCTGCCGTAAAACAGCCCGCAGTATTAGGAAGAATTGTATATTTTTCTGGTGGAATCGCATCCAGCAGATTCGGCTCATCGGGGTTTTGACCAATATTCGAGCGGCGGATCGCTACAGTAACGATCTCTGCGCCACTCGCCTCCGTAGCAAGACGAGTCTCCTCCAGGTCCCTGTATTTTCCAGAACCCACCAGTAGGCGGGAGTGGTAGCTTTTACCAGCAATCACAAGGGGCTCATCTGTTTTCATCATACTGTCTCCTTTTTCTCGAATAAACCGCTGCCACCGCCAATTGCATGGACAACCTCAACCTTGTCACCCGCCTGGATCGGTTGTGTCTCATACCTGCTTCTGGGGACAATTTCATGATTAATCTCCATCGCTATACGTCTCTCGCCGAGCTTTAATTGCTGAACCAAATCAGCGGCTGTAGAGTGGTCCGGGAGCTTATGCTCTTTTCCATTTAGAAAAATAACCATACTGGGTATCGTCTGTGATCCTGTTCAAGATTTTCATCTGGGGGCAAAATTGAGTCGAGGATTGTCGTTGTATCGGTGGAGGCTGTCAATAATTTAGAGGCAGTTGCGCGTGGAGATGGCCGGAGTGGCGCTACAGCACAACTCTTCGACAAGACTTAGGGAACCTCTGATTAACTCTGAGGCGAATTGGATCGCGCTTATAGCGCTATAGGCGTGAGGCGATCGTACATAACTTGATCAGGGGTTCCTTAGGCTTGACTCACCCTCTGAATCAGCAGACAATCGCCGCTTATAGCGGGTGTAGTTCAATGGTAGAACTGGAGCTTCCCAAGCTTCAAATGTGGGTTCGATTCCCATCACCCGCTCCAATTTCCCAATTTCTCTAACCATTATGGTGAACAGGTCGTAACAATGAATAGCAGAGATATGGTGAGGTCATTGATGACAAACACCGAATCCGTGATCTGTTTCAAGGATCTGGATGGCAACTTTATCCTGGTAAACCAGAAGTGGATGAGCATGTTCCGGGTTCAGCTTGTTGATATCCTGGGCAAACAGCACCACGGAGATTACACGGCAGAGATTGCAGCAGCGGGCTCTAAAACAGACCGTATGGTGCAGGAGAAGAGAGAGGTGCTCATCTTTGAGGAGCTAATTCCCCATGATGGGAGAATGTATCAGTTCTATGTCACCAAGTTCCCTGTTTTTGACAGCAACAACAAGCTGATTGGGACAGGAAGTATTGCGATTGATATGGCACTCCAGAAACAGGGGGTGGAGCAGCTAACAGGATTGCGCGACCCGATTACTGGTGCTCTTAATGCTGAAGCATTCGGTGAGATGGCCGCGTATGAGTTTGTGCGCCGTGGACGCTATCATCAGCAACTCTCATTATTAAGGGGACCTCTAACAATCCACTAATCCAGATTTCTGGATTA